>Ga0247818_10000609_pt1 | contig 22567 bp, 18 predicted proteins | sample 13C_Glucose_Day1_FD_192424 | JGI IMG/M metagenome (GOLD analysis project Ga0247818, IMG submission 192424) | Soil microbial communities from agricultural site in Penn Yan, New York, United States - 13C_Glucose_Day1 | ecosystem: Environmental > Terrestrial > Soil > Agricultural land | place... | reverse complement strand
CGTTGCGCCGGCGCCGACGTAGGCGGCGTCCGGGAAGTCGGACCTCTCCCCCGCGCCGGACTCGACGACGACGTCGTAGCCGAGTTTGAGCAGTTGGGTCACCGTCGCGGGCGTCGCGGTGACGCGCGTCTCGGCGGTGCTCTCCTTCAGTACTCCGATGAGCACAACTCTTGAACCTTCCTATTGGGCGATGAGCGACGCGGATCCAGCGCACCGCGTTTTCGTTCTGAATCAACGAGTTTGACGATGTCCAAGCCCCGGTACCCAGTTCGGCTCGAAGGGGTTCGAGCGGTCCTGGTGCAGCCATTGGGGTTGGTTGTAGATGGCTTGCCCGCCATCGACACGCAGAGCGGTTCCGGTGACCCCGATGCTGCAGGTGAGGCGAGGTAGGCGACCGCCTCGGCGATGTCGTCGGGGGTACCGAGACGGCCGCAGGGCGTGTGGTCGATCAGGTCTTCGCGAATACCGTTCTCATCGAGCAGGCTTCGGGTCATCTCGGCCTCGACTACCCCGGGAAGGACGGCGTTGGCGCGGATTTTGTCATCTCCGAGTTCCGCGGCGAAGGTCCGCATCAAGGGAAGCAACGCGGCCTTGCTCACGCAGTAGCCGCCGACCTGGTCGCTGTGCGCGAGCGCAAGGCTTGATCCGAGGATGGTCAGTGATCCGCCTTGTCGCCTGTCTGCGATGCGCTGTGCGGAAACTTGGCAGAGATAGAAAGTTCCGGTGAGGTTCACGTCGATGTGCCGGTTCCACGTGTTCGCCAGCATGGTGAGAATCGGACCGTACTTGGCGTAGCCCGCGTTGGCCGCCACCGCTGAGGGTCCTCCGCCCCATTCCACCGCAGTCGTGAGAGCATCTTCGACTTGCGCTCGATCTGTCTGGTCCGCGGCCAGCGCCAGAAATGGTCCGCTCACGCCGGTCCGGGCAGCGGCACACAGTTTCTCGGTGCGTTCGAGCGCAACGACCGCGTAACCGTCGGCGAGGAACCGCGAGGTGATCGCCCGCCCGAGGTCTCCGGCGGCATCGCTGACTACAGCGAGAGGGCGTGTCATCGAGGTGACCTTCTGTACATGGGATCAATCCGTATCGATCGGGGGTCGGCCACCCACCTCGCACGTGAAGAGACCTCGTGGCCGACGTCAGCGATCTGATTCCGAGGGCAGATGCCGAGCTACATCACGTTGTTCGTTCCAGGCGGTTCCGGGCCGGGCATTTGATTAATACCCGTTCATTTAATGAATGTATCGACGCAGGGCTGCGGGGTAAAGGGGCGACGAAGACACACACCTGAGGCGCACGCGTGAACGTCCACACCGAACGGGGCAAAGCACAAACTTCGCTGCCACCGAGCGTCCGACTATTCGCACGGTGCAGGATCGAATACCACGACTTTTCTCAGTTTTCACGATGCTTCCGCCCGCGACTGCGGGTAGCGGGGCCAGAAACCGGTGAAACCCCACCGGGCCGAACCACGCCCATGCCGATCGCGGCGGCGATGGTGTGCAATTTGCTCACGCCACTCCAACAGAGCCTCTACCGGTCGTTTAATTTATCACCAATTCAATTGGCGCTTTCGCTGGTGTTTGCCGCTGGACGGGTGCGGGAAAGCGGGAGTTTGCCAAATTTCCGGACGTAGTCGGGTGTTGTCCACCCGGCGGCCCCGCGGGCAGCGGCAGGACGTGAGCGCCTGGACTCCTCGCGTCACACCGGCGACGGCATCAATTGTTGCTCACGCGGGGTCGAGGTCGACGCCGAGTAAGGCTCGGCTGATTGCGGTGGCCTGGTCGACGCATTGATTCAACCCCCGCGCGGTGCCGTCCCATCGGCACCATTCGGATGCGGTGTCGAGTACCTTCACCACGACCTTGACGAACTTTGCCACATCGTCAAACTTGTATCCCAGCTCGATCGCGGCCGCCTCATACATGCGCTCGTACAGCCCCAACCACTGGTAGTACTCGGCTCGCGTCTCGGACGGCAGGAATCCAGCTATCCGGTCGCTTGCCATGAGGATGTCCCACAAGTTGTTTTCCGGGCTCTCCAACTGGCGCCTCAAGTGGACCCGGATCATGGCGTTCCAGAAGTCGTCCACATTATCGGTCGCATCGACTTCATCGAGGACGGCGGAAGCGAATCGATAAAAGTGCCAACGAAAGGCCTCCGTGACGATTTCGTCGCGGCCGTGCTCGAAATGCCGATAGATACTCGGCGCTTTCACGCCGACCTTCTCCCCGATGTTTCTCATCGAGACCGATGCGTAGCCGTACGCGCACGCCAGCTCGACGAACGCCTCGAGAATTTGCCGGCGCCGATAGCCCATGTCGGTCCAGTCGACCTTCGCGAGGTACTCGCGCAGTTCGTCGGCAGATTGCAATCGCGGCGAGGAGTGTGTCGGGTCCGCACCCGCCGTGGCCGGTACGGCATCTGCCGCGTCAATTCTCAGCATCGTCGACTCCCTCGCGCAATCTGTGGCCAAAGGGCTCCTCTGGTGGAGCCTACGCGGAGCTTCGCGTCGGTGAAGGCCCCCAGCGAGGAACCGATCACCCCTCCAGCTCCGGGATAGCCTGGGCCTTCCATCGATAAATTCGGACACCGTCCATACTGTCACTCCTTCGGGGATCGGAATCAAAACCGCTGGTAGCCAGCGTGTGGTATGAATCTTACGAACATTAATTACAAGCTCTGGTGCAGATGCTCATCTCACGGCCTTCGGGCGCTGCTGTGAGTGATTGAATGCCTGGGCGGGGAAACCACTGAGGCGAGGACCGGTATGACGTCGACGAACAGTACGGATGACCGTGGCACCAAGCGGGCCAGGCGAGGTTCCCGCGGGCACCGTGCCGACGTCGGCCGGGACCGGGTCATGGATGTTGCCCTGCAACTGTTCCTCACCCACGGATATGCGGGAACCAGCCTGAAGGCTGTCGCAGACGAGCTCGGCATTTCGCCGCCGGCCCTGTACTGGTATTTCCCGTCGAAGGAAGATCTGTATCTGTCGGTACTTCAACGGTCGATGGAGGATTTCACCACTTATGTGGGGGGTTCCGTCGTCGTCAACGACGACCCCGTCTTCAAGCTGAGCCAGTTGGTTCGTGCGCACGTCACCTGGCAGCTGAATCAGGCGAACGTTGCTCAGGCGTTCGATCTGACCATGACGTTGAAGGGTCAGTCGATCGACATCCCGGAAGAGAAGCTGGCGCCGGTAGTCAAGATGCAGATGGACTACGTGGCGCTGGTGCGTTCGATCCTTCGTGAGGGTGTGGACGACGGGGCGTTCGTGGTGGACGACATCAAGACCACCGCCTTCGGCATCATCACCCTGTGCGAGTACGTCACCACCTGGTACAAGCCGGGGGGTGAACTTTCGGTCCCGGCGGTGGCCAACCGGTACGAAGGAATGGTCAGGCGCATGGTCGGGGTTGCCTCCCGCCGCACGCCTCAACCGGATCCGGTGGCCGGCGACTGAGTCCGTTGTCGCCACGAGCCGGGGGGCGTACGCACCTCCGGCTTCGTGACGACGGCCGGTGTCAGCGCCGAGCGGTGAGCGCACCGTTGTCGATCAGCTTGGTGAAGTGTGCTGCGACGGCGCGGCGGTCCACCTTGCCGCTCGCCGTCCTCGGAAGCGGATTGAGAACCGTAATACGCTCGGGGACCGCATAATCGGGAAGCTTCTCCAGCAACACGCGCCGAGCATGCTCCTCGTCGAGGAGATGGCCGGGCCGTTCCTCGACAGCAGCCCAGATCCGGTTCTGCAGGACCGCATCAGCCATTCCGAATACACAGCTCACACCGACGGAACCGAGTTCCGACAGCAGTCCCTCCACATGCGCTGGGAGAATTTTCTCGCCACCACGGTTGATCACGTCGTCCACGCGACCCTCGATGTAGTAGAACTCGTCATCGAGCCTCGCGAGGTCGCCGGTACGCAGCCATCCGTCGCTGATCTTGGCGGCGGTGAGCTCGGGCTGGCGCCAGTATCCCTGCATCAGGGTGGGACCCTGCACCCACATCTCGCCGACCGTGCCGGGTTCGACGTCCTGGCCGTTCTCTCCGACGATCCGGATCCGTGTTTCCGGAACCGCGAAACCAACGGATTCACCGCGGCTCTCCGCGTGCTCGGGAGGAAGAAAGGACACCGCAGAGCCGTACTCGGTCATACCGTAGCCGTGGAACAACTGCATCCGGGGCCATTTCGCCAGAAGCTCGTCGATCCAGGCGACCGGCATGGGCGAGCCGCCGTAGAGCAGCACTCGCACCGAGTCCAGCGCCTGATCGGCGCCGTCGGCCAACATGATGAGGCGATGGAGGCTCGGGACCGCCGCCAGGTACGTCACCGGCCGGGCCGTGAGTGCGGCGACGGCGTCCTGGGTGCGGAACTTGTACAGCAGATCCGTGCGTCCACCAAGCAGCAGCATGTGCCCGAACTGATCGACGAACCCGGTGTTGTGGAACATCGGTACGACCACGAGGGTCGAATCGTGCTGTCCGGTCCGTAGCACCCGGGCGAACGCCCAGGACGCCTCGGCGAGCGCCCGCTGGGCCAGCATCGCGCCCTTCGGCTTTCCAGTCGTCCCCGAGGTGAAGCTGATCAGGGCGAGTGCGTTCGGATCCACCGGCAGCAATGGCGCGGGAGTCGCAGTCAGGTAGTCGTCTGCCAGGTGTCGGACCTTGCCGTCAGGAACGCCGCCGGCGATCTCGGTGTGGGCGTCATCGGCCAGGACGAGGGCGGCATCGAGCAGGGCGACCTGGTCGGCGAACTGGCTCGGGTTCAGTCGGTTGTTGGCCGGAGCGATCACCGCACCGAGGGAGAGAACGGCCATGTAGTGCACGACCCACGACGCGGTGTTGTGACCGACGATGACCACTCGGTCGCCGGGCTTGATTCCCTGGTCCGCGAGCCAGCGGCCACACCGTGCCACGTGCTCGGCGAACGCCGCGTAGGTCCATTCGGTGGTGGACGTCGTCAACGCGAGTGCATCGGGGGTGGTTGTGGCCCAGTGGATAAGCGCAGAAGACAGGGTGGGGAAAGGGATCGGGCGATCGTCAAAGTACGGGTGCTTCGTCACCGTGGACTCCTCGAATTTTTCGCGCACTGCGCGTGGCGGGCGGGTGCCGGATCGTGCCGACGCCGGTTGATGTGGGCGGCTGTCCGTGGCGGCTTCTGTCACGTCCATCCACGTGGTCCGTGGGCCATTATCAGAGTCCCTGCCACTGGGGCGCACGCTTCTCGATGAAGGCGCGTGCGCCTTCCTCCGCGTCCTTGGATGCGGGGACTCGAGCAACGGTGGGAAGGCCGTGTCGCATCACCTCGAACGCGTCCTGATCACGCAGCCCCTGGGTGGCCTCGATGATGTCGAGGGTTGCCGTGACCGACAGCGGTGCCGACTCGCAGATCTGCCGTGCGAGCTCCTTCGCGGTCTCCAATACCCGGGCCGCCGGGACTACCCGATTGACCAGCCCCCACTGGTGCGCATCGGCGGCAGTGAAGGGGCGGCCGGTCAGGAGCAACTCTGTCGCCAGCGGTCGCGGCAGCAGCGACGACAGCCGAACCACGCCACCTGCATCCGGCAGGACCCCGATGCGGGCTTCGGGGAACGAGAACTTCGCAGATTCCGCTGCCACGACGAGGTCCGCTGCGAGCATCATTTCGACGCCGCCGCCGTACGCCGATCCGTTCACAGCCGCGATGATCGGTTTGGTCAGTCCGAACAGCTCGGTGATACCGGCGAATCCGCCGGGGCCGTGGTCGGCGTCGGGGGGCTCTCCTGCGTGCGCGGCCTTCAGGTCCCAGCCGGCGCTGAAGAAGCGGTCACCGGCAGCGGTCAGCACCGCCACACGCAGTGAATCATCCGAACGCAGCTCTGCAAGGGCGTTGTAGAGCGCCCTGCTGGTCGGCGCGTCGATGGCGTTCGCCTTCGGGCGATCAAGGGTGACGATCAGGACAGGTCCGTCGATCTCGATGCGCACATCGTTCGAGGCAGCCATGCTTTGTCCTCCGGGTGTGGTAGCCAGTCGGTGAGTGGTCGGGCGGCCTGACAGACGGTTGCCGCTATGATCTTGCTTCCTAAATTCATCTCTCGCATAACACTCTTCGTCACCGTCATGCGACATGTCCTCGACGTGGACGAGCGCTCTCGTCGGGTCGATCGAGACCGGGCCGCCATCCGGTCCCGATCGACTCCAACCTGACGTCCGCGAAACTCAGACCGTCAGGACCACACGTCCGACGACACTGTGCGCGGCCAGGTCTGCCAGTGCGCTGCCGTAGTCGGTGAGGTCGCCGCCGACCTTGACCACTGGTTTGATGTAGCCGTCACCGCTCAGGGTCATCAGGTCGTCCCAGGCTGCGCGACTGATCCCTGCCTTCCACAGATAGTCCGACTCCACTCCGCGCACGTCGGTGTTCGTGAGCAGCAGCCTGTTCACCTTCACCGTCGGGATCTCGCCCGAGGCGAATCCCACGGCCATGACTCGGCCACCGGGAGCGAGAGACTTGAGTGCGTTGCGGATGTCGCCGCCGACAACGTCGACCACCAGGTCGACGCCGCGTCCACCGGTGATCTCGCGGGCTTTGTCGGGAACTTCGTCGCGCAGCACTACATGGTGTGCACCTGCTTCCAGTACGGCCTTGGCACGTTCGTCGTTGGAAACGACGGCGATGACCTGTGCGCCGAATCCGGCGGCGACCTGAATGCTGGCCAGCCCGACGCCACCGGAGGCGCCGAGTACCATCACCCAGTCCCCCTTGCCCATGTTCCCGCGAGTCACCAGCGCGAAGTGCGAGGTCAGATAGTTCATCGGAATCGCCGCGGCATCGACGAAGCTCATCTCGTCCGGGATCGGGTATAGCCGATCCTCGGTGACCGACAGCTGTTCGGCGGCGGCGCCGTAGCTGAGGCAACCTGCCACTCGGGTCCCGGGGACGAACTCGGAACCTGCCGGGCTTTCCAGGACAACTCCGGCGAAATCCGAGCCGGGGCTGAACGGAAGCTTTGGCTTGACTTGGTACTTCCCCTGGGACATCAAGAGGTCTGGGAAGGCGGGAGCGACCGCCCTGACCTCGACAAGGATCTCGTCGGCGGCGCGCATCGGAGTGTCCCAGTCCAGGACCTCTAGGGCAGACGGGCCCTCTAACTTCACTACACACACTGCTCGCAACTCGGTTCTCCGATCTTGTCCGTAGGGGCCGGGTGGGGATCACGCTGGTTGTCGGCGTGATCCCCACCCGCGGATGACCTACACGGCGGTGTATGCCTAGGTGGTCTGCCCGGCCGGGATCTTGCCGGCGTGGGCGTTCTGGGCGGGAAGTCCGAGCATCGCCCGGTATTCCTCCGGGGTCGCCACGGGGCGGCCGACGGCATGCGAGATCGTCTGGCCGATCTGCAGGGCCTGCAGGTTGCTTTCGACCTTGTCCGGGCGGTGCGGCCAGAGCCAGTAGGTGTCCTCCATGCCGACTCGGATGTGCAGGCCCATCAGGGCTGCGAGGTTGGCGACATGGGAGGAGGCGCGGCCGGCGGCACAGACCATGATGAAGGCGTCGGGGTCGATGTCCTTGATCGATGCCACTGTGCGGGTGAGGCTTTCGATCATCTGACGGGGATTTTCCATCGGGCTGCAGCCGGGCAGCGCGGGCAGGATCAGCCAGACGGCAGGCGTGTCGATGAGACCCGATTTGATGAGGAATCGGTCGGCGTTGGAGACGTCGGCGTCGGTGTAGACCGCGATCTCGGGCTTCGAACCGGCCTCGTTGATCAGGCGAACCTTCTCGATCATGATCGGGGCGGGCTTGACGAACAGCGAGTCACCGATGTAGGTGGCGGTGGTGTTGATGGGGGCTGCGTCGAGTACGCCCTCGTTGAGGACCTGCTTCATCAGTTCCCACTCACCGTCGAGTGCCGGCACGAGGCACCCGTCAACGACAAGTGAGGGGAACTCTTCCCGCAGGGGGCTGATGACCTGACGGAACCGATCCGGCGAGAGGACGTTGTAGCCGGCGTCGTCGCGGACGTGGATGTGCACCGTGCTCGCACCGGCCTTGGTGACCTCACGGGCCGACTCATGGATCTCGCCAGGAGTAATCGGCTGGTTCGGGTTCTGGTCCTTCTTGAAGAAGGCTCCGGTGATCGCAACGGACACCACGAGCTTCTCTGGGACGTCCCACGGTGTGGAGATCGGGGCGTCGTGGAAGGCCGAGTTCTCGAGATCGAGGACGGTAGGGATCCCGTAGGGACGCCAGATCATCTTCTCCTGCTCGCGGGCAACACCACGAGAGACTCGATCCCAGTTGACTTTCGCCATGGTTTTTCCTTTCTGATCGACGCGTACGCCAAGGCGGCGTCAGCGCCTGAGATTGTTGTGAGGTCAGCTTGCTACTGCGCTGAGGGTGAGCAGGTCGCGGATTCGTACGTGTTCGACGATCTCGCCGTCGCGGGTGCGGTAGGCGGTCATGCCGCCGCCGCCAGCGGAGACATCACGCAGGGCTGTGAAGAAGTCCGCCGGTTCGAGCACCTCCGGCGAGACCACGCCGGGGCCAGGGACCTTTCCTTGCAGTGCCACGAGTGAGCCGGCCGCGGCGGGAGTGCCGGTGGCGTCGTCCTGGCTCATCTGGCCGCCCGACAGGAAGGAGATGCCGTCGCTGCCGACCCGGACATCGACGATCAGACCCGATCCGACGGGCTCCCGTTCGCTGTGCCCGGCGAGTGCGGCCTCGAAGATGGTGTGCATGGACGCAGTTCGGTTGGGGCCGTCGGGAAGGCGGGACACCGACCAGCCCAGGTGGGTGAAGTCCTCCGGGATGAGTCCGCCCTTGTTGTGGGCCTTGGTCACCCGGGTGAAGCGCGGAAGTGTCAGGACCTCGGGATGACTCAGCGTCACGACTAGCTGTTCACCGACCGGCTCGGGGAAGCTCACCCGCTCGGGAGCCAGTAGTTCCCAGCCGGGGGTGCCTCCGAATTCGGGGACGGCGGTGCTGAACGAGTGCGCGAAGTGCGGGACGACCGCCCCGACCATGTCCTTGGCATCGACGCACCAGGTGATCGATGCGCTGGCGTCGCCGGCAGGCAGCGCATCGAGCGCGAGCCGGACGAGGACATTCGTGGTGCCCGGCGCCGAGCCCATTCCGATGAGTGCGGTCACACCGGCTGCTTTGGCGGCCTCGTCACGCTGGAGCAGCAGTTCGGTGGCATCTGCGTCGTCGCAGATGTCGAGGTAGTTGGTTCCCGCCTCGATGGCCGCATCCAAGATGATCGGGCCGAGAGTGTAGTAGGGACCGGTGAGGTTGACCACCAAGTCTGCGCCGGTGAGGATTTCACGCAGCTTGTCCGGCTCGGAGAGGAGGTCGAACATTACTCGGTGCACCTCCTGGTTGCCCACCTCGAGCGGGGCGTCGTCGCGCCACGCACGGTCGCACAACACCAGTTTGAGGTCTGTCTCGGTTCGTCCGAATCCGCGGAGCAGGCCCGATGCCTGCGCACCGGCGGCGCCGAGGACGACCACTGTCGGCTTAGTCATCTACTTGTTCTTCTTTCGTTGAGGCTTCGCTGCCTATCGACAGTCCGTTCGAATCGGGGGTGCTGACCCGCCCGAGCCCGTGAGAATGACACGACCATGGCTGCTATCGGGAAGTTGACACTTCTTACTCATGCACGGCGGCGCGCCGTGCCCTGTTCGTCGACGGTCAGACCGCCGGTCGTCTTGATGAATTCGACACCGTAGGTTGCGGTGGCGTGCTCGGCTGTTTCCCATCCTTCGAGGACGTCCTCGAGGACGAGCCGAGGATCGCGTTCGAATGGTGCACCGTACCCGCCACCGGAGGCGTCGAATCCGTGGATCGTCTCGCCTGGTTGAAGCACGATGTCGACAGCGTTCGGCAACGTGCGACGACTACCGTCGGCTGCTTCGAGCCATGCCGACGCGGTTCTCCCGTCCTCGCCGCCGCTGACGCCCTTCGAGGGGGTGATCTGTCCGTCACACGGATAGATGAGGGAGATCGGCGAATCCTTGGGCGTGTAGGCATACTCGAACGATGGCCCGCCCCGGTACTTTCCGGCTCCACCGGTGTCTGGAACCATCCGCAGGTGCTTGTACATGATCGGCATCTTGATCTCGTCGATCTCGACTGAGTCGCGGTACATCAGCCCGCTGGTGCAGGGAACACCGTAGGTCACCCAGCCGTCCGCGTAGGCACTACCGGGACCGCCGTTGGCGGTGATGCACAGCTGATTGACGAACTCGTCGTTCGAACGCTCGTCGTGCCCGGACAGCACCGCATAGCCGGCGCCGACACCGACGGCGCCCTCGGCCACACCGTAAGGCTCGCCCAGCTGAGCGAAGGCGGATCCGACACAGTTGATGAGCCGGTCGGTGACATTCGTCGTCGCCACCGAGCAGCTGTGCGGGAACTGTGGCTTTCCGACCGCGGAGCCCTCGTTCATGTCGATCTGGACGCGCCGGAACGCGCCGCTGTTCTTCGGGACCGACGCCGGGATGGCATTGAAGATGCCAGCGAATACCGCTGCCCGGGTGGTCGCCTCGGTCAGGTTGAGACCACAGTCGACGTTGGGGCCGTTCTCGGTCAGGTCGACGTTTATCTTGCCGTCGTGGGGTTTGATCTCGACGCTGACCTGGAAGTCCAGTCCGTCAGGCAGATACGGGTCGAAGGCGTCGTGTCGGCCCGAGTTGTGCAGGGTGGCGGCAGGGAGGTCTTCGATGGCCTTGGCCATGACCTTCTCGCTGTAGTCGAGCCAGTCACGGGTGAACTGGCGGATCGTCTCGCTCCCGTACTTGGCGACCAGTTCCTTCAGTCGTCTCTCGGCAACCCTGGCTGCGCCGATCGAGGCGAGGAAGTCGCCGTACCACTGGGACGGTACCCGGATTCGACTCCGGCACATGCGAATGATGTCGTCGATGTTCTCGTAGTCGGACTGGACCTTCACCGTCGGGAAGATCACTGCGCCCTCTTCGTACACATCCTTCGCGGCGGCGTGGTAGGTCGTCGGGATCGAGTTCCCGACGTCGGCCTGGTGCGCTTTCGTGACAGCGGTGAACATGTGCACGCCGTCGACGAAGACGGGGACGAGGATCGTGTGATCGGCTGCGTGGGAGTTGCCCACATAGGGGTTGTTGTCGAGGAAGGCGTCGCCCTCACGCATGTTCGGATGGGCGATCCGCAGCTCCCGTGCCTGGAGCTGGGCACCGAACACGTGCACCGGGATCGCCTCGGCCGCGGCGAGCAGTTCGTCGTCGGCGGTGAGGATGGCGCAGGAGAAGTCCCGGGCGCTGTTGATGACGGCTGACCGCGCGGTCCGCAGCAGGGTGTTCGTCATTTCGCGGACGATGCCGTCGACCTTGTTCGCGATGATTGCGGTGCGGACACCGTCGAACTGTGTCTCGCTCATTTCGACTCCTCGTTGCCGATCGAAAGCAGGTAGTTGCCGGAATCGGCAACCGTCGCCGACATCCCGGGGAAGACGACCAGGGTCGTGGTGGGTTCTTCGATGATCGCCGGGCCTGTCACGCGGGTTCCGGGAGTCAGGTCGGCCGGTTTGTACACCGGCGTGTCCACCGTGCCGACCTCGCCGAAGTAGCAGTCGCGCGAGCTGCTCGTCTGTCCGACGTGTGCCTGCGCGGCCGGATAGTCGTGCGCGACGCGGGGAAGGTTGATCGTCACCCGGGCCCGCCAGTTGAGGAACTCGATCGCCGACCCTGGGTCGCGCACCGCGAAGATGCGCTCGTGCAGGTCGTGGAACATCTCGAAGAGTTTGGCCTGATCGCCGTCCCCGGAGACGCGGTGTGAGGGAAGTGGCAGATCGATCGTCCACACCTGCGACTTGTACCGGGCTTCGACACCGAATTCGACGGTGTAGTCCGGGTTCTCGCCGCCGAAACGTTTGGCGAAGTCGTCGAGCCGGAGTTCGAGTGCGTCGAGGACACGGTCGACCCCGTCGGCGGCGAACGCGTCCGAGGAGGTGATCAGGGCCGTCGACTCCTCCTTGACGATGTCGGCGAAGTGCATGCCCGAAGCCGAGAGGGCTGAGGCCACCTTCGGCAGGACCATGCGCTGGGTGCCGAGTTCTGCCGCGATCTTCATGATGTTGATTCCCGCGGCGCCGCCGCCGGCGACGAGCGTGCTGTCCTGCGGGTTCAGGCCCTGCGCGATGGTGATTTCGTGGACGGCTTTGACCATCGCCTCGCTCGCCAGAGACAGGATGCCCCATGCGGTTTCGTGGACGCTGATTCCGAACTTGTCGGCGAGCGTGCTGATCGCCTTGGTTGCGGCGGCGACGTCGAGCTTCATCCGGCCACCGAGGAAGTAGTCGGGGTCGAAGTAGCCGAGCACACAGGCGGCATCGGAGAGGGTGGGCTCGGTTCCGCCGTTGCCGTAGCACGCCGGCCCGGGTTCGGAACCTGCGGATTGCGGTCCGACACGAAGCAGCCCACCCTCGTCGATCCAGGTGATGGAGCCACCGCCGGCACCGATCGAGCGAATGTCGACTGAGGAGATGCCCAGCAGATCGCCTTCCCACTCCGGGCCGAGCCAGGTGTCGCGTGAGTGCACGACCGCGCCGTCGCGGGACAGGCCCACGTCGAACGTCGTTCCGCCGGTGTCGGCGACGATCATGTCCCCGCCGAGGCCCTCGAGCATCGAGTAGTTCAGGCCAGCCAGTGGGGCCATCGACGGGCCACTGCGCGCGGTGTGGATCGGCGACTCGATCACCTCGTCGATGTTCATCACTCCGCCCATGCTCGTCGAGACAAGAATGGTGCCCTGGTAGCCGAAATCGCGAATATCCTGCTCGAGCTGCCGGAAGTGGTGCTGCATCAACGGCTTCAGGGACGCGTCGATCGCGGCGGCCGACGTTCTGCGGTACTCGCGAACAATGGGCGCAATTTGATGCGACAGCGTCACCGGCAGGTCCGGGCACAGCTCGGCGATCTTCTTCTCGACGCGCAACTCGTGATCGGGATTGACGACGGACCAGAGCAGCGACACCGCAACCGCCTCGAAACCACCCTCACGGATCGCTTCGATGATCGCAGTCAGGTGATCCTCGTCGAGATCGACGACGACCTGGCCCTCGGAGTTGATCCGCTCCCGCACACCGAAGGTGTGGCTGCGAGGAATGTACGGCTTGGGGTACTGCTTGGTGAAGTCGTACCCGTCCTGCTTGCCACCTTCCTTCAACAGCAGGACGTCCTCAAACCCCTCGGTCGAGAGCAGAGCGGTCTTGGCGATGTTGCGCGTGATGATGGCGTTCGTCGCGCGTGTGGTGCCGTAGATGAACAGGTCGGTGTCCGCGAGAACCTCCTTCGCGGTCAGCCCGATCTCCTGCGCCGCCGCCTCGAGCGCGGCCGAAAGCCCACGGAAGACCCTGTCATGCGTGGTCAGGGACTTGCCGATCACCTGTTCCGATGCGGCGTCCTGAACAACGACATCGATGAACGTTCCACCAGTGTCGGCGGAGACTTTGAAACCCATCGAGCTCTCCCTGCAGATTCATGTCTGGTTCGTAACCCCGGCTGTGACGGGAGGGGCCGGCGCTCGGGCCCCACGAGTCGCGCCCGACTTTCCTGGAAGGCGCGGTGGAGGAGATCTGGATCACCTCCGTGTCGCTGCGACTATTTAATGACCATTAATCCATATTGTCAAGGTCGGCGACTCCTCGATATCACCGCTTCGGCTACACCCGACGCGCGGGACCGTCGGGCGATGCTCGCCCCTGCATCTAGCGTGAGGGTTCCACGAGGTTACATCGCTGCTGATAGCACTGCGTGCTCCCGATTTGGCCACGATCGCGGACCGCTCGATCGATGAATCACAGCGGGTGCCCGCCTACCAGTGCTCGTTGTCGAGCAATATAGATCCGACAGTGGCGCATCTCGCGATCTCAAGCTAACATTCATTCGCAAGTATGGCGCGGGTCACTTTTTGTTACGGGAAGGTTTCCGGCTTCCACCTCAGGTGACGCGCCTATTGCTTGCAGCACCGCTTCACGAGGCCGATGCGCCCCAGGATCGCGAGGAGATAATCCGTGCCCGCCAGCCCGTCAGTCGAGCAATTCGGCCCGACCGTTGCCGTCATCGGCAGCGGCCCGTCCGGCTGCTACACCGCACAGTTCCTGCGCAAGGAGCTCGCGGATGCAGAGATCACCGTCTTCGAAGCCCTCCCGGTTCCGTACGGGCTGGTTCGCTACGGCGTCGCCGCCGACCACCAGGGCACGAAGGCGGTCGCACGTCAATTCGATCGCATGTTCGAGCGTAGCGCTGTCACGTTCGTCGGGAACACACGGATCGGTGTGGACATCAGCTTCGAAGAACTGACCAGCGCCTTCGACATCGTTGTCATCGCGACCGGACTACCGAGCGACCGTCAACTCACGATTCCTCGCGACGAGGGTGCCCACGTGGTGGGCGCCGGCCAGGTGCTTCGGACCCTCAACTCGTTCCCGGAGGAAGCCGCGCTGGCCAATGAACCCCTCGACGGCGAACTCGGCGAGGACCTCATCGTGGTCGGCCAGGGCAACGTCGCAGTCGACGTCGTGCGTCTACTGACCAAGGGTTCGCACCACCTCACCGGTTCGGACATCGACGATCGCGCCCTCGATCTACTCAGACCCAACCCGCCGAAGACCGTGCGTGTGATCGGACGATCACCGGCCTCGAACGCCAAATTCGACCTCGCCATGCTGCGCGAACTGTGCGGAATCGACACACTCGCTGTGCAGGTGGAGGGCTTGGACGAATCTGAGCAGGGACCGGCGGTGGACCTCCTGCGGGAGGCCGTACAGAAGGCGGCCAGCGTGGACACGCAAGACCGCACCGTGCTGACCTTCCACTTCGAGGCCGTGCCCACGCGGATCCGGCAGGAGGACGCACGCACGGTCCTCGAGGTCACAGGCCCCTCCGGGGATACCGACTCCTACGTAGCCGACACCGTCATCACCGCCATTGGTTTCTGCCAACCCGACGACACCCGAGACGATGTCCCCGTGGCGGCGTGGTCCGGTGCCCATGTCTATCGTGTCGGTTGGCTCGACCGGAACGGCCGCGGCAACATCGCCGAGAACCGCAAACACGCGCAGACGGTGGCACGGTCGATCGTCGCCGATCTGGCCGACGGCCGAATCCCCCGAAAAGGCGCCAGCGGCTTGGCTACCGTTCTGCCGCAACTACATTCCTCCACCGTCGGTTTCGACGGCTGGCTAGCGATCGACGAAGCCGAACGCAGCGCAGCAGACGCACACCGCTGCCGCCGCAAGATCACCGACCTCGACGAGATGGTCGCGATCGCGCATTCCGCGGGCCAGAGCTCCTAGGTCCGCACCCCGCATTCACTCGACAAGAAAGACCGCTACCCATGACCGCAATCAAGATTCTGTTCGGTACCGAATCGGGCAACGCCGAACTGGTGGCCGACGACATCACCGACACGTTCACCGACGCAGGCGTGAAGGCCGAAACCATCGCCATGGAGGACTTCGACATCGCCGATCTCCCCGGCGCGGGAACCATCGTCGTGATCACCTCGACGTACGGAGAGGGTGAACTGCCAGCCACCACCGAACCGTTCCAGCGGGCCATCCTCGACACCCGCCCCGATCTGTCCGATCTACGATTCGCAGCTTTCGGACTCGGCGACAGCACCTACGAGACCTACAACAACGCGATCGACGTCCTCACCGCCGACCTCGCCGGACTCGGGGCACGCCAGATCGGTGAGACCGGCCGTCACGACGCGGTCAGCGGCGAATCCTTCACCGACGGCGCGGTGACCTGGGCCAAGTCGATCGTCGACGCCCTGTGATGCGCGTCCACCCCACCCCCATGCTCATCCTCACCGGACGGAAGTGATCAGCCCATGAGCCAGAATGTCACTCTCACCGAGCGTCCCTCGGAAGCCGATTACCTGCCCTGGGAGGATCCGGAGTTCGTCCGGGCCCCGTGGCCCTGGTTCGATCGCCTTCTCACCGAGAAGCCGGTCCTGGTCCTCGACGACGGCAGCATCGTGGTCAGCAAATACGCGGACGTGGTCAAGTTCGCCAAGCATCCTTCGCTGCTTTCGGTGCCACCGGACGGCATCAGCGACAGCCCGTGGGCGGCAAACCTCAATTCCGTACTGCTCTCCGAAGGGGAAACTCATCGGCGCATCCGTCGGTCGTTCGCCAGTTGGCTGACCCCCAAGGCAGTCCGGAAATGGGGACGAACTGCCGCCGACAGCGCCCGCGCCGCACTCGACCGGATCGGAGTCGACGGCCTCATCGAGGCGCACAGCGCACTCGGAGTCCAACCGGCCCAGGACGCAATGGCCCACGCACTCGGCATCCCCACCGAAGACGGCTTCCCCTACATCCACGCCACGAACCTGACCATGATGTCCATGGGATGGAACCCGACACCAGACGAGGTCACCCGCGCCCACGAAGGCTTCGGATACATGATGTTCCAGGCCGAGCGGCTCATCGAAGCCAAACGCCGCAACCGGGGCGACGGGATGCTGCTCGACGAGATGATCACCGCCGTCGACGAAGGACGGCTCAGCGAACGCGAACTCAAGGAATCGATCCAGATCCTGTGGGGATCGGCAGCACACAACCCTGGGCACGTGATGGCCTCCGCCCTGGTCGACCTCGCCGACAATCCCCACGTGTTCACGGTGTACAAGCAGGACCCGGACACGCGAGAAGCGATCATCAACGAGATCTTCCGGCGTTCCCTGCCCGAGGTCGCCCTCGACCGGTTCACCACCGAACCCCTCGAGATCGGCGGAGTCACGGTGCCCGGCGACGGCACCCGCATCCGCTTCATCCTCGGTGCGGCTCTGCGCGACCGTGACGTCTTCCCGAACCCGGACGAGTTCGACTACCAGCGGCCGAAGGAAGCCAGCATGGCCATTGCCTTCGGGGTCGGCACCCACAACTGCGCAGGCCAGGCAATGGCCCGCGCGGAACTACGCGCAGTCCTCGACGTCATAGCCGAGCGGTACGGCACGGTCGAGATCGTCGGCGAGCCCGTGTGGACGAACTCGGACCGCCACCGCAACTGCGAAGGACTCACCGTCCGTCTGTCCTGACCGTGTCATCCCGCCTGTCCTGACCGTGTCCTATCGGCCCACACGAAGGATTTGAAGATCGCCATGGAAGCCTCTCCCACCCACACTCGAACACCAGCACCCCCGGACGGCCCGTCGGGTCGCCTCTCCGGCCAGATGGGCACAACTCAGTTGGTCCTCTCCGTCCTGGCGTTCTCGTCACCGCTCACGTGCCTTGCCGGCTACTTCTCCCTGACGATCATGTCGTCCGGAGCCACCGCCCCCGTGGCGTTCGTCATCGTGACCGCGGTCCTGCTGATCTTCTCGGTGGGATACATGGCGATGACCAAGCACATGCCCCGCCCCGGAGCCTTCTACGCCTACATCTCCGAGGGCCTCGGTCGCCATGTCGGCCTCGCCTCCGCATTCCTTGCCACACTCTCGTACTCCGTCATCGGCATGGGTGTGTACTGCTTCGCGGGCATTACCATCACAGATCTCATCGCGAAGTACGGCGGCCCGCAGATCCCTTGGTGGACAGGGGCATTCGCAATCTGGCTGATCATCGGCATTCTCGGCTACTTCAACGTGGACGTCTCGGCCAAGGTCCTGATGTGGGTCATGTTCGTCGAGGTCACCATCGTCATGATCTTCAACGTCGCGGTCATCGGTCAGGGCGGAGAGTCCGGGCTGACCCTCGAGCCCTTCAACGCCTTCGAGTTCGCCGGCGGTGAGGTCTGGGTCGGGCTGCTGTTCGCCATGCTGGTGTTCATCGGCTTCGAGGCAACCGCGCTCTACCGCGACGAGGTCAAAGACCCCAACCGGACCATCCCGCGTGCGACCTACATCGCCGTCCTGTTCATCGGAATTCTGTACACGGTCACCGTGTGGGTGATGGTCATCGCGTTCGGCAGCGAGGCAGAGAACGTCGCGAAAACCGACACTGCGGGGATGTTCGCCCTCGCCTCCGACGAGTACGTCGGGGTCTGGTTCAGCAACGTCGCCACCACCCTGGTCGTCACAGCCGTGCTGGCATCGATCCTGTCCATCCACAACGCGTCGACCCGCTACCTGTTCAACCTCAGCGCCGACGGTGCTCTCCCCCAGGCCCTGGGCGCCGTACACGGTCGCCACCGCTCCCCCTACCGCGCATCGATGACAATCTCGGCGCTGGCGCTGATCGGGGTCGGCCTCTTCGTCCTCGCCGGTAGTGACCCGTCCGTGGTCTATGCGCAACTCGCCGGCCTCGGCAACGCAGGCGTCTTCGTATTGATGGCCCTGGTCAGCATCGCCGTCGTGGTCTGGTTCCGCCGCAAGGGCACCGACACCGGCGAGCGGACCTGGTCGACCCTCATCGCTCCCCTCATCTCGGCGATCGTGATGTCCGGGCTGGTCGGTTTCGCACTCGCGAACTTCGATCTGGTCGCCGGCGAATCGGATGCCAACACCGTTCTGCTTCTCGTGCTGGCCGGATCGTTCATCGCTGGACTGATCACCGCCGCGGTGATGAAAGCGAAGCGACCCGCCGCCTTCCAGCGGCTCGGCGGAACAGATCGCTGACCGAAATCGACCCGCGTGCTCGCTCATCTCGGCGAGTGCACACCGCGAGCCGCAGACAACTGACCCTGAGCGACGCGACGGGTCCCCTTCTTCGACCGTTCGGGCGGCGAACAGCCGCCTTCCTAACCACACCCTCAGGAGTGTCCATGACCATCGAGAACACCGAACGCGTGATGCACGACTACCACGCTGCCTGGCAGCGCGGTGACCAAGAGGCCGGAATGAGCTTCTACGCCGACGATCTCATCGTTCACATGGGAGGTGACGGACCCCTGTCCGGCACCTTCAACAGCCGCGAGGAGTTCGTCCAGAACTGGGTGTCACGGGTGGCCGACTACACCGACAAATGGGAGGTGCTCGGCGACGACACCCTGCTCGTCGGCGACGACGGAGTCCTGCTGCTCGTACACGAGAAGTGGAGCCGGGGCGACCGCTCGGTCACGACCGCGCGACTGGGTCACTACCGCATCGCCGGCGACAAGATCGTCGAGTGCCGGTTCGCCGACATGAACCAGCCCGAAGTCGAAGCCTTCTTCGGCGATCTCACCGCCTGACGAGAAGAAGTAGACCCCCATGTCCGAACACAACGACTCTGCCGTGTCCGCGGCTTCCTCCGGCCAGAACACCTCACCGCCGCGCTGGCAGATTCGGCACACCGACGACCCGCGCGTCGTCCTCGAGCAGGAACACGAGGACTACACCGATCACGTGGTCCCCCTGACGGCGCGGCAACCGCGCGGCAAGGTCCTCGGCAGCTGGTGGTCGATCGCCAGCGCGATGGCGTTCCTATACTACGGTGCACTCGCCGCCAATCTCGCCGGCACCCAGCAGGCTCTGATCGGCCTGGCCGCGGTCGTCGTCGTCTACTCCGTCCTCTGCGCGTTCGCCACCAACGTCTCGATCCGCCGCGGCGTCAACTCGATGCTCCTCACCCGTGAGATGTTCGGAGTCAGGGGCGCGGCGTTGACGCCACTGATCTGCGGGCTCGGCGGCCTCTACTACGCGGTCTTCGAGTCCAGCGTGATGGCAGCCGCGCTGCAGGCGTACTTCCAGATCTTCGACATCCGGGTCTGGTACGCCATCGTCATCATCGGCATGCTGCCCCTAATGCTCGGCGGCATGCAGACCTGGCTGAACAAACTCAACACCTGGTCACTGCCGATCTACATCGGCGGCGTCACCGGCGCCGTCGTGGCAGCCGGGGTTCGATTCGGGTGGAGCGGAGACTGGTTCACCACCACTCCCGAGATCGCCGCACACACCACCGTCCCCGGATGGCTGACGACCTTCGTCCTGTTCATGGGCAACTGGCTGCTCATCGCCGACACCCCCGAGTTCGCCCGCTTCGGCCGCCCTCAGGATCGGCGCTTCCACGCGAACATCACCTTCGGCTGGGCCTTCTACCTACTGGCCTTCGCGTTCAATGGCCTCGCCGGGATCCTGATCGTCGAACTCGCCGCACCCGGGCTCACCGTCGCCGAGTCGGCCGTCACCACCGGGATCGTGGCATCACTGGGGCTGATCGGCCTGATCGTCGTCCTCGTCAGTCAGGTGCGCATCAACTCGGCGAACTTCTACGTCGCCAGCATGTGTCTCGAACGTGTAGTCAACCACTTCTCCACCCGCAACCTCTCGCGCCGAGCATGGGTTGTGCTGTTGTCCATCGTGACGTTCTTGCTGATGCTGACGAACGTCTTCAGCTACATCGCCACCGCCCTTGCCTGGCAGGGCATCGTGACTGTGTCCTGGGTCGGAATCTTCGTCGTTCACCTTCTCGTCGTCTCTGGTGAACCGGAGATCCGCGCCAGCCGGTTGCCCATGGTGGCTCGCGGATTCGCCGTCTGGGTCGTCTCCGCCGCGATCGGCCTTGTCGCACTCGAACTCGGATCCGGGGCCGTCGCTCAGCTCGCGCCCCTGATTTCGCTCGCCGTCAGCGTGATCCTGTATCTGACCCAAGCCCGCACTCTGCGGCTCAGAGCAGCCCACACAGATTCGGACGAACACCCCGACGTCCGCAACTCGGTCGGCGACCTGTGGGGAACGCGCACCAGTTGCTCGAGTTGCGGGCTCGCCTACACCACTTACGAAATGGACACTGCTGCGCACCACACCGACCAACCTCTCTGCCTCGAGTGTCAGGTGCACCCGCTTCCTGCGACCTCGAACGTCGGCCCCGGCGATCTCGCTGACGGTGTCGACGACGTCCCCGCCCCCAAATAGCCCCAAGTACCACCTCCGAAAGGCAAGAGAACGTGACACAGTCAATGGACGGCAAGGTCGTCGTCGTCACCGGAGCCGGCTCCGGTATGGGCAAGTCCATGGTCGAGGAGTTCGTCGCCGCCGGTGCGCGCGTGGTCGCACTCGACATCAACGAAACAAAGGCGAAGGAAGTCGTCGCCGCGCTCGACCCAAAGGACCGCGCCATCGCCGTCGGCGCCGACGTGTCCTCCGAAGAATCGGTCAATGCGGCTGTCGCGCAAGCACTGGACTGGGCAGGTCGAATCGACGTGCTGTGCAACAACGCCGGCATCATCGACAGCTTCCGTCCCGCCCACGAGATCTCGACCGACGAATGGCACCGCAACATCGCGGTGAACCTGACCGGACCCTTCCTGATGTCCCGTGCCGTGATCCCCGACATGCTCGGCCGATCACAGGGAATCATCATCAACACCGCCTCGATCTCCTCGTTCAGTGCGGCCGGCGGCGGCCCCGCCTACACCGCCGCCAAGCACGGCGTGCTCGGTCTGACCAGGCAGCTCACCTTCGACTACGGCAAGCTCGGGATCCGCGTCAACGCAATCTGCCCCGGCGCCACCCTCACCGGTCTCACCATGCCCGAGGACGGTTCCGACACCCTCCCCGACTCCGATGCAGAGATCATGCGGACCCCTGCACAACGCTGGTGCCAACCCTCGGAAATCGCACGACTGGCCCTGTTCTTGGCTGGTCCCGATGCCGACTTCATCCACGGCACGGCGATGGTCATCGACGGTGGTTGGCTCGCCGCTGCGCGCAACCCCATCTGACAATTCTCGCTCCTCTGCTGCCCCCTCCCGAATCGCGGATGGCGAAGCAACTCGAGCGAGTCGACATTGAATAGACGCCGTGCAGCCTGGTCGACGCCAGGCTGCACGGGGAGGTGCAAACATGACACAGAATGCTGCAAAGCGGGTCGACGGCAAGATTGCTGTAATCACCGGCGGGGCGCAGGGAATGGGTGCCGCGCATGCACGGCTACTCGCCGAACACGGTGCGCAAGTGGTGATCGCCGACCTCGACGACAGCGCAGGGGAGGTTCTGGCGAAAGAACTGGGCCCCGACGCCCTGTTCCTACACCTGGACGTCACCGACCCGGACCAGTGGAAGTCCGTGGTGCGCGAAACCCAGACACATTTCGGCACCATCAACGCGCTGATCAACAACGCGGGAATCCTGCTGCCGAACGACACCCTCGAAACCGACACACTGGCCCAGTACCGCAAGGTGATCGACGTCAATCAGGTCGGCATCTTTCTCGGGATGCAGGCTGTGGTCCCCGGGATGAAACAAACCGGCGGAGGCTCCATCGTCAACATCTCGTCGACGGCAGGTGTTGTCGCATTCCTCGACAACTTCGCCTACACCGCCGCGAAGTGGGCGGTGCGAGGGATGACGAAGGCCGCCGCGCTCGAGCTCGCATCCCACAAGATCCGGGTCAACGCCATCCTCCCCGGCGAGGTGAACACCCCTATGATCGCGGACCTGGACCTCGACGTCACTGCCACACCACTCGGGCGATTCGGCAATCCCGTCGAAATTGCCTACCTGGCACTGTATTTGGTCTCAGATGAGGCGTCATACACCACCGGCGCGGACCATGTCATCGACGGTGGGTACACGTTGCCGTGAGCCACTGACCCAGCACAATCCATCGCGTGCGATCCGAGCTCGATGCTCGCGTGACGATACCAACCACCGCACCATTCCACGAGGGAGGGC
>Ga0247818_10000608_pt1 | contig 22594 bp, 20 predicted proteins | sample 13C_Glucose_Day1_FD_192424 | JGI IMG/M metagenome (GOLD analysis project Ga0247818, IMG submission 192424) | Soil microbial communities from agricultural site in Penn Yan, New York, United States - 13C_Glucose_Day1 | ecosystem: Environmental > Terrestrial > Soil > Agricultural land | place... | reverse complement strand
TCGCTATTCAGGACACCCGCCATGAGCATCAAATCGGACAAGTGGATTCGCCGCATGGCGCAGGAACACGGCATGATCGACCCTTTCGTCGAGCGCCAGGTGCGTGGCAGCGACGATAGCCGGGTGATCTCCTACGGCGTGTCCAGCTACGGCTACGATGTGCGTTGCACCAATCACTTCAAGGTGTTCACCAACATCAATTCGGCGATCGTCGACCCGAAAAACTTCGATGCCGGCAGCTTCGTCGACATCCACAGTGACGTGTGCATCATTCCGCCGAACTCCTTCGCGCTGGCCAGCACTGTCGAATACTTCCGCATTCCGCGCAATGTATTGACCATTTGCCTGGGTAAGAGCACCTATGCGCGTTGCGGCATCATCGTCAACGTCACGCCGCTCGAGCCTGAGTGGGAAGGCCACGTGACCCTGGAGTTTTCCAACACCACCAATCTGCCGGCGAAAATCTACGCCAACGAAGGCGTGGCGCAGATGCTGTTCCTTGAATCGGACGAAGAGTGCGAAGTGTCCTACAAGGACCGTGGCGGCAAATACCAGGGCCAGCGCGGCGTCACTCTGCCGCGTACCTGAGTCAGCCGTCTGACGAACCGTGGGAATTCCTGGGCGCGCGTACACTCTATGGAATGTACTGTTCCGATTCGCGCAAAGCGGGTCGGGCCATCGCCCAGGAGTGCTTTATGAAGATCGACCCGCGTATAAGTGCCGAACTGGCAAGGCTTGAGCCCAATCAGGTTGGCGTCCTGGCCTGGTCCTTGTTGGCACACCCGCCAATCAGCATGGCCGGTGGCATCCCCGGCCAGCCTGATCCCGATACCCCCAACGAACAACCGACCGAACCCGGTGAGCCCACTTTGCCCGACGAACCGCCTCCTGCGCCGGTTGCCTGACATCGCCTGCGTTTGCCGTTGTTTGTAGGAGCGAGCTTGCTCGCGAAGAACGTGAGGGCAATGCGTTTTCCGAGAAGCCCGCGTCAGCGTTAACGTCCATCGCGAGCAAGTTCGCTCCTACAAGGACACCGGCCAAATTTCGTTGTCGCCGATGACAAAAATCCTGCAGTCGTCGTCCCGTTCAACCTGATAGCCGCCGGTAAACGCGCCAAAGGCGGGTAGCAGGCTGATATCCCCACCAAGTCTGAAACAGGCCAATCGCAGGCTCTGCCGACCCCGTCCGTTCAGGCGATAAACCGGATGCACGTGCCCGGCGAGCACGTGCCGTTGCGGGTGCGGCTTGGGTTCGTGTTGCAAGGCGAACGGCCCCAGCAGCAAGGGCTCAGGCACCACGCGAATGTTCAACGAAGCCGGCGGGTCCCCGGCGCGCTTGTCGTGGTTGCCGCGAATCAGCGTCATCGGCAGTTCGGCGTTGCGTGCTCTCCAGTCAGCCAAGGCGTTCAGGGTGGCGCTCGCATGTGAGCCCGGTCCGTGAAGAAAGTCCCCGAGGAAAATCAGCTGTCGGCAAGGCAAGCTGGCCAGCAGTCCGTCAAGCACGGCGATATTGCTGCGGGTGGTGCCCTGCGGGACCGGTTGGCCAAGGCTTCGGTAAGCGGCGGCCTTGCCGAAATGCACGTCGGCGATCAACAGGGCATGTTGCGCTGGCCAGTAGAGGGCTTTTTCCGGCAGCAGCCAAAGCTCCTCACCGGCCAGGCGCACGGGGTAGGGCGAACTCATCGTGCTTTCCCCATACCGGCGGTTTTCTCGAGGTCGCTGACCATGCGCCTGATGCGGTCGGCGAGTTTTTCCGAGCTCATGCTCTCGCGCATACGTTCCACCAGCAGTGGAAACCCGAGGGGCGTAGGACGTTTGACCAGATGCAGGTCGAGACGCAGACGACGGATGTGCGCCAAGGTCTGTTCCAGGCGATGAATATCCAGTTCTTCGCGCAGGACTTCTTCGCCGGCTTGGGCTAACAGCAGGTTTTCCGCGTCGTACTGTTTGAACACCTCGAAAAACAATCCGCTCGACGCTTGAACCTGACGTGTGCTTTTCGGTGCGCCGGGGTAACCGGCGAACACCAGTCCGGCGATCCGGGCGATTTCCCGAAAGCGCCGCAAGGCCAGTTCTCCGGCATTCAGGCTGGCGAGTGCATCCGCCAGCAAATGCTCTGGACTGAACAGGTCGGGGTTCAATGCCTGCGCCCAATCCACAGGGGTGGCGCTGAGCAGTTCCAGCCCGTAATCATTGACCGCGATGGAAAATGTCAGTGCCTGCTGCTGGCTGACTCGCCACGCCAGCAAACTCGCGAGGCCCAGATGCACCTGGCGGCCGGCGAAGGGATACAGGAACAAGTGCCAGCCCTCACGGGACTTCAGCGACTCGGCCAGCAACGATTGCGACGTCGGCAAACCAGACCAGCGTTGCTGCACCTCCAGCAGAGGGCGCAATGCCTGCATTTCCGGGCCGCTGAACTCGCCGTGCGCCGCTGCACTGAACCGCTCGACCACCGCTTGTGCCAGTTCATTGGAAAGTGGCATGCGCCCGCCATTCCAGCGCGGCACCGCGGCTTTCTTCACGGTGCTGCGTTTGACATAGGCGGTCATGTTTTCCACGCGCACCAATTCCAGCAGGCGACCGGCAAACAGAAAACCATCACCGGGTTTGAGCCGTGCGATGAAACCTTCTTCAACACTGCCCAGTTGCTTGCCGCCGCCGCCCTTGCTCCAGAACTTCAACTGAATACTCGCATCGCTGACAATCGTGCCGATACTCATGCGGTGGCGTCGGGCAAGTCGCGCATCGGGTACCCGCCAGATTCCCTGTTCATCCGGTTCGACCCGGCGGTAATCCGGATAGGCTGTCAGGGAAAGTCCGCCATGGCGTACGAAAGCCAGGGCCCAGCTCCAGTCCGCCAGGGTGAGATCACGATAAGCCCAGGCTGTGCGTACTTCATCAAACAATTCATCGGGCACAAACCCACCGCCCAGGGCCATGCTGACAAGATGCTGGACCAGCACATCCAGAGGTTTATGGGGTGACTTTCGAGGTTCGATCCGTCGTTGCGCCACCGCGTCCTGTGCCGCTGCCGCTTCGATCAGCTCCAGGCTGTGCGTCGGTACCAGTGTCACCCGTGAAATCCGCCCCGGCGCATGCCCCGATCGGCCCGCACGCTGCATCAGCCGCGCCACGCCTTTGGCCGAGCCAATTTGCAGCACCCGTTCCACCGGCAGGAAATCCACTCCCAGATCCAGGCTGGAGGTGCAGACCACCGCCTTGAGTTGACCCTCCTTGAGGGCGCGCTCCACCCAGTCACGGGTTTCACGGGATAACGAACTGTGGTGCAGTGCGATCAGCCCGGCCCAGTCCGGCCGCGCTTCCAGCAACGCCTGATACCAGATCTCCGATTGCGCTCGAGTGTTGGTGAAGACCAGGCTGCTGGCGCTGGCTTCCAGTTGCGCGGCGACCTGCGGCAACATTTTCAGACCGATATGTCCGGCCCATGGAAAGCGTTCGATTTCGGGCGGCAGCAGCGTGTCGACCTGCAGTTTCTTTGGCGTGCGGCCTTCTACACTGACGCCGCCTCCCTGTGGGATCAAAACCTGTTCGGCGTGGGCTTGATTACCCAGCGTTGCGGAAACGCCCCATACGATCAATTGCGGATTCCAGCGGCGCAGACGGGCGAGGGCCAATTGCAGTTGCACGCCGCGTTTGTTGCCGAGCAATTCGTGCCACTCGTCGACCACCACCATGCGCAACGTCGCGAGCGCCGTTGCCGCGTCTGCCCTGGCAAGCATCAGGGTGAGGCTTTCCGGCGTGGTGATCAGGGTGGTAGGGAGGCGCCGGCTCTGGCGCGCGCGTTCGCTGCTGCTGGTATCGCCCGTACGCAGGCCGACGCTCCACGGAATCTGCAGGTCTGGCAACGGCCCTTGCAGCGCGCGGGCGGTGTCCGCCGCCAAGGCGCGCATCGGGGTAATCCACAGGACTGTCAGGGGGGGAGAAACTACCTTTCGTTTACGCGAAGTTTCAACAGTCGGGGAGCAGCAAGCAAAGCGATTGAGTGCGCCAAACCAGATCGCATAGGTCTTGCCGGCGCCGGTGCTGGCATGGAGCAACCCGGACTGCCCGTGCTCGACGGCCGCCCATACCTGTTTCTGGAAGTCGAACGGCTTCCAGTCGCGAGCGGCAAACCAGCGTTTTGCGAAGTCGTTTTGGGTTCCCATTCGGGCCGCATGCGCTCTGAAAGGCTTCTTTCAATGACCACGTCGGGCTGGCAAAGGTTTAATCAAATGCCTGGCTCGGCTCACTTGCCGCTGCGCCATCCGCGCACTTTTCATATTCGGAAATAACTGTGTTAGTGGCTGAAACCTATTGGCCGATTGGCCGTGGTTTTATCGCTGCACCGGTTGCGCTGGCGCATTTTGCGAAAGCCGACCGCGCGCCGTTGTCCATGAACAGGAAAAGGAATATTCAGATGAAGTCAGTTCGTGCGGGGCATTTGCGTGCCGATTTGATCGCGCAGAGTGCGAGTGAGCCCCTCGCGTTTCGAGCGGCGCCCACGCTCGACTATTTCGAGCAGCCGGGCCTGCACTGCCTCGGGGCGAGCAATGGTCAGGACAAAGCGTTTTACGTCTATCTGCCGCGCGGTATCGAGAGTGGCAGGTTTCATCTGGGACTGAGTGAGCGCTCCCCCATGATCATCCATGTGACGGGCGACTCGGAAGCGGAGCTGTATCGAGGGGCGCTTGAGTTGACGGTGGGAGGCGACGCACAGTTTGCCGGTAGTTTCCGTGGTCTGGACGCTGAAGGAATCGAGGTGGAGAACGGCAGCTTCAGGCTTGAGCACGCCAGTGGCTGAACCTCAAATGAAAGGGAAGCCCGTGCTCCCCTTTCAACTGCGACCGTTACTTCAGGTTGCCGCTGAGGAACTGTTTAAGACGCTCGCTTTTGGGGTTGCCCAGTACGTCTTCCGGCGCGCCTTCTTCCTCCACCAGGCCCTGGTGCAGGAACAACACCTGGCTCGACACTTTGCGCGCGAAGCTCATTTCGTGGGTGACCATGATCATGGTCCGGCCTTCTTCGGCCAGGCCCTGGATCACCTTGAGTACTTCACCCACCAGTTCCGGGTCCAGTGCCGAGGTCGGTTCGTCGAACAGCATCACTTCCGGCTCCATCGCCAACGCGCGGGCAATCGCCACTCGTTGTTGCTGGCCACCGGAAAGGAATGCCGGGTACTGATCCGCTACGCGCGCCGCCAGCCCGACCTTGTCGAGGTAACGCCGGGCACGGTCTTCGGCTTCCTGCTTGCTGCAGCCCAGCACCCGGCGCGGGGCCATGGTGATGTTTTCCAGCACCGTCATGTGGCTCCACAGGTTGAAATGCTGGAACACCATGGCCAGGCGGGTGCGGATCCGTTGCAGTTCATCGGCATCGGCCACGTGCATGCCGTGACGATCCTTGATCATGCGAATGGCTTGGCCGTCGAGGCTCATGGCGCCGTCGTTGGGTTGTTCGAGGAAATTGATGCAGCGCAGGAAGGTACTTTTCCCGGAGCCACTGGCACCGATCAGGCTGATGACGTCGCCCGTGTTGGCCTTGAGCGAAACGCCCTTGAGCACCTCATGATCGCCATAGCTTTTATGCAGGCCTTCAATGGTCAGTTTGTACATGGAGCATGCATCCTCAAGGCGAAAGTAGGTAGCCGCTGCGATAGGCTTCGGCGCCCGCGACGTGGGCGATCACCATGCCAGCCGTGGCCATGCGCCGCAGCGAACGGGCGTACATCAAGCCGGCGGCGGTGCAATGGACAGGCGTGACGCGGTCGCTGATCGGGTCAATGATTTCGGCGATCACTTGCCCGGCTTCGAGGTATTGCCCCGGCAGCGCACTGAACACCAGCAACCCGCCGATCGGCGTCGCCACAGGTTCCACGCCGGCCAGGGGAGTGGCCGGGTAGGGCAGGTCGGGCAATGGCGCCGGTTCACCGGCAATCGCGCCGAACTGGATCAGGTAATCGACCAGCGCCTGGCAGTCGAGGCTCGCCAACGGGTGGCTGACGTCGCCCTGGCCGCGCAGTTCGACGGTGACCGAAAAACTGCCCAGGGGAATGTCGAAGTGCTCGCCGAACCGCTCTTTCAACTGCCACCAGAGCAAGGTGAAGCACTCGTCGAACGACTGGCCGCCGGAATCGGTAGCCAGCAGACTGGCTTGGGCGCCGATGTAGCGGGCCAGCGGCTCGACCTGTGACCAGGCCTCGGGCGTGGTGTACAGGTGGGCGACAGCTTCGAAATCGCAATGCAGGTCCAGCACCATGTCGGCATCGCAGGCCAGCCGTTGCAGGGTCAGGCGCTGGGATTGCAACTGGGTGCTGGCGGTCTGGCGTGCCAAGGCTTGGCGCAGGCTGTCGCGGATCAGTTCGAGGTTGCGCTGCGGGTCGTCGCCGAGTTGGCCTTCGATCGCATTGCCGACCTCTTCGCTCAAATCGACGAACCAGCGGTTGAAGTTCTGCCCGCTTTCGAGCTCATAGCGGCCCAGCGGTACATCCATCAGCACCTGTTCCAGGCCGGCCGGGTTGGCCACGGGCACCAGGACGATTTCGCTGCGCAGTCGGCCAGCGGCTTCCAGCTCGGCCAGGCGTTGCTTGAGGTGCCATGCCACCAGCATGCCGGGCATTTCATCGGCGTGCAGGGATGACTGGATGTAGATCTTGCCCTTGGCCGGTTGTGGGCCGAAATGAAAACTGTGGATCTGTCGTGCGGTCCCCGGCAAGGGGGCCAGCAGGTCGTGTATCTGGTGGCGCATTTTTTTCTTATCCCGAAGCGGGTCCTAGTGGGTCGGCCCGAGGAAGGCCAGCCAGCGGCGTTCGGCGAGGCGGAACAGGCCGACCAGCGCAAAGGTGACGGTCAGGTAGATCAGCGCGGCGATGCCGAACGACTGGAAGGTCAGGAAGGTCGCCGAGTTGGCGTCCCGAGCGACTTTCAGGATGTCCGGGATGGTCGCGGTGAATGCCACAGTGGTCGAATGCAGCATCAGGATCACTTCGTTGCTGTAGTAGGGCAGCGAGCGACGAAGGGCCGAAGGCATGATCACGTAGGCGTACAGCTTCCAGCCTGTCAGGCCATAGGCCTTGGCTGCTTCGACTTCACCATGGGCCATGCTGCGGATCGCCCCGGCGAAAATCTCCGTGGTGTAGGCGCAGGTGTTCAGGGCGAAGGCCAGGATGGTGCAGTTCATCGCATCGCGGAAGAAACTGTCGAGTATCGGTTGCGCGCGTACGGCGGCCAGGCTGTAGATCCCGGTGTAGCAGATGAGCAGCTGGATATACAAAGGCGTGCCGCGAAACAGGTAGGTGTAGAACTGCACCGGCCAGCGGATGTAGAAGTGCGGTGAGACCCGGGCGATCGACAGCGGAATCGAGACGATGAAGCCGATGAAGATCGACGCACTGAGCAACCACATGGTCATGGCCAGGCCGGTGATGTTCTGGCCATCGGTGTAAAGGAAGGCTTTCCAGTATTCCTGCAGGAGTTCGATCATCGTACGGCCTCCCGGGTACCGGCGGCGTAGCGGCGTTCGAGCCAGCGCAGAATGACGTTGGAGGCACTGGTGATCGCCAGGTAGATCAGGGCGGCGAGTACCAGGAAGTAAAACAGTTGATAACTGCTTTTACCTGCATCCTGGGCAGCCTTGACCAGGTCGGCGAGGCCGATGATCGACACCAGTGCAGTGGCCTTGAGCATGACCATCCAGTTGTTGCCGATACCCGGCAGGGCATAGCGCATCATTTGCGGGAACACCACGATACGGAAACGCTGGCCGCGCTTGAGCCCGTAGGCGGTGGCCGCTTCGACCTGGCCGCGAGGCACGGCGAGGATGGCGCCGCGGAAGGTTTCGGTGAAATACGCGCCGTAGATGAAGCCCAGGGTCAGTACCCCGGCGCTGAACGGGTTGATCTCGATGTATTCCCATTCCATGTAGTCGGTGAGCGACGTCAGCCAGGTTTGCAGGCTGTAGAAGATCAGCAGCATCAGCACCAGGTCTGGCACCCCGCGAATCAGCGTGGTGTAGCACTGGGCAAGCAGGCGCAGCAATTTGACTTTTGACAGCTTGGCACTGGCGCCCAGCAGACCGAGCAACACGGCCACCAGCAGCGACATCGCCGATAACTTGATGGTCATCCAGGTACCTTCCATCAGCAGCGGGCCAAAGCCCTTGAGGCTGAAGGCGGAAAGCCCCAGGTTTTGTAATAGGGTTTCGAACATAAATCAGCAACCTGATCGGATGAAAAAAGCGCCCATCACGAGATGGGCGCCGGGCATTACTTGCCGCTGTACAGGTTCAGATCGCCAAAGTGTTTCTTTTGAATGGTGGCATAGGTGCCATCATCGTGTAACGCTTTGATACCTTTATCCAAAAGTGCTTTCAGCTCGGTGTTACCTTTCTTAATACCGATTGCAGTCTTGGCTGGCAGCAGTTCGCTGTCGACGGGTTTGCTGATTTCGTAACCGGCGCCGTTTGGCGACTTCAGGAAGCCAAGTTCAGCTTGCAGCATGTCCTGGATCCCGGCGTCGAGACGACCGGAAGTCAGGTCGGAATACACCTGGTCCTGGTTCTGATAGGCCTGGGTTTTCACCCCAGCCTTGTCCAGAACGGCCTTGGCATAGGCTTCCTGGATGGTGCCTTGTTCGTAGCCGACGGTCTTGCCTTTCAGCGAAGCGACGTCTGCCGTGATGCCGGAACCTTTCTTGGACACGTAAGCGGTCGGGCCGGAGAACAGTTCGCTGGAGAAGTCGATGACTTTTTCGCGGGCCGGGGTGACGGTCATCGAAGAGATGACACCGTCGAATTTATTGGCCTTGAGACCAGGAATCATGCCGTCGAAATCGCTCTCGACCCATTTGCACTTGACCTTCAACTCGGCACAGATCGCATTACCCAAGTCGATGTCGAAACCTACCAGGTTGCCGTCGGCCGCTTTCGACTCGAACGGTGCATAGGAAGGGTCAACACCAAAACGCAATTCCTTGTATTCCTTTGCCAGCGCGGAGCCGGCTGCTACGCACAACGCCAGTGCAGAAAGGGTCAGCAATGCTTTTTTCATTATTCAATCCCTAAGAACCAATATGAGCGCTTGTGGCGCAGAATTATTGTTACTGGTAAGCGTAAGTCCTGATGAAAGTAGCAATTTCCGAACCAGAGTGCCGAACAAGCGTTTAAAAGGTGTTCGGGAAATTGCAGGAGGGGATTAGTGCACGAAAATGGGCGTCATGAAAAGCCCGCACTTTTTTGGTTCTGCGTGAAGCTGGCAAGGATGAAGATCAGCCAAGCAAATCCTGCAGTGTCCCCAGGTGATCAGCCTCTTCGACCGACTTGTCCTGGCGCCAGCGCAGCATCCGTGGAAACCTCACCGCAATCCCGCTTTTGTGGCGTTTGGACAGGGCAATGCCCTCGAAACCCAGTTCAAACACCAGGCTCGGCTTGACGCTGATCACTGGGCCGAATTTTTCCACCGTGGTCCTGCGTACGATGTTGTCGACCTGGCGCATTTGCTCATCGGTCAAACCCGAATAGGCCTTGGCGAACGGCACCAGGGCGCGCTCACTGGCGTCGGGCGGTGCGTCCCAGACAGCGAAGGTGTAATCGCTGTAGAGGCTGGCCCGGCGGCCATGACCGCGCTGCGCATAGATCAGCACCGCGTCGACACTGAACGGGTCGACCTTCCATTTCCACCAGACCCCCATGTCCTTGGTGCGCCCGACGCCGTAGAGCGCGTCCCGCGCCTTGAGCATCATGCCTTCGACGCCGAGCCTGCGTGATTCTTCCCGCTGCCGGGCGAGGTCGAACCAGTCTTCCCCGGTCAACAGGGGCGAGGCGAGCAGCTGCGGATTGTTAGCCTGGGCGATCACCCGCTCCAGCTGACTGCGCCGAAGGCTTTGCGGCTGGTTGCGCCAGTCCACCCCCTGCCATTCCAGCAAGTCGTAGGCGAGGATGGCCACAGGCACCTCATTGAGAATCTTGCGGGTCAGGTTTTTACGGCCAATCCGCTGTTGCAACAGGGCAAAAGGTTGCACGGTAGGGGCCTCCGGGGCGGGGTCGAAGGCATCTTCCGTGTCCGATCGAGCGGCTTTCCAGGCGACGATCTCGCCGTCGATCACGGTACCGTCGGGCAGGCAGTGGATCAGGCTGTCGAATTCCGGAAAGCGATCGGTGACCAGTTCTTCACCCCGCGACCAGATCCACAGGCGCCCCTCGCGCTTGACGATCTGGGCCCGGATGCCGTCCCACTTCCATTCCACCTGCCACCGGCTGGCGGCACCGAGCTGCGCCTCGAACTGCTCGACCGGTTGCGCCAGGGCATGGGCGAGAAAAAACGGATACGGCTGACCGCCCCGTTGCGCATGCTCGTCGGGCGATTGTGCGGCGATCAACTTCAGGTAGCTGGCGGCACTGGGCCGGTTGGACAGGTCGGTATAGCCCACCATTCGCTGGGCCACGCGTTTGCTGTCCAGTTGGGCCATGGACGCCAGGGCGCGGGTCACCAGCAACTTGGAAACTCCGACGCGAAAGCTGCCGGTGATCAATTTGATGCACAGCATCAGGCTGGGACGGTCCAGTTGCGACCAGAGAACGGGCAGGCGTTCGGCAAGCACATGCGGGGATTCGCCGCGCAATGGCAGCAGTTTTTCTTCGATCCACACCGCCAGGCCGTCGCCGGAACGGTAGGGCATTTCGGGCAGCACCAGGGAAATGGTTTCCGCCAAATCGCCCACCGCCTGGTAGCTCTCTTCGAACAGCCAGGATGAAAGCCCGGAATAGGCCACTGCCAACTCCCGCAGGATGCGAACCGGCACCAGTTGCCTTGGGCGTCCACCGGACAGAAAGTACACGGCCCACGCGGCATCTTCCGGTGTGGCTCGGGCAAAGTAATCCTGCATTGCCGCGAGCTTTGCGTTGCTCGACGTCGTGGCATCGAGCTCGGCGTACAGTTGGGCGAACGCCTTCATGGTGAGGCCTCGATGGCTTCGACTGTCGATGCTTCCTCATCGTCGCCGTACTCGGTACTGAAACCTTGGGCATCGAGGCCTTGTTCGCGCAGGTGGCGCACCAGTACCGCGACAGAACCGTGGGTGACCATCACCCGCTCAGCCCCCGTCTGTTCGATGGCCCAGAGCAAACCGGGCCAGTCAGCGTGATCGGACAACACGAAACCGCGATCCACTCCGCGTCGCCGACGGGCTCCGCGCAATCGCATCCAGCCGCTGGCGAAGCCGTCGCTGTAGTCGCCGAAGCGGCGCATCCAGGTGCTGCCACCGGCGGAAGGTGGCGCGATGACCAGCGCTTGGCGCAGGATCGGATCATTCTTGTTGAAGTCACCGGCGTAGAGCGTTGGCGGCAGATCAATGCCGGCCTCACGATAGACACGGTTCAACGGCTCGACCGCGCCATGCGCCAGGATGGGGCCAAGGCTGGCATCGATGCCGTGGAGGATGCGCTGGGCCTTGCCGAAGGAATAACAGAACAGCACGCTGGCTTTGTCTTGCTCGGCGTTGGCTTGCCACCACTGGTTGATCTCGGCAAAGACCTGCGCCTGCGGCTGCCAGCGATAGATTGGCAGGCCGAATGTCGACTCGGTGATGAAGGTGTGGCAACGCACCGGCTCGAATGCGGCGCAGGTGCCATCGGGTTCGATCTTGTAGTCCCCTGACGCGACCCAGACCTCCCCGCCATATTCCAGGCGCACCTGGGCCGAGCCGAGTACGTGGCCGGCGGGGTGGAAACTCAGGGTGACGCCGTGATGCAGCAGTCGCTCGCCATACGCCAAAGTTTGCAGGTTGATGTCCTGGCCCAATCGCGCACGCAGAATTCCTTCACCGGATGCTGCCGCCAGGTAATGCTGGTTACCGGTTCGGGCATGGTCGCCATGGGCGTGAGTGATGACGCAACGCTCAACCGGCCGCCACGGGTCGATGTAGAAATCGCCGGCAGGGCAGTACAAGCCTTCGGGACGCGCGATGACAAGGTCCACGTTGCTATCCAGGTGGAGGGTCTTGTTAGCTAGGAGACTGGCGCGGTGGAAGAAGTTCTATCGGGATGCCCAGACAAACAACCTACCCCTGTAGGAGCGAGCTTGCTCGCGAAAGCGGCTTCACATTCAACCTGTATGTTGACTGGTACACCGCCTTCGCGAGCAAGCCCGCTCCCACATTTTGGTCCCGCGTTATTTGCCAGGTGTCAGGGTCAGGCGCTTGGTTCCATACACCCGGTCAAAATTCGCCGGCTGCATCGGCAAGCTCTGGTACTGCCCCTTCAGCCACGGCTCGATGCCGTTGAGGTAGTTTGGGCTGGCCGGGTTGCCGGACTGGCCGGTGGCGATCTGGCCCATCAACGGTTCGGGCTGGCCGAAGTCGACGATCAATCGCATGGCCGGTACCCGGGTCGTGTTGAAGTCCTGGCCCACGGCATAGGCGGCCGTGTTGAGGGTCGTCTGGTCGCCACCGGCCGGCTGTGGACCGCGCACGGTCTGGCCACTGGCGTTCTTCCACTCATAGCGGTGCAATTTGCCCCACTGCCAGGCTTTGTGATCGCCGCCCAACTGACTGTCGCCGGCAGTGATCGCAGCGGCCAGGCTGCGGGCGAGGATTGCCGGTTTGTCTTCTTTCTGCGCGGTGCGCACGTCATCCCAGAACGGACTGTCTTCGCGCCCCAGCAAATGGTCGGCCTGGGCCGCGTAAGACAATGAGCCGTTGGCGATGAAGGCTTGCCACGCCGGGCTGCCTTGCGGTCCCAATTCATCGAGGAAAATCTGCCGGGTGCTTTCCTGCAGGAACAGCTCATAGATCGCCGCGTCGGCGGAGGTCGCGCCGAGTTTGCCGTCAAACGCCATCAAGCGGGTCAAGGCCTCGCGTGCCTTGCCGCGATCCGCCACTGGCAAGGCTTCGATGGCCTGCTTCAGCGGTTGGGACATCCCCGGTGCCTCGAACATCTTCTTCAGTTTCGCGGCGAACGTGGTGGTCTGGTCGTATTGCATGGCGATCAGGCTACGGGTGTCATGTTTGCCCACCCCAGCCAGCTCGGCCAAGCGCTCGCCGCGTTCCGGTGCCGACCAGGAGTTGGACAGCTGCATGCCATAGCCATGGGGAATGACCCGCTGGTTGGCGGTGCCGAGCCAGCCCTGGGCCGGGTCCTGATCGTAGGGGTGCAGCATCGGGTCGGCGTAACCGTCCCAATCGTAACGCCCCTCCCAGCCGGGCGAGGGCAGCAGGCCTTCGCCTTCGCGGCGGTTCGGATAGCGACCGGTGACCTGCCAGCCAATATTGCTCGCATCGGCGAACACCAGGTTCAGGGCAATGGCCCGAATCTCGCGGCTGGCGTCCGACGCTTTCTCGACGTTCTGCGCACGGGACAGGTCGAAGAAGGCGTCCAGGCTCTTGTCATCGGTGAAGCTCGGCGTTTGCAGGGCCAGGCCGAATCCGCTGCCCTGGGCCAGGCCTTGGGCACTGTTGAGCAGGGGGCCGTGGCGGGTTTCGAACACCGCTTCGCGAATCGGCCGCTGGCCTTTGACGAAGTAGGTTTCGTTACGCACGATCGCCGGCTGCCACTTGCCAGCGGTCTCGTAGGACAGGCCATTGCCCTGGCGTTTGATTTTTTCCAGGAACAGGTCCTGGTTATCGCCCATGACGGTTGTCATGCTCCAGGCCACTTTGCCGTTGAACCCGTCCAGTACCATCGGCAAGCCGGCGATGGTCGCACCGGAGGCCTGATACTTCGGTGCGCGGATCTGCACGTAGCTGAACAGCGACGGCACCCCCATCGGGCCATGGCTGTCGCTGGCCAGCAGGCTTTTACCGCTGCGGCTGCGTTGCGGCGCAATGGCCCAGTTGTTCGATGAAGTGGCGCCCAGCAGGTTGAGTCCGGACAACTGGCCGGTGGCCTTGCTGATGTCAGCCAGCCCCGGTACTTGGCCGTTGAGCTTGATGCCTTGCAGCTTCTCACTTTCGCCCAGCGGCAGTTTTTCATCCGGAGCCGAAGGGGTCAGCCACGGCAGTTTGTCGGTGGTGACGGTCTGGGCCAGCACCAGCGAGGCAATTTCCTCGGGCAGGTTGGCGGATTGGCTGAAGTTGAACAGGCAGAAGATCAGCGCCGAATCTTCCGGCTTCCAATACTCGGGCTTGTACCCGGTGGCAACGAGGTCGGCAGGCAGCTTGTCGCGGTAGCGGAACAGATAGGCGTTGACGCCGCGGGCATAGACTTCGAAGAAGCGCTTGAGCCGCGGTGAAGAGGCCTTGTACAACTCGCCGGCGTTTTTCTTCAGGTTGACCGCGCGCATATAGCGGTCAGCGTCCAGCACGTCCGACCCCTGCATCTCGGCCAATCGACCTTGGGCAAGCAGTCGCAGAGTGACCATCTGAGTGATGCGGTCACTGGCGTGCACATAGCCGAGGGCAAACAGTGCATCGTGGAAACTGTTGCTTTCGATCAACGGCATGCCCATGGCATTGCGCCGCACCGAAACGTTCTGCGCCAGCCCTTTGAGCGGCTGAACACCGGAGGTGGGCGGGAGGGTGTCCTGGGCGTTGAAGCTCTGACAACCGGTCAGGCTTAAAACACCCGCCACTGCTGCGGCAACGCCGAACCGGGGTAGAAAATGTGAAAGGGCTGGCGAGGCCATGGCAAAGCTCCTGCGGGGTAGAGGCGGCGGCGCGCAATAAAGGCGCTACGTTAGTGAGCAGGAGGGGGCCGCGCAAGCGGGAGGCGGGGTTATTTCAACAATCGGCCCGATGGCGCCATCCGTCGACCCTGTTAGTTCTGACAGTAGACAATCAATTGTGCCGAACGGACTCTGGTTTCCTGCTCACGCTGTCTTCAGCGTTCCAGGCGCACGGAGTCTCTACATGAACAGCAAATGGCTGGTTAGCTTCGTGGCAATCTGTCTCGGTGTCGGCGCACTGCTCTTTTCGGCGAAGCAGGCGACGGTCAAGCGCAGCCCCTATACGTTGTTTGAACCGCCCATGACGGTTGAACAAAAAGCCGAGGTGCAGCAGCAAATTGACCGACAACTCATTCATAAGTCTGGCGGGCATCAAGTCAGTGCGACTCAAGTGACTTACGACAACGGTGCCGCCGTGCTGACCTTCCCGGTACCCGGCGACGCAGGTCAGTCGGATAGCGCCTGCGATTACGGTTACGTGTGTCTCTGGACCGCTGCGGATTTCGCTGGCAGGAAATTGTCCTTGCTCAGCACCGCGAGAAGCCGCCCGGTCAATCTGTCCGACTACGGTATGAACGCCCAGGTCGTCTCCTGGCAGCACAACAATAAGGCCCACTCAGTGAAGATCTTCGGTGTCGATGGACCTGGCGCCAGGGGCAACATGGTGATGAGCAATATCAGGGAGGTGATCCTGGGCAGGGGCTGTTGTCCGTTCAGTCTTCCCGACGATGTGCGCATCATTGACTCCTGGACGGAGATCAAGGCCCAGAACCGATTGACCGAGCATAACGCCCGGGTCGTGAGCATCGCGTTTGCCCCCATGTTCATGTTGTTTGCCCAGTGAATGCATCAGCTGGCACCCAGACCTGCAGCTGCTGAACCGTTTTTGTCCTCAATGCTGGCCGACTAGTGGCCTTGCAAGCCCAAAGCCGGTGTCTATGCTGAGCCCTAATTAACCATATCGATCGTTATCGGCGTATGTGGTCCATCGAGCCAAGCTGCCAGAGTGCGCAACCCAAGGCACCGACACACTTGCAGGACGTTATCCGGAAATGGAGTTCGCTTATGAGCACGTTAGGGCTGGCCCGACCCCGGGCTATCAAGAGAAGGATGTCTTGATGAGAGTGGCGTGTTAAGGACCTCTCCGATCGAACATCACCTATCACCTGATTGATTCCTCCTCGTTGGAGGAACGCGTGTACCTGTTCTATTGAACGTAGTGGTGGATTTTGAAAGACCGGCAACTTTCATGAATGCGCATAGGTGATACGACCATGTTTAACCTGCATCACAAGGCTGACCTGCTGGAAATCGAACGTTTCAGCTGCGCGCTGACCGAAGCCAACGCCAAGCTGGCGGCTGTCAGTCGGTCCATGGCTATGATTGAATTCACCCCCGATGGCATCGTGATCGAGGCCAATGAGAATTTTTGCAAAGCCATGGGTTACAGCGGCGAAGAAGTGCGCGGCAAACATCACCGGATATTCTGCGAGGAGGCGTTCTACCGCAGTGAGGAGTACGCCAAATTGTGGCGCGATCTCGCACGGGGCGAGCCGATCAGCGGCACCTTCCAGCGCTTGAACAAGAGCGGCAAGGAGATCTGGCTCGAAGCCAGCTACATGCCGGTGTTGGGTCCCGACCGCCAGGTGCGCAGCGTGATCAAGGTGGCCACCGACATTACCGCCCGAGTCAACCAGGACCACGAAAACCAAAGCAGGCTCGCCGCCCTTGGCCGCTCCATGGCCGTAATCGAGTTCACCCCCGAAGGCCGAGTGATCACGGCAAACGACAACTTCCTGAAAACCACGCAGTACTCGCTCAATGAAATCGTCGGGCAGCATCACAGCATGTTCTGCCATCGCGCCGAAGCAGAGTCCCAGGGCTACAAGAACTTCTGGGCCTCACTCAACCGAGGCGAATATCATTCCCATCGTTTCGAGCGCAAGAACAAGCAGGGCCAGACGATATTCCTGGAGGCCTCCTACAACCCGTTGTTCGACGCCAAGGGTCGCCTGTACAAGGTGGTCAAGTTCGCCAGCGACATCACCCAACAGATGACCACCCTGCAAACCGCCGCGGACTCGGCCCACAGCACCTCGGTGCAAAACGACGCCTGCGCGCGCAAGGGCTCCGAGGTGGTGCAGCAGACGGTGCAGATCATCCAGGACATTTCCAAGGACCTGAACCAGGCGGCGCTGAGCATCGACGCGGTGAACAAGCAGTCGGAGATCATCGGCTCGATCGTCCAGACCATCCGCGGCATTGCCGACCAGACCAACTTGCTGGCGCTCAACGCGGCCATCGAAGCGGCCCGCGCCGGCGAACATGGGCGAGGGTTTGCCGTGGTGGCCGATGAAGTGCGCAGCCTGGCCGCACGCACCAGCCAGGCCACCCTGGAAATCGTCGATGTGGTGCGCAAGAACCACGACCTGTCATTGAGTGCGGTGTCGAGCATGCAGTCGAGCCTGAGTCGAACCGGACTGGGCGTGGAACTGGCGAACGAGGCGGGGGAGGTGATCCTCGAGATCCAGCAGGGCTCGCGGCATGTGGTGGACGCGATCAGCCAGTTCAACTCGACCTTGCAGTTGAACTGACCGGCACCTCACCTGTAGGAGCTGGCTTGCCAGCGAAGGCGTCCAGAAGATCGATCAAAGGTTCAAGGCCGCCTTCGCCGGCAAGCCGGCTCCTACATTTGTTGCTGGGTGATTTCACCGCTGTATTGGGCTTTCTCGGTTTGAGCCAGCTTCGCCTTGTCCAGCAGGCGCTCGGCTATTTCCTCGCCGATGGCTTGTTGTTTCTCCGGCGGCATCTGATCGATCTGCTCCTGGGTCAACCCCATCTCCTCCAGGATCGCATCGCGCATGCGCTGTTCCGGGGTCTTGCTCATGTAGTCCTTGAATGCGGACGTCGCCGAGCCATCGCCAATCCTGTCCTTGACCTCGTCAGGCAGTGGCGCAGAAGCCGCTTGCAGGCCCACGCGGGTCTTGGCGAACGCTTCATCGACGTTGTCGCTGATCCGGCTGGCTTCGCTCACTTGTTGCGTGGCCAGTTGCGTGGCGGATTCCTCGACCTGCGTGCTGGCTTGCGTGGTCTGCGCCTGCACGTTGTTTTGCAGGGCCTGGGTCATGACGCTTTGCAGGCCGGCGGCGGCTTCGGCGACCGAGTCTTCACCGGGGCGTTTGGGGAGGGGCGTTACCAGGTTCAATTTTGCACTGACCAACATGATAGGCAGACCTTGTAGGTATTGGCGGTGCAGTGCATTGAGCAAAGAGTATGCCTATACAATAAATTCCCTCAATATCAATAACTTGAGACTTTACAACCGACAGCTGACCCACAGGCTGCGGTCAACCCTTGCCGTCGGGCGGCAAGGGTTTGCAAGGCATGACTAATCAAGGCAGGCCATTACAGCAGTGTTTGAGGAAGCCCGGGTGTTGCGCCAGGCGCTTGAAATACTCGTCGACGGCCGAATAGTCGGGCCGCTCCATGGGCGTCATCAGCCAGCGGTTGACCGAGAGCCCAATGACAATGTCGGCCACGCTGAATTTTGCCCCGGCGACATAGGCCTGGGTGGTCGCGAGCTGATGTTCGAGAATGGCCATCTTCTGGTTCCAGCCGCGTACGCCGACTTCGATGCGATGGGCTTCCTGATACTCCGGATCCTTGCGCACCAGCGCCATGAACGCATAGCTCCAGGACGAATTGAGATCGGTGGCCTGCCAATCCATCCACTGTTCCACCCGGGCGCGCGCGGCCGGATCGCCGGGCAGCAGCTCCGTATGGTGGTGCTGGTGCCTGGCACTCAGGTAGCGGCAAATGGTGTTTGACTCCCACAGCACACCGGCATCATCGATGATCACCGGTACCTGTGCGTTGGGGTTGTACCGCAGGAACTCGGGGCTGTGGGTCGAGGCAAAACCGCTGCCCCAATCCTCGCGTTCATAGGAAAGGCCCAGTTCCTCACAGGTCCACAGGACCTTCCTGACGTTGATCGACGAGGCTTTTCCCAGAATCTTCAGTGTGTGTTCCATGGAACGACTCCAGCGAGAGTGGCGTATATTCAAGTGTAGGAGCTACCGCAGGCTGCGATCCTTTGATCTTGGTTTGCGCAGCAATAGCACGCAGCAGTGGTGAGGGAGGGAACTCCTTAACCACAATGGACAATCAACTAGGGAGACTCGATTCTCGTCGAACTAATCAGGTCTTCGACCAGGGTTGACCGGTTCGCCGTTCGTGTGGCCAACCCAAGTATAGCCTTGGGCCAATCAAGCCCAAGCGCTCTGTAGTGCAGGCCATCGCGTTGAATTCGCTGCATCGATGCGGGTACGACCGCAATACCCATCCCCGCTGATACCAGGTTAACAGCGGACGATAGTTGGGGAGCCTGCTGACGGATGATCGGATTGAAACCACTCTGCCGACAGGCAGCCACGATATCCGCACTCAGTCCATAACCGGATTTGCGCGAATACAGGATGAAGTTCTCCTGCCGTAAATCAGCGAGGGACAGTCGCTGGTACGACGTTAATGGGTGGCCATCTGGCAGGACAACAATAAGGGGTTCTTCGGATAGGGTGATGAAATCAATATCGCCGCCCATGGCAAACGGAGGCCTCACAAACGCGGCGTCAATTTCTCCACGGCCGAGTCTGGAAATGAGTGATTCGCTATTGTTCTCTTCAAGGTTGACCTCAACCTTGGGGTGCTGTTGCTGATACCGCCTGATCAAACCGGTGACCGTATCGTTAAACGAGGCGGATTCGGTAAATCCCAGGTTCAATGAGCCGACCTCACCTCGCGCAACGCGGCGCGCATTTTTTTGGGCGTCCTCGGCACGTGCAAGAATGTCTCGTGCTGATACCAGGAATGCCTTGCCTGCGTCGCTGAGTACGACGCCGCGTCCTACACGGTGGAAAAGCGGCGTACCGATTTCATCCTCCAAATCACGTATCTGCTGTCCAAGCGGGGGCTGGGCGATTCCAAGTTGTTCGGCTGCTCGTGTGAAGTTTTCAGCTTGGGCCGTGACGACGAAATAACGTAAGTGCCTGAGTTCCAATTAGGACTCCAAAGATACTGATTCTGGATTTTCTAAATATTAGACATTTTATTTTTCCGCCGCCATGCTTCTCCTACGCTAAAAGTGCAGTCGGTGGTTCGATCAGGACGAATACGTCCGTGAACCGAAGCCGCAGAACATAGGAAAGTAATATGGATGCTCAACTGATAATAGTTGCCGGACTGGTCGCTGTGACAATCTTGCTATGGGCAACACGTAGACTTCCGGAGTACTTGACTGCACTTTTGTTTTTCGCGGTTGCGATGATCCTCCATGTCGCTCCCGCTTCCTTGATCTTCTCCGGTTTTACCTCTGCTGCATTCTGGCTCGTCATTAGCGGCTATGTCATCGGGATTGCTATTCGTAAAACGGGATTGGCCTCTAGATTTGCCAGGGTACTCGCGGTCCATCTTTCCAGGTCTTACCCGCAAATGGTCGCTGGCATAGTCGGCCTCACTTACATGCTTGCCTTTGTTATGCCTTCTAACATGGGACGTATTGCACTTCTAATGCCGATCGTACTGGCGCTTGCTGATCGAGTGGGTTTCAGGGAGAAACGTCCAGGGCGTATAGGGCTTTCACTCGCTGTCGGCTTTGGCACCTTCCAACTTTCGGCATCCATTCTGCCAGCGAATGTTCCAAATCTTGTTATGGCCGGGTCGATCGATACCACGTACGGGATTCAACTCTCTTATCTGCCGTATCTGATACTACATGCACCCGTACTTGGCATTCTGAAGGGGGCTGCACTGTGTGCATGTGTTGTCTGGTTATTTCCGGATAAGGTGGAAAAAAGCATAGAAGTGGAACCCACTCGTCCTTTGAGTCCTGAGGAAAAGAGATTAGGCGTTCTCCTGCTGATGACCCTGGGACTCTGGCTTACCGATTCCTTGCACGGAGTTTCTCCTGCTTGGGTCGGTCTCGTGGCAGCTTGCTTATGCCTGCTTCCACGAGTCGGCTTTGTATCCAGTGACGAATTTGGTCAAGAGGTAAATCATCGGACCGCGGTGTATGTTGCAGCAATCCTCGGCCTCGCTGCACTTGTAGGACAAAGCGGACTGGGAACCTTTATAGGAAATGAACTACTGGCTATCGCACCGTTGGATCCGTCCTCACCGTTCAGCAGTTACGCCTTGATCGTAGGGTTTTCCACGCTGCTCAACTTTGTGGTCACAGCGAACGGAGTGCCAGCCCTATTTACTCCCCTGGCGCAGTCGTTAGCCACTGCATCCGGGTTGCCTTTATTAAGTGTTCTGATGATTCAGGTCATCGGGTTTTCAACACCGCTCCTGCCCTACCAAGCCTCACCGATTGTTCTCGCCATTGAAATGGGAAGAATCCCTTTCATGGCAGCTTTACGATTGAGTCTTGCGCTTGCGCTCATTACCTTTGTTGTATTGGTTCCCATCAATTATGGATGGTTCGTCTTTCTGGGTTGGTTACCCTGACCCTGAAGCACGTTACAGGTTAACCGAATAACCAAAGTCGATCTCGCTAGAATGGCTGCCAGTACTTACTCCTGCCAATGATTCATTATCCTGGCTACTGATTCTGAAGCGGCAGACACGGACCATTCTTAATCCGTGTCGCCGAACGTGCCTTTAAGTACTCTCGCGCACCTTCAACTCAAACCCCATGTCCTGTACCGGTCTGGCCACGGTATTACCGGCCATCAGCGTCAGCATCTGCTCCGCCGCGCGACGGCCGATGGCTTCGCGCGGGGTGTTGATGCTGCTCAGGCGCGGGACCATGTGTTCGGACATCGGCAAATCGTTGAAACCCAGGATCGCCACCTGTTCGGGGATCTTGATCCCGCAGCGCATGGCTTCGAGCAGGGCGCCCTGGGCCAGGTCGTCGTTGCCGAAGAAGATCGCATCGACGTCCGGGTGGCTGGCCAGCAGTTGCAGGAACAGTTCGCCACCCAGGCCGACGGAGGAGGAGCGCGGGGTCAGCACTTCCAGGTCCGGGTCGTACAGGCCGGCCTTTTTCAGGGCCTTGCGGAAACCCTCACCGCGCAGCAAGGTGCGTTGATCGAGCTGTGCGCCGATGTACGCCAGGCGTTTGCGCCCGCGCGAGAGCAAGTGCTCGGCCGCCGTTTCACCGGCCGCCAGTTGCGAGAAGCCGACGCAATTGAGCCCGGCGGCGCTGTCCAGTTCCATCATGTACACACATGGGATGTTGCTGGCTTCGATCATCCGCCGCGAACTTTCGGTGCGGTCGAAACCGGTCAGCAGCAAGCCGCGAGGCTGATAGGCCATGTAGTTGCGCAGCAGGTTTTCTTCTTCATCGCGCGAGTAGTGGAAGTTGCCGATCAGCACTTCGAAGCCTTTGGGACGCAGGACCTGATGAATGGCTTCCAGGGTGTCGATGAACAGCAGGTTGGACAGGGAGGGCACCAACACCACCACCGAATGGCTCTGCGCCGAGGCCAGGGCACGGGCTGCGGGGTTGACCACGTAGTTGAGTTCCAGCGCGGCTTTCTGGACTTTTTCCACCAGTTCAGTGGCCACCGTGCTGACCCCGCGCAGGGCGCGGGAGGCGGTAATCGGACTGACACCGGCCAGGCGTGCCACTTCGTTCAGCGTAGGGCGGCCAGTGGTGCGGGTATTTTTATCGTTTTTAGTTGGAGTCATCGACGGCTTGCCAAACAAAATTCAAGGCACTAAGGTAGCGCTGTCTCGATGCAGCTGCAAATGCGTGAGCGGGGGTTCGCCTGATCCTCGCTTTTTGGCGTTGGGGACACACATGCTGCAACCCACAAAATGACAAGAAAGGCGTCGGCAACTTCTGCTTTTGGTCTGGTGTCATAACTGGCAAAGGTAGCGCTGTCTGCGCGCTGAGGTGTTACATGAATCATCCCATCACCGCCCTGGTCATCATGGGCGT
>Ga0247818_10000605_pt1 | contig 22694 bp, 17 predicted proteins | sample 13C_Glucose_Day1_FD_192424 | JGI IMG/M metagenome (GOLD analysis project Ga0247818, IMG submission 192424) | Soil microbial communities from agricultural site in Penn Yan, New York, United States - 13C_Glucose_Day1 | ecosystem: Environmental > Terrestrial > Soil > Agricultural land | place... | reverse complement strand
CGTCGCATCACTCCCCGACAAACCACCGGTAATACGGATTCCCGGAATCCCCACGCATCACCTCGCGCATATCCCTGGCCCAAGCGTCACGGTTTCCGTCGTACGCATGCAGGCTCGCCCGATAGAAATGCATCAGGCGTTGTTGCTGGGTGTTCATGCGCTCGATGAACCCGGCGTCGGCGTTCAACACGGCTGGCGGCTGGTGCAGGGCGAGCAGGGCAGGCAACACGCGGCTGATCTCTTTCGAGCGAACCCAGGGTGCGTACTCGATGCGCGGCTGATCGTCCGTCACCGGTTGCGCATCGCCAGCGAAGCGTTCAAGCCCCTCACGATCAGTCACCCAGGTGGCGAGCAATGCTGCGGCCGAACCGACGCCGACATCCTGCAAGGTGCTGCGAACGCTGTCCTGCTGGAAGCGCGCGTTGATCTTCGCCGCATCCAGTTCAATCGGCTCCATCGAACCCACCAGCAGCATCTCGTGGAACTCGCTGGTCCACAGGGTCGCGTACGGGAACACGTCGAGGAAGCTGCGCACCAGAGAGCGCGAGTCGTCGATGTTCTGCGTCGGAAGCGGCAGCCATTGCGCGACCAGGCCTTGTTTGTGCAAGCGGCTGGCGGCCAGTTGGTAGAAGTCCCGGGAATACAGGTTGACCACGCCGGCAGCGGAGGGCGGTGGTGGCTCGAGCGTGATCAGGTCGTAGCGCTGCCGATTGCGCAGCAGTTCCTGGCGACCGTCACGCAAGCGCACATCGACCCCCGGATCGGCCGCGGCATTGAAATTGCCTTTGAACAAGGGGGCCGCCTTGACCACCGAAGGCAGCAGTTCGGCGACCACGCGATGTTCCAGGCCGGGGTAGCGGGTCAGCGCGCCCGCGGTGATGCCGGTACCGAAACCGATTACCAGTGCCGAGCGCGGCTCACCGTTGTGGATCAGCAGGGGCAGCAGCGCCTGGATCCGCATGTAGCGCAGGGACGGCATGGCGTCACCGGTATTGGATACGCCCTGAATGTACAAACGCTGGAACGCCCTTTCTCCCTTGCCCTGGGTGACCACGGCGACGGTGCCGCCACGGCCTTCTTCGTAGAACGTCAGCGTGCCATTGCGCGCGCCCGGCAGCAGGCTGGCGAGCTTGTTGACCGGCGTGAACACGGCGAGCGCCAGGGACACCAGGCCGATGGCAATCACCGCCTGACGCCGGCCTTTCTTCACACCATGGCCCTTGCGCACGGCGAGGTACGCGATACCGGCGGCAATCAGCGCCAGCAGGCCCAGGGTCCGTACCAGGCCCAGCATCGGGATCAGGATAAAGCCGCAGAGCATCACGCCGACAATCCCGCCAAGGGTATTGAACGCGACGACTTCGCCGACATGGCGCCCCACCTGTTCGCCGCCGACGCTCAAGCGCAGGGCCAAGGGGAACGCAGCCCCCAGCAACAGGGTCGGTACAAACACGATGCTCAAGGCAGCCACCGCAAACCGCGTGCTCATGCCAGCCAGTTCACTGCCGCCCAATGACAATACCCAGGATTCGGCCAGGGTCTGGGCGAGCACCAGCCAGCGTCCGAGCAACGCCACTTCCAGCAAGGCAATCGCACCGGCTGCGGCAATCAGCACGCCGAACACCCCCCAGGGATCGCGCAGGCGATCGACCCGACGAGCCAGCAGCATGCTGCCGAGGAACAAGCCGGTGAGGTAAGTCGCCAGCACCACGGCAAAGGCGTAGGTGCGGGTGCTCATGAATTGCACGATCGATTGCGACCACACCACTTCGTAGCCCAGGGCTACGCCACCGGCAATGGAGTACAGCCACAGGGCCAGGCGGTCGGGGGCTTTTTCAGTGTGATGTTTCACCAGGGCATCGACGGGTGCCACGCGCTGGCGCTGGAACCACAAGGCCCCAGCGGCGGCCAGCAGGTTCAGCATGGCGGCGGCCAGCGCGCTGCCGCGCACGCCGAGGGTGGCAATCAGCACGAACGCGGCAAGCAGGGTGCCGGCGATGGCCCCGGCGGTGTTTGCCGCATACAGCTGCCCGCCGGCCTTGCCCAGGTGTTGCGGGTCAGTGGCCAGGGAGCGAACCAGCACCGGCAGGGTGCCGCCCATCAACAGGGCAGGAATACCCACCAGCGCGAACGGCAGCACCCAGGCCAGCAAGCCCACGTGTGCTTCCAGCCAGGCAAACGGGCTGGCCGCCAGGCTCATGGCAAAGGTTGCAGAGACACCGAGCACGGCCACCAGCACTTCCAACCCGGCGTACAGCACAACCGGTTGCTGCATCCGGTCCGCCCAGCGCCCGAACAGCAAGCCACCCAGGGCCAGCCCGGCAAAGAACGCGCTGATCCCGGTGGTGATGGCATAGACCTCGACGCCTACGACCAACGACAACTGCTTGATCCACAGCACCTGATACACCAGCGCCGCGGCGCCGGAGACAAACAGCAGCAGGGCGGGGATCAACAGCGCCGGGGAGGCGACTTGCGGGGCAGGTATGGCCGACGATTTGCTGGCGACACGTGAGGTCATTGCGGATTGCCTTTGCAATTCAAGAAAACTGCGACTGTACGGGCCTCATCGCGGGCAAGCCCGCTCCCACACTGGATCTTCGGTACGACAAAATCCATGTGGGAGCGGGCTTGCCCGCGATTGGGGCCAATACGGTCCCAACTCGGAAACAGTACCGCTCGCCAATGAAGGCGAGCGGCGGTCCAGCGGTCTTACTGTGCAGCTTTCATTTTTTCAGCGATCTTGGCGTCTACCGCAGCACGGATCTGGTCGATGCTGAAGCTGGCCGGTCTCTGGCTGGGTGGATACTCGATGAAGGTCTGCAGGAACGTTGCCGATTTTTCGACGGCTACAGCCGCCAGGTAGACGTTCTTGGTTTGCCAGTCGTAATACTGGTCGGAAACCACGTCGGCACGTTCATACGGGTCCATGCGCAGGTTGAAGATCTTCGGTACGCGCAAGCATACGAACGGTTCGCTCCAGACCTTGAAACCGCCCGGTGCGCGCTGTTCGCAGAACACGGCTTTCCAGTTGTCGAAGCGCATCGACACCAGCACGCCGTCATCGTTGAAGTAGTAAAACTCCTTGCGCTCACCTTTGGGCGCCTGGCCGGTCAGGTAGGGCAGTTGGTTGTAACCGTCCAGATGCACCTTGAAGTTGGTGCCGCCGGAAGTCGGTGCCCACCCCTTGAGCAGCTTGGTTTTCACGTCGGCATCGCCAGCGGCGGCCAGCAAGGTCGGGAACCAGTCCATGCCCGAGAACATCTCGTTGGACACTTCGCCCGGCTTGATCTTGCCTGGCCAGCGGACCATCGCCGGAACGCGGTACGCACCTTCCCAGTTGGAGTTCTTCTCGTTACGGAACGGCGTGGTTGCCGCGTCCGGCCAGGAGAACTGGTTCGGGCCGTTGTCGGTGGTGTAGACGACGATGGTGTTGTCGGTGATTTTCAGGTCATCGAGGGTTTTCAGCAGTTTGCCGACGTCGCCGTCGTGCTCGATCATGCCATCGGCATAATCGTTGCCGGGCATGCCGCTCTGGCCCTTCATCGATTCACGCACGTGAGTGAACAAGTGCATGCGAGTGGTGTTCATCCAGACGAAGAACGGCTTGTCCGCCTTGGCCTGTTTCTCGATGAACGCCTGCGCGGCGGCGGTGGTTTCGTCGTCGATGGTTTCCATGCGCTTGGTGTTCAGCGGGCCGGTGTCTTCGATCTTGCCATCGGCGAAGCTGTGGATCACGCCGCGCGGCGAGTAGGCCTTGACGAACGCGGGGTCGTCCTTGGGCCAGTACGGACGCTCGGGTTCTTCTTCGGCGTTGAGGTGATACAGGTTGCCGAAGAATTCGTCGAATCCGTGGTTGGTCGGCAGGTATTCATCTTTGTCGCCCAGGTGGTTCTTGCCAAACTGACCGGTGGCGTAGCCTTGGGACTTGAGGGCCTGGGCGATGGTGATGTCGCGTTTTTGCAGGCCGACCGGGGCACCCGGCATCCCGACTTTCGACAGCCCGGTACGTAGCGCCGACTGTCCGGTGATGAATGTCGACCGGCCGGCGGTGCAGCTGTTCTCCGCATAGTAGTCGGTGAACATCATGCCTTCTTTGGCAATCCGGTCGATGTTCGGAGTCTTGTAGCCGACCACGCCCATGGAGTAGGCGCTGATGTTGGTCTGGCCAATATCGTCGCCGAAGATCACGAGAATGTTGGGTTTCTCAGCGGCCCCGGCGGTTGCCGAAAACGCCATGACCGTAGTCGCCACCAAGGCGAGTTTCGGTATCCACTTACGTATGCGAGTCATCTGACTGGCTCCTTATGCTCACTTGCGTCGCGTGCTGCGACAAACGTTTATTGCGGTCCTGCGTAACGTCTTTTTATTGCACTTGCTCGGAAGTGGCGGCATCGAACGGGTAGATTCGACGCCATTCGGACGCCATGTCGACGACCGTCCAGCCACGCTTGTTTGCTTCGTCCAGGGCCTTGTCCAGACGACCGATCTGCGACTGCCGGTCGTATGCCCATTCGCGTTTGGCGTCGGTGTGATGCACCAGGCCCATGAAACGTTTGCCGGGACCGTCGGCGGTCCACTGGAGCATTTGCAGGTCGCCGTCGGAGTTGCCGAAGGCGAGGATTGGCCGACGACCGATCACCGCGTCGATGCTTTCCGGTTTGCCCGGGCCATCGTCGTTGTGGGCCAGTTTCGGCGTGCGCAGGATCGACGCCTTGCCATCCTTGTATTCAAAGCTGGTAACGAAGGTCGTGCCGATAACCTGCTCGGGCGGTACCCCATAGACCTTCTCGGCGAAGGCTCTCATGAACCCGGTGTCGCCACCGGAGACGATGTAGGTCTTGAAGTCTTTGCCGCGCAGGTAGTCGAGCATCTCCAGCATCGGCTGGAAGATCATTTCGGTGTACGGCTTGCCGGTTTTCGGATGCCTGGCCTGACTCAGCCAGGTCTTGGCATAGTCATCGAAAGCTTCGGTGGTCATGCCGGTGTGGGTCGCACCGAAGATCTTCAGCAGGCCCTCCATGCCGGTGGCGGCCAGTGCCTTGTGATCGTTTTCCAGCACGGCCTGGAACGGCTGGGTGGTTTTCCATTCCGGGTGCTGCGGCGCGGTGCGTTTGACTTCTTCCAGGGCGAACAGCAACTCGAAGTACATCGGTTGCTCGCTCCACAAGGTGCCGTCGTTGTCGAACACGGCAATGCGGTCCTCGGGTTTGACGAAGTCCTTGCTGTTTTGATCGGTGACCGTCTGCACGAACTCGATGATCTGCTTTTTCGACGGACCGTCGTTCCAGGAGGGCAGTGGCTCGGCTGCCTGCACCAGCAGCGGCAGGCTCAAGGCCAGGGTCAGCAGGAAACTGAATGCGCGATGATGGCGTAGCGATGTCGAGTTCGTCATGGCAAGTCCTTCTCGTGAACGGGGTTGAGCGGATGAAGAGCAGAGACGACTGTTTCTCTGTTGCGTCCGGACTGACTATGCAGCGTAGACAAGGACTCCCCGATTTGGCGCAGCGCCTGGTCTTTGTCCGGTTCGCGGCCATAACAGGCGCGCAGGAAGGTTTGCAGGCGTGGGCCGAGGCCGGTCAGTTTCAGGCCCCGACGACTGCGGCGGGTCCACAGGTACAGGGCGCTGAGTTGCGCCGGTTTGCCTTCGATCTGCGGCGGTATCTGCCGCCATGCGTAGTCGGCGGACTCCAGCCAGGCGGCATGTCGGGCGCGGCGTCGGGCTTGCCACTCGAGGTGCGTGCGGTGTACGAGCGGGCGACTGAACCAGCCGAGTGCCATTAACGCCAACACCAGTGTCAATAGTCCGAACCAGTGCCCGGAAAGGTGCAGGCGATTCTGCTGGCCGAGTTTCTTCAGGTCTTCGGTGATGGAAAACACCGGCTTGTAGGTGCTGTTGGCCACCGCATCGAAGGTCACGGCAGGCACCGTGGCCATTCGGGTTTGCTGGCTGCTGGCATCCCACCATTTGATTTCGACGGATGGCAGGCTGTAGTGGCCTTCGGTGTCGATTCGATAAGTCACGCTGTCGATGCGCTGGCCGCCATTGAAGTTGCCGCGACCGTCATCCAGATTGCGGATTTGCGGTGCTTTCGGGTAACGGCTCAGGCCCTTGATGACATCCTGCGTCGGTGTCGGCAGCGACATGGCCAGGGCACCGTCGGCCTGCAAGGTCAGTTCCCGGGTGATGCTGTCGCCGACCTTCAGCGGCGTGGCCGAATTGACGGTCTTTTGGGTAAACCGCAGCCCTTGAGCCACCAGCACCGCCTCACCGGGCTGGAACCCCGGTGGTTGCGCGGCGTTGAAATGCAAAGGCTGGCTTTGGGCGCTGAGTTCGTGGCTGGCCTGACCCGGTGTGGCTTGTACCGTCAGTGCCGGAATTTCGTAGCCCTGGGCCAGGTTCGGGGTGATCAGGTAGCTGTAGCGCATGCCGCTGAAGGAGTGACCGTCGAAGGTCTGGTTGATGTGCTGGGCATGGCCGTCCGGTGGCATCACCAATGCGCCGGGCAGTTTCAGGTCGGGCAGGGTGGGGGCGCTGGTGAACCAGGAGTCGGTGAAGACATCGAGTTGCAACTTGACCAGGCTGCCGACCATGACGGGGTCGGCGGGTTGCAGGCTGGCCTGGACTTTCAACTGAGGGTCGGCGGCGAATGTGTTGAGGCTGATCAGGCCGATGAGCAGGGCGCCGAGTTTTGTGGTGAGTGGTCGGCCCCTTTCGCGGGCAAGCCCGCTCCCACAAGGACACCACAAGCCCCATGTGGGAGCGGGCTTGCTCGCGAATGCCGCGACGCGGTCTTGCCGAATAACGCTCATGGCTTGACCCCCGCCTGATCCTGCAAGCTGAATTTCTGCTTGAGGAATTTCGCCGGCGATGTGGTGAGGTTCTGCAACCATTGCTCATCCGAGGCCGCTTGCTGGGTCTCCACCTTTTTGCTTTGGCCTTTACCCGGCGCCTTGTCCATCTTGATTTCGTCGGGTTTGACCTCTGGCGTGTTTTTCTCGGCGCTTTCGGTGTCTTTCTGCAAGGCAATGGCCAGGGCCAGGTTGGCCGTGGCTTCCGGGAACTGCGGTTGCAATTTCAGCGCCTGGGTATAGGACGCGATGGCCTGATCGAACTTGAAGCGGCGCACGTAGATGTTGCCCAGGTAGAAATACGCCTGCGCAGTATCGAGTCGCGCGAAGCTGGCCAGTGCCAGGTCGAAATCGGCGGCGTTGTAGGCGGCCACGCCTTTCCAGTACGGATCGACAAACAGTGCCGCCGCCTGAGGGTAGTGCTCATGTTCGAAGGCCCAGCGACCTTGCTGGTCGCGGGTGAAAAAGGCATCGGTCAGCGCGTTGGCCTGTGCCGGCGCCGGTTGCAGGCCCAAGCCCACCGTCAGCAGCAGTGCAGCCATCCAGTTCAGGCTCCAGCCCCTGCGTACGCTGAAGAAAGCGAGCAACAACAGCGGCCAGCACAGCCAGTAACCGGCGTCTTTCCAGTGCAATTCGCGCTGCTCGTCACTGGCTGCCTGGAAGTGCTGCTCGGCGTGCAGTTCGATCCAGTCCAGATCGTCATCGTTGAGGGTCAGGCTGCCCAGCGGGGCGTCCAGCGTTGAGGCAAGCTGCTTGAGGGCGTCCTGATCGAAGCTGCCGAGTTGCGGGCGACCGTCGCTGTCGGTGCGTGGCTGGCCGCTGGCATCGCGGATGATCCCGCCGTCGCTGCTGCCGGCCGCCAATATCAGCACTTGCAGCGCACTGTCTGCCAGTTGCTTGTGCAGCCCGGCCAGTGCCGAGATGTCGGCGCCATCGGTGATCAACAGCAGGGTGCCGGGCGTTTTCTCGGCGGCGAGCAGGCGCTTGGCCTGATCGATGACCGCGCTGACATTTTTCCCCGGTTTACTGATCAGGTCGGTGCTCAGGGCCTGAATGAACGTATCGAGCAACGCCGGATCGTCGGTGGCGGGCAACACCAGATGCGCGCTGCCGGCGTAGGCAATCAAGGCATTGCGCGAACCGGCGCGGCGCTGGATCAAGTCGTGGAGCTTGTGCTTGACCGCTTCCAGGCGACTGGGTGGAACGTCGCTGGCGTCCATGGAGGGCGACAGGTCGATGGCAATGATCAGCGGCGCACGGTTTTCCAGAAAGTCCGGCCGATCCTGTTCCCAGGTCGGCCCGGCGGCGGCGATGGCGCCCAGTACCAGCAGCGCACATACCAGATGCACGGGACGCAGGCGTTGCCGGTCCTGCGGGGTGATCAGCAGATGCGGCAGCAGGTGCGCGGCGATGTTGCTGCGCAAGCGCCGTTGCAGGTCCTGGTTGCGCCGCCACAGCAATGGCAGCAATGCGCCGAACACCGCGAGCAACAGCCACAGTGGGCGCAGGAAATGGAAGTCGCTGAGGTTGATGTCCATGTCAGGCTTCCTGCCGTTGACGGGCGAGCATCAGCCGTGGAAGCAGCAGGGCGCCCAAGTGATAAAGCGCCAGCAGGGCAATGGCAGCGCCCAGCGGCCACCAGAACAGATCGCGTTTGGGCTGGTGGCTGAGGGTTTTCACCTGATGCGGGGTGAGTTTGTCCAGGGTGCTGTAGACCTGATCCAGGGCGTTGCGGTCTTCGGCGCGGAAGAAACGCCCGCCCGTGGCTTGGGCAATGTCCTGCAAGCCTTGCAGGTTGACCCTGGCTTCGCCCTCGGCAGTCGGGTCGCCGATGCCGATGGTGTGAATCACCACGCCTTTGGCCGCGGCCATGGCGGCCGCGTGATCCGGGGTAATGGCGCTGCTGGTGTCATTGCCGTCAGTGAGCAGGATCAGCACTTTTTCCTGCTCGTGGGCCTGGGCCAGCAGTTTCAGGCTCAGGCCGATAGCGTCGCCGATGGCGGTGTTGGGGCCGGCCATGCCGATGCCGGTGTCGTCCAGAAGTAGCGACAGGCTGGCGTGGTCCAGGGTCAGCGGTGCCTGCGGATAGGCACCTGTGCCGAACACGATCAGTCCGATTCGATCGTCTTTACGTTTGTCGATGAACCCGTGCACCACTTCCTTGACTGCGGCCAGGCGATTGATTTTCTGGCCGTTGGCGTCGGTGAAATCGGTGGTTTCCATCGACTGGGAAATGTCGATGGCCAGCATCAGGTCCCGCACCGGCTGCTGGCGCTCGATGGGCTTTTCCACCAACACAGGCCGACTCGCCGCCACCAGCAGCAGCGTCCAGACCAGCAGATTCAGGAGCAATTGCCAGCCGTTGCTGCGGGTGCCGGCCTGGCTCGGTGCCTGGCCGACGGCGCGGCTCATCGCCCCGAAAAACGGTACACGCACGGCGCTGCGCGCTTCGCGGTAGTCGGACAGGTAGCGATAGCCGAACCACGGCAGCGGCAGCAGGATCAGCAGCCAGGGATAATCAAGCTGCCACATGATGACGCTCCACCCAGGTTTTGCAGGTGCTGAACAGCTGTTGGCGCTGTTCATTGGGCATGGCCCGCAATGTTGCGTCGGGGGCGTAGGCCAGCAGCGACAGTTGTTGGCTGAAGTCGACGGGTAGCGGCTGTTTACTGTGCCGCTGCAAAAATGCCTGCCAGTCCTCCTTCCTCAACGCCGCTGGAGAGCCCTGTGGGAGCGGCGGTGCGACGATTCGACTTGCTCGCGAATGCGTCCGGTCAGTCGACATGGATGTTGCGTTTAAGGCCCTCTTCGCGAGCAAGCCCGCTCCCACAGGTTTTGCGGAGGGCATCGAGAGGGCCACGCGCTTGAGCAACTCAGGAAGCTCGCGCAATGCATTCAGATCATTGCTGCGCTGCTGCAATTCCTCCAGCCGCACCAACGCCTCGCGCCGATAGCGATCGCGCCGCCATTGCCGGTAGCGCCGCGCGCCGGTCACCCCCAACGTAACGATCAACAACGCCAGCAACGCCCACCAACCCCAGGTTTGCGGTGCATAACTGACCGGCACCGGCAGCGCCATTTCCTTGAGTTGGTCGATGCTCGGGATAGCGGGGTTCATCGGCGCCCTCCGGTAAGCTTGCCCAGTTCGGCGCGCAGTTGTTCGTGGGGCTCTGTGGCGGTGCTGAACATCATCAGTGGCACCTGGCTGCGGCGCAGCAAAGTCGCGACATCCTTGAGCCGCCCGCTGAGAAAATCCCCGAGGGGTTGGTGCACCTGTTGCCGATCCACCGCCAGCTCCACCTGCAATTGCCCTTGGGTGACCAGCACGCGGCCGTTTTTCGGCAGGTTAAGCGCAAGCGGGTCATACACCTGCATGGCAATTACATCGTTGTGCGCCGCCAGTTGCCGCATCAGTTGCAAGGTGCGTTCGCCGGCCCCGGCGAAGTCGCTGACGATGCAGATCAGGTGATCGTGACCGGCCACGGCCAGGCAATGCTGCAGGACCTTGTCGAGCTGGTCTTCGCCCTCGGCGTCCGGGTTGGCGGCATTGAGCGCCTGGTTCTGCTGGGCGATGCGGCTGCACAGCGCTTCGATCCGTTTGCGGCTGCGCAGCGGGGCGATGCTGTCGATGCGTTGATCGTTGAAGACCAGTCCACCGACGCGGTCGCCGGCGTTGAACACCATCCACGCCGCCAGGGCGCCGAGCTCGGCGGCGACCGCGGATTTGAAGCTGCGTTGCGAACCAAAGAACATCGACATGCGCTGGTCGACGAGGATCAGCGCCGGGCGGTCGCGCTCTTCGGTGAATGTCCGTACCACCGGTTTGCCGGTGCGCAGGGACGCGCGCCAGTCGAGGTGACGCAAATCGTCCCCCGGCTGATAGCGCCGCAGTTCATCGAAGTTCAGGCCCCGGCCACGCAAACGCGAAGCGTGGTTGCCAGCCAGGATGCTGCCCTGGGGCTGACGCGCCAGAAAACTCAGGTCACGGGCCTTGAACTCCAGGGCCATCAACTGCGCCAGAGAGACATACACCAGGCCGTCGGTGTTCACGCAGGAATCGCCACTTTATCGAGCAGACGGTCGAGCACCTGATCGGCGCTCACACCATCGGCCACCGCGTCGTAGCTCAGTTGCAGACGATGGCGCAGCACCGGGTGCACCACGGCGCGGACGTTGTCCGGAGAAACGAAATCCTGACCCTGCAACCAGGCGTCCGCCCGGGCGCAGCGGTCCAGACCGATGCCGCCGCGAGGGCTGGCGCCGATGCTGATCCAGCGCCCGAGGTCGGCGTCGTAATCGACCGGGTGGCGAGTGGCGTTGATCAGGTCGATCAGGTAACGGTCGATGGCCGGGGAGACGTGCACGGCACTGACTTCTCGGCGCGCGGCGAACACCACGTCCTGAGACAACGAGAATCCCTGCACCGCAGCGGTCCTGGCGCCGAGGGCCTGTTCTTCTTCGCGCAGCAGACGCAGCACCTGGCTTTCGTTTTCCGCGCTCGGGTAATCGAGCAACACTTTCATCAGGAAGCGGTCCATCTGCGCTTCCGGCAGCGGGTACGTGCCTTCCTGTTCGATCGGGTTCTGAGTCGCTACCACAATGAACAGTTCCGGCAGCGCATGGCTGTTGCCGGCCACGGTGATCTGGCGTTCTTCCATGGCTTCGAGCAACGCCGCCTGGACCTTGGCCGGCGCACGGTTGATTTCGTCGGCGAGAATCAGGTTGCCGAACAGCGGGCCGGGCTGGAAGCGGATTTCGTTCTTGCCTTCGACCTGATGCAGCACCTCGGCGCCGGTGATGTCCGACGGCAGCAAATCCGGGGTGAACTGAATGCGGCTCATCTTCGCGTCCAGGTGTTTGGCCAATGCTTTCACCGTACGGGTCTTGGCCAGGCCGGGCAGGCTTTCCAGCAGCAGGTGACCGTTGGCCAGCAGGCCCACAAGGATTTGTCGAATGACCTGATCCTGGCCGAGCACGGCTTCGGCGATGCTGGCTTGCAGGGCGTTGAGGTCGTTGAGTGCGGTCATGGGGTCTCCTAGAAAAACGCCAGGGTCATGTTGACGCTGAAACCATTGCCTTCAGGCCGGTTCTTGGTATCGAACTCCGGGACCCAGCGAGCACTGATATTGGCCTGGGCGTCGGCGAACTTGCCGGTCCAGCCCACTGTCGGGCCAGCGCCAACGGAGCGCCCGCGAAAGCCACTGGTTGCGCCGGATCCGGAGTCATCGGTGACCTGCTGGATATAGCCTGCCACCATGCCGGCGTTCCAGCCGTTGCCGAATCCATGGGTCCACAGTGCATCGAGGGTGAAAATGTTGCCGTTGCGATAATCCGTGGCGTCGTTCTCGGTGTAGAACTCCAGGCCGCTCGACAGGGTGAATTCGCCGCCCTTGCCATCCAGGTGGGTGAACGCCACGGTAGGCATGAAGGTGTAATTGTTCTGCCCGGGGTTGGCCAGGCGATCGACGTTGTAGGCGCCTGTCGGCACGTAGATCGGCAGCGAGAGCGAGATGTGGTTGAGTTCGTCGAAGTGGTAACCGGCCGCGATCGGGGTCACCAGCATGTCGGCGAACTGGGTGCCGGTGTCCGAGGTGCCCAGGGTACGGCCACGGGGGCCGGTCACGTTGGCGGTGATGTCGGTGTACTGCACTGGCACGCCTATGGCCGAGGCATAGTTCCAGGGACCTTTGCCGGTGTCCCAGACATGGGTGAAGTTGGCCATGGTGTAGGAAACCTTCATGTCCAGCCCGGTACTGATGGCACCCACGATCGGCACTTGAGCGCTGCCCTTGAGTTCGCCGTCGTACCAGATGCTGGTCAGGGACATGACCCAACCCGGCTCCGGGGGCACGATCCCTGCGTTGGAAAACACTTGCTGCCCGGTGATGGGGCGACCGACACCACCCTCGGCCGCCAGTACCAATGGACTACCGCTGACCATGCACAGCGCCAACAAGGGGCGCACTACGAGAGGCCTGAACATGCCTGACTCCGTTTATTGTTTTGGGGGGACAGGAGTCAGCAACGGCATGTGCCATTGGCCGTTGGTGACTTCCGGTTTTGGTAGATACAAACGCAAAATCCCGTAGAACGGACCACCCGGGGCTGGTAGCCAGTTGCTTTGCAGGTCTTTGGCCGGTGCCTTGTGCTGCACGTACAGGGTCAGGCCGCCGTCGGCATCGAGCTTGAGGTCGGGCAGCATGCGGGAGTTGATCAGGTAGCGATTGAGCGGGTTGGCCACCAGCAATTTGTTCTTGCCGTCGTACATGGTCAGCGACCAGAACGCATCGGCCGGGGGCAGGGCGCCCTTGTCGAAGTGCAGGGTATAGTCGGTTTTCGACGCATCGACCGGCTTGCCGTCCTTGTCGACGAAATAACCGATGTAGTTGGCCTCTTCGGCGGAGTTGCCGAAGATCCCCATGTTGGCGCCAGCGTAGCGGTACAGATAATTACCCTTGAGGTGATCGCGGGTGCCGAACAGATCGTCGCTGCTGACCTCGTGGGTATCGACTTTGGTCTTCTTGAACTCGGCAAACTCAGCCTTGGCATCGCTGATGCCGTCTTCCAGCGCTTTGCGTTGCTCGGCGCTGAGGTCGGTCAGCTTGAACGGCTTGCCGGCTTCGACACCGATTTTGGCGAATCGCGCAAGCAGGTCCTTCTCGACATCCTGGGCCGGAGCGAACGACAGCATGAAGTTAAGGTAACGGAACAGGTCCGGGGTTTCGCTCATGGTCGGCGTGGGTTTTGGCCAGTCGATCTTCGGCGCGGCAGGCGGGGCTTTGCGTTTATCGTAATGGCTCAGGCTTTCAACCTTGTAACCCTTCTGGATCTGCCTGACCTTGGCCAGGTCCTTTTCATCGAATAGCTGGGTGCGATAAAGCGCGTAGGCAATGTTGCTTTCACTGCGTAGCAAACGGTCGATGTTCAGCGGTTGCTGGCCCTGCCAGTTCGGCCCGGCGACCATGAAGTGGCCGCCGTTGTTGCCGGTACTGCGGGTGCCCAGGTACGCAAAGTTCTGCGTGTAGGCATCAATCAGCTGTACAGAGTAGTAGCGGTGTTCTTCGATGGCCGGCAGGGTCAGTACCACCGGCTCGGCGCGCAAATCCATCCAGACGAAGGAGTAGGGCGTGTCGGCATTCGGCGTGACGAACGCGGTGTCCCTGGCGGTGAAAGCCTTGGCCGTGTTGCCGATCTGGTTGAACGGCGCCTTGAAGTTCGGGCTCTTCCTGTCCACTGCCTGGGTGTAGAGCGTCTTGTACATCTCTACCACCGGGAAGCCGTACAGATAGGCTTCCCTGGCGATGCCCCGGGCTTCTTCCGGGGTGGCGGTGAAGTCGGCCCAGGCACTGGTACTCAGGGCAAGGGTCAGGCCGGTCAGCAGCAAATTGCGGTTATTCATCGTACTTCCTTGGTGAATGTCCGGGCGTCATTCAACGGTCGTGATGTCGTCGAGTTTCCAGCTCTTGTCGAAATAGGCTTCGGTCGGGGCATACAGGCGGAAGTAGCTGAACCAGTGTTTGCCCGGCAGGGTTTGCACCCAATTGCTCTCGAAACCCTGTGGCGCGGTCGGACCGAAGTACAGGTCCACCGAGCCATCGGCGTTCTTTTTCAGATCTTGACGGGACGACAAATCGGCCTTGCGCTGCGGGTTGTCGATCAGGCAGCGGCTGGCGATGTCGTACACGGTCATCGACCAGAACTGCTTGGCCGGCGGGTTGGCGCCGACGTGCAGTCGATAGCTCTTGCCGCCGTCGAGCCAGTTGCCCTTGGCGTCGGTATAGGCACCGAGATAGGTCTGGCCCAGCCCCGGGGTTTTCGAAACCATGCCTTTGGTGTTGGTCACTGCCTCGTAAAACCAGGCGCTACGTTCCCACAGCTGGTCATAGTAGGCGACGCGCTGTGATGGCTCGGCGATGTTCAGCACGGTGTCCCACTGCCGGTCCGGCCAGTACTGGGCGCCGGGGAAACGCTTGGCGAAAGTATTGGCCTTGGCGATCAGCTCACCGACCTGCGCGCCTTGTTCCAGGGCATTGCGCTGGGCTTCGGTGGGATTGAACGGCTTGTCCTTCTCGATCCCAAGGCTGGCGAGCATGGCCATGTAGAAACGGTCGCGCTCGTTGACCGGTTCCTTCTGGATGATCTGGTGCAAGCGTTCCCAGTATGCGAGGCCCCGCGGCTGGGTGCCGGACCAGGCTTTGCCTGCAGGGGAGAGCAGTTTGGTCTTGGTCGGCTCGACGCCTTTGGCGTACGGGTACATCTTGAATTGCTCGACCAGTGCCTTGCCTTTGGCCGGGTCCGGGTCGAGCACACGGAAACCTGCCAGCACGTTCATGGTTTCCGACTTGGCCAGGTAATATTTACCGGCATCGGCCGGCGGCTCGGCGCCCGGTGGCAGTACCAGGTACTTGCCGCCCTTGCCTTTGTCCGGACCGGTCTGGCCCATGTCGATGATCGCCCGTTGCCAGAAATCACCAATACCGCCCGCAGTCGGGCCGGGTGGCAGTTCGATCACCAGCGGCCCGGTTTCGTTGAGGTCGACGAAGCCGAGGATGTATGGCGTGGTGGCATTGGCGGTGATCACGCCGAGCTTGTCTTCGTAACTGTTGAGCACCATCAGGTCGCCGCTGCGGGCGCCCAGCTTGTCGCGGAACTCTTCCTGCCATTGCGCGTAAGACACCAGCGGCAACGCCCAGAGGTAACTCTGAGTCGCTTGCTGGAAATCCAGTTCGACATACAGTCTGGCAATGGATTCATGGGTCGGCAGTTCGCCCTCCATGGCGATTTTGCCGATACGGGTGTCCAGGTCCTGGGCACCGACCCCGCAACTGACGAACATGGTCATCAGGCTGAAACCGGCTGCGCGAATGGCACCGTGCATAGAGAGAATCCTTATTTGCCGAAGGTCACGTTGATCCCTGCGTACAGCGTGAACTGCGGCAGACCTTTGCCTTTGTGATCCACGGTCCATTGCGGTTCAACAAAGGCGTTAATGATATTGCTGCCGGATTTCCACGCTTTGCCGCCACCCAAACCGATGGGGATGTAGTGCGTGTCGTTCTTCAGATCGAATGTCCAGGTGCCGGTGGAACGCAGGTACCAGCCCTTTTCCAGGTTGTGGATGATGAACGGCTGGAAGGTCGCAGATTCCACGTGAGGGCGGTCGTGATCACCGGCGAACGAACTCTGGTATTGCACCAGTGCGCCGAGGAGTCCGCGCGGCGAGGAGTCGATGGCGATGGCGGACAGGCCGGCCTGCCATTTGCCAGTTCCCAGTTCATCCTGCTCGGCGGTCGGCGCAGTGATTTGCGGGCCGATGCCCAGCTGCACGCCTTCGGTCTTGAGCAGGAAAATGTCGAACACGTTCAGGTCGCCGATGCCGGTGCTGTAGCCGTTGTGCGGATCGGGTCGGGTGCTGACGGGGAGCGTGACGCGCAGCAACTGCGGGACGCCTATGACGTCATTGGCTGCCATCGGAAGGGCGCCGCGCAGCAGCGCATCATTGGTGTGAGCGTTGGTATCGAACAGCTTGGGTGTGTAGTAATCCTGCAGGTTTATACCGGGTGCCAGGTTCAGCGGGTTGTTGCTTTTGTTGGCGGTCTCGGCGTTATCCGCGTGAGCACAAAAAGCAGGTGCGAGTGAAGTCACCCATACAAAGGCGTACTTCCGCAAATTCTTAGACATTAATCCCCCCGTTCCCTGGTGGCTGATTGGGCAGATGGCCCCTGAACCTGGCCGTAACTGCGTAATCCCTTTCCGATCAAGCCTGTAGGACTCGTCAGATGAACTTAGCAGTTAACTGCGGGTTAACCAGTAGGAAGGATTAATTCTTTCGTTTTGTGGGCGGTTTCTCGTGAATTTCGTGTACTAAAAAGTTAATACGGATCAAGCGTTTGCCCAAACAAGTTAAGTAACTATCTAGCCGATGCAGGAGCGAGCCTGCTCGCGAAGGCGGCCTGTCAGTCAATATAAGCGTTGGATATGACGACCTCTTCGCGAACAGGCTCGCTCCCACAGGAAACTGAAGCAACAGCCGGTTCAGTCAACCTCAGTTCTTCTTCGCCTGTTCCCAAACCCGCTGTTCCTGCTCACGCAGTTCTGGTGTGAACTCTGCACCAAAATCTTCCGCTTCAAACACCTGGCGAATCTCGATCTCGGCCTCGGTGCCAGGCATCGGGTTGGGGCAGCGCTTGACCCATTCGATGGCTTCTTCTTTGGACTTCACTTTCCACAACCAGAAACCGGCAATCAGTTCCTTGGTTTCGATGAAGGGGCCGTCGATCACTGTGCGTTTGTCACCTGAAAACTTTATACGAGCGCCTTTGCTGCTCGGGTGCAGGCCTTCGCCCGCAAGCATGATGCCAGCCTTCACCAGTTCTTCGTTGTAGTTACCCATGGCGGTCAGCAGTTCCTGGCTGGGCATCACGCCGGCTTCGGAATCCTGGCTGGCCTTGATGATGATCATGAATCGCATGGCTTTTCTCCATTGGGGGGTAAGTGAGTTACTTGATAGTCGAATGATCAGCGCCTGAATCGACAACCCTCTAACAAAAAACTGCAACAGATTTTAGTGATACCCCAAGGGGATGCATGGGGCTTTGGTGTGATGGTAGCCTGCGGGTCCCTCGGCCAATGGATTGCCACTGCTCATGCCTGTCCTGGAGCTCACGACCCTCATCCCCAACCGCTCGCCTGGGCAAGTCCTCGACTTCTGCCTCGAAGGCGTGAACTTCCCGAAAATCTTCCCCGAACGCATCACACCGCTGGGCGATATCGACCTGAATAACCTGCACATCGAGGCAGGTCGACAGTTTCGTTTCAGGCACTGGATGTTCAATGTTCTTCCGTCGAACTGGACGGTGGTGATCCGTGAGGTCGGTGAGTGGTATTTCATCGACGAAATGCTCAACGGGCCGATGCGCGCCTTTCGTCATGAACATCGGGTCGCAGCGGGAGAGGGCGGTACGCTATACACCGACCGGGTGACGTATTCGGCGATTGGCGGCGCGCCGGTGGAGTGGTTGCTGGTCAATGGCTATATGCGACGGATTTTCGAGGCGCGCCACCGCAATATGTTGCGGTTGCTCAAATAACACCGCTGTCCCTGTGGGAGCGGCGGTGCGGCGATCCGACTTGCTCGCGAAAGCGATCTGTCAGTCCCGGCGATGCTGAATGTGCTGCCGTATTCGCGAGCAAGCCCGCTCCCACAGGGTCTTGTGGTGTATGGGAGGGCACGTGTATCCAATTTTGTGCTCTGATACATGACAATTTATGTTTGACCATAGGTCGTCGGACAATTTCGTGGTTAACTTCGGCCTCGTCAAAATTCTCCACCACAACGTTCAGAAGGACTCCGTTCATGGCTCAAGTCACTCTCAAAGGCAACCCGGTTCAAGTCAACGGCCAACTGCCACAAGCCGGTTCCAAGGCGCCAGCCTTTTCCCTGGTTGCCGGCAATCTGTCCGACGTCACCCTGAAGGACTTTGCCGGCAAGCGCAAAGTGCTGAACATCTTCCCAAGCGTTGATACCCCGACCTGCGCCACCTCCGTGCGCCAGTTCAACGCCAAGGCCAGCAGCGTCGACAACACTGTCGTGCTGTGCATCTCCGCTGACCTGCCGTTCGCCCAGGCCCGTTTCTGCGGCGCCGAAGGCCTGGAAAACGTACAGAACCTGTCGACCCTGCGTGGTGCCGAGTTCATCCAGAACTACGGCGTGGCCATCGCCGACGGCCCGCTCAAAGGCTTGACCGCTCGTGCCGTCGTGGTTCTGGACGAAAACGACAACGTGCTGCACAGCGAACTGGTTGGCGAAATCGCTGACGAGCCGAACTATGACGCGGCACTTGCTGTTCTGAAATAAGCCGGGCTTTACAATGTTTAACGGCCTGGCCCTGTCCAGGCCGTTTTCATTTGTGTTTCAGTGTCTTGGATAATTCTCCTGTTACGTAAGCCGAAGGTAAATTGCCGGTAAAGGCGCTTTGCTTAAAACCCGCCAGTGCTTATCGTTCAGCCTCATGTAAAAAAGCCCACGCGCCCAATGGTTGATCACTCAATGCAATCCTCCGCTTCCCGTAGTCCTCGTCGCTGGCTGTTCGGCCTGCTTGTCCTGTTGGTCATCGCTGGCCTGTGCTGGAAATTCTGGCCCGGCAGCGCTGCACCCAAAGAGGCTGCGGGGCAGAAAGCCGTCGCCGGGCATACCGGCAGGTCGGGCGGGATGCGCCCGGGATTCGGTGGCGCGTCCGGGCCGGTGCCGGTGCGAGTGGCTCCGGCAGTCAAGGGTGATTTCCCGCTGTACTTCAAGGCGTTGGGCACGGTCACGGCGCTGAACACCATCAATGTCCGCAGTCGCGTTGGCGGTGAGTTGGTCAAGATCTATTTCGAAGAAGGGCAGATGGTCAAGGCCGGCGACATGCTCGTCGAAATCGACCCGCGCCCTTACCAGAATGCCTTGCTTCAGGCTGAGGGCACCTTGCTGCAGAATCAGGCGCAGCTGAAAAACGCCCAGGTCGATGTCGAGCGCTATCGCGGCCTGTACCGCGAAGACAGTATTGCCAAGCAGACCCTGGACACCGCCGAAGCGCTGGTCGGTCAGTTCCAGGGCACGGTCAAGACCAATCAGGCAGCGGTCAACGATGCCAGGCTCAACCTCGAATTCACCAGGATCCGCGCCCCGATCACCGGTCGCGTCGGCCTGCGTCAACTGGACGTCGGTAACCTGGTAGCGGCCAATGACACCACCGCATTGGCGATCATCACCCAGACCCAACCGATCAGCGTGGCCTTCACCCTGCCGGAAAACAGCCTCGACACCGTGCTGGCCCGTTATCGCAGCGGCGCCAAACTGCCGGCTGAAGCCTGGGACCGCGGTGATACCAAACTGCAAGCCACGGGCGTGCTGCAGAGCCTGGACAACCAGATCGACGTCACCACCGGCACCCTGAAATTCAAGGCCCGTTACGAGAACCGCGATCAGTCGCTGTTCCCCAACCAGTTCGTCAATGTGCGCCTGTTGGCCGACACTCTCAAAGACGTGGTACTGGCGCCTTCCGCCGCGATCCAGTTCGGCACCAACGGCACGTTCGCCTATGTCCTGGACGGTGACAAGAAGGTCAAGATCCGTCAGTTGAAAGTCGGCGCCAGTGACGGCCTGAACACTGTGGTCACCGAAGGACTGTCGGCGGGCGATCGGGTCGTATTGGAAGGCACTGACCGCCTGAAAGACGGCAGCGATGTGGAGGTGGTCAACGACAGCCAGGACGTGCCGACCACGCCAACCGAACACCTGCAAGGCAAGTCTGCGGTCAACTCGGCTGAGCCTGCGACCACCGACAAGGCGAAAAAGGGCGGCGCATGAATCTCTCGCGGCTGTTCATCCTTCGCCCGGTAGCCACCACGCTGAGCATGCTGGCGATTATCCTGGCCGGCGTCATCGCCTACCGGTTGCTGCCGGTGTCGGCGTTGCCCCAGGTCGATTACCCGACCATTCGCGTCATGACCTTGTACCCCGGCGCCAGTCCGGATGTCATGACCAGCGCGGTGACCGCGCCACTTGAGCGGCAGTTCGGGCAGATGCCCGGCTTGACGCAAATGGCGTCCACCAGTTCCGGTGGCGCGTCGGTGCTGACACTGCGGTTCAGCCTCGACATCAACATGGATGTGGCCGAGCAGCAAGTGCAGGCGGCGATCAACGCCGCGACCAACCTGTTGCCCAAGGACCTGCCGGCACCGCCGGTGTACAACAAGGTCAACCCGGCCGATACGCCGGTGCTGACCCTGGCCATCACTTCCAAGACCATGTTGTTGCCCAAGCTCAACGATCTGGTCGATACGCGCATGGCGCAGAAGATTGCCCAGATCAGCGGCGTCGGCATGGTCAGCATTGCCGGTGGTCAACGCCAGGCCGTGCGGATCAAGGTCAATCCCGAGGCTTTGGCGGCCAACGGCCTGAACCTGTCGGATGTGCGCACGCTGATCGGCGCCTCCAACGTCAACCAGCCTAAAGGCAACTTCGACGGCCCGACCCGGGTCTCGATGCTCGATGCCAACGATCAACTGACGTCGCCCAAGGACTACGCCAACCTGATCCTGGCCTACGCCAACGGCGCACCGTTGCGGCTCAAGGACGTGGCGGAGATCGTCGACGGCGCCGAGAACGAGCGGCTCGCGGCGTGGGCCAACGAGAACCAGGCCGTGCTGCTGAACATCCAGCGTCAGCCCGGCGCCAACGTGATCGAGGTGGTGGACCGGATCAAGGCCCTGCTGCCGAGCATCACCGACAACCTGCCAGCCGGCCTCGACGTGGTGGTGCTGACCGACCGCACCCAGACCATCCGCGCCTCGGTCAAGGACGTGCAGCACGAATTGCTGATCGCCATCGCCCTGGTGGTCATGGTCACCTTCCTGTTCCTGCGTCGCGCCAGCGCCACGATCATTCCGTCGGTGGCCGTGCCGCTGTCGCTGATCGGTACGTTCGGCGTGATGTACCTGGCTGGGTTCTCGGTCAATAACCTGACCCTGATGGCCCTGACCATCGCCACCGGTTTCGTGGTGGACGATGCGATCGTCATGCTGGAGAACATTTCGCGTTTCATCGAGGAGGGCGACAGCCCGCTGAACGCGGCGCTCAAGGGCGCCAAGCAGATCGGTTTCACCCTGATCTCCCTGACGTTGTCGCTGATCGCCGTGCTGATCCCGCTGCTGTTCATGGCGGACGTGGTCGGGCGGTTGTTCCGCGAATTTGCCATTACGCTGGCGGTAGCGATCCTGATTTCCCTGGTCGTTTCCCTGACCCTGACGCCGATGATGTGCGCGCGGTTGCTCAAGCGTGAACCCAAGGAAGCAGAGCAGGGCCGCTTCTACCGTGCCAGCGGTGCGTTCATCGACTGGATGATCGCCGCCTACGGGCGCAAGTTGCAGTGGGTGCTCAAGCACCAGCCGCTGACCTTGATGGTGGCCATTGGCACCTTGGCGCTGACGGTATTGCTGTACATGGTGGTGCCCAAGGGCTTCTTCCCGGTGCAGGACACCGGCGTCATCCAGGGCATTTCCGAAGCGCCGCAATCGATTTCCTTCGCCGCCATGAGCGAGCGCCAGCAGGAACTGGCCAAGGTCATCCTGGCCGACCCGGCGGTCGAGAGCCTGTCCTCCTACATTGGCGTGGATGGCGACAACTCGACCCTCAACAGCGGCCGGTTGCTGATCAACCTCAAGTCGCACAACGACCGCGACCTGAGCGCCATGCAAGTGATTGCCCGCCTGCAACCGGAACTGGACAAACTGGTCGGCATCCGCCTGTTCATGCAGCCGGTGCAGGACCTGACCATCGAAGACCGGGTCAGCCGCACGCAGTATCAGTTCAGCATGTCGTCGCCGGACTCGGAGCTGCTGAGCCTGTGGAGCGGGCGTCTGGTCGAGGCTTTGGCCGACCGGCCGGAATTGACCGACGTCGCCAGCGATTTGCAGGACAAGGGCTTGCAGGTCTATCTGGTGATTGACCGCGATGCGGCGTCGCGGGTTGGTGTGTCGGTGTCGAACATCACCGATGCGCTGTACGACGCCTTTGGTCAGCGGCAGATTTCCACGATCTATACCCAGGCCAGTCAGTACCGCGTGGTGCTGCAATCGCAGTCAGGGGAGAAGATCGGCCCGCAGGCGCTGGAGCAGATTCACGTCAAGACCACCGATGGCGGTCAGGTACGCCTGTCCAGCCTGGCGCATGTCGAGGAGCGTCAGGCGCAACTGGCGATCACCCACATCGGCCAGTTCCCGGCGGTGATGATGTCCTTCAACCTCGCGCCCGGCGTGGCGCTGGGGCATGCGGTCGAGATCATCGAGCAGGTGCAGAA
>Ga0247818_10000604_pt1 | contig 22732 bp, 19 predicted proteins | sample 13C_Glucose_Day1_FD_192424 | JGI IMG/M metagenome (GOLD analysis project Ga0247818, IMG submission 192424) | Soil microbial communities from agricultural site in Penn Yan, New York, United States - 13C_Glucose_Day1 | ecosystem: Environmental > Terrestrial > Soil > Agricultural land | place... | reverse complement strand
ACGCCAGGCAGAAGACGTCGGACGCCGGCACCACGCGACCGCTGCCCGCCACGTGCTCGGGGGACATGAAGGCGGGGCTGCCGATCATGCGGCTGGTGGTCGTGAGCGGGGTGGCGCCCGCGCCACGGGCGATCCCGAAGTCGATCAGCCGGGGCCCGTCGGCGGCGAGCAGGACGTTGCCGGGCTTGACGTCCCGGTGCACCACACCGGCGGCGTGGACGGTCTCCAGGGCCCGGGCGAGCTCCGCCCCGAGCTTCCGGACCTCTTCCTCGTCCAGGGCACCCGAACGGCGTACGGCGGCCGAGAGCGTGGGGCCCGCGACATAGGCGGTGGCCAGCCAGGGCACCTCCGTGCCCGCGTCGCCGTCGAGGACGGGGGCCAGGGCGGGGCCGGTGACCGAGCGGGCGACCTCGATCTCGCGGCGGAAGCGCTGTCTGAAGCCGGGGTCCTGGGCGACGTCACGGCGGACGGTCTTGACGGCGACCGGCGCCGCGCCGTCTCCGGTGGCGTCACCGCCACCGTCGCGCTTCCCGAGGAAGACCTCCCCCATGCCGCCCGCGCCGAGCCTGGCCAGGACGGCGTACGGCCCGATCCGTCTCGGTGAGTCCTCGCGCAACGGCTCCAGCATGCGTCCCCCCGAGTGCATGGCAGGAACGCGCACCGCACGCGTTCCACGCGCGGAATACTTTCACGCCCCGCCGGACGGGGCCGCGGTCTCCCGGAACAGCGTCCCGGGGAACACCTTCTCCTCCGCGCTGTGTCCTCGGGCGCCGTGTCCTGGAGCGCGGAGGCCGAGCGCGGAGGCCGAGCGCGGAGGCCGAGCGCGGAGGCCGATTCCCCGGGCGGCCCGCACGCCGCCCGGGGGCCTCAGCAAGCGTCGGTGGGCCCCGCGCTCCCGTCCGTGAGTCCGGCGACCAGCTCGTCCGCCGCCGCGTACGGGTCGAGGCCTCCGGCCACGATCCGTCCGGCCAGCGCGTCCAGCCTGCGGTCGCCGTGCAGATCGGCGATGCGCTCGCGGAGCGCGGTGACGGCGATCGTCTCGACCTCGCGGGCCGCGCGCGCGGTGCGCCGCTCGGCCAGGACCCCGTGCTCCTCCATCCACGCCCGGTGCTTCTCCAGGGCCTCGACGACCTCGTCGATGCCCTCGCCCCGGGCGGCGACCGTCTTCACGATCGGCGGACGCCAGTCGCCGGGTCCCCGGGACTCCCCGAGGCCCAGCATGTGGTTGAGCTCGCGGGCGGTGGCGTCCGCGCCGTCCCGGTCGGCCTTGTTGACGACGTAGACGTCGCCGATCTCCAGGATTCCGGCCTTCGCCGCCTGGATGCCGTCGCCCATGCCCGGGGCGAGGAGGACGACGGAGGTGTCGGCCTGGGAGGCGATCTCCACCTCCGACTGGCCCACCCCCACCGTCTCCACGAGGATCACGTCGCAGCCCGCCGCGTCCAGCACCCGGATCGCCTGCGGCGCCGACCAGGCGAGGCCGCCCAGATGGCCCCGCGTGGCCATCGAACGGATGTAGACGCCCGGGTCGGAGGCGTGCTCCGACATCCGGACCCGGTCCCCGAGGAGCGCGCCCCCGGAGAACGGCGAAGAGGGGTCGACGGCCAGTACCGCGACCCGCTTGCCCGCCCTCCGGTAGGCGGAGACCAGCGCCGAGGTCGAGGTGGACTTCCCGACCCCCGGCGATCCGGTCAGGCCGACCACGTAGGCGCGGCCCGCCAGCGGCGCCAGCGCCGCCATGACCTCGCGCAGCTGCGGCGAGGCACCCTCCACCAGGGAGATGAGCCGGGCCACCGCACGCGGCCTGCCCTCACGTGCCTGCTCGACCAGGGTGGGGACGTCCACCTTCACGCTCGGCCTCCTCGCTCGCTCGTACCGACTACTTGCCCGGTACGCGGATGATCAACGCGTCGCCCTGACCGCCGCCGCCGCACAGCGCCGCCGCTCCGGTGCCGCCGCCGCGCCGCTTCAGCTCCAGCGCCAGGTGCAGCACCACACGGGCGCCGGACATGCCGATGGGGTGGCCGAGAGCGATCGCGCCGCCGTTGACGTTGACCTTGTCGGAGGTGACGCCGAGGTCCTTCATCGACTGGACCGCGACGGCCGCGAAGGCCTCGTTGATCTCGATGAGGTCGAGGTCCTCGACGCCGATGCCCTCCTTCTTCAGGGCGTGCCGGATGGCGTTGGACGGCTGCGACTGGAGCGAGTTGTCCGGACCCGCGACATTGCCGTGGGCGCCGATCTCGGCGATCCACTCCAGGCCCAGCTCCTCGGCCTTGGCCTTGCTCATGACGACGACCGCGGCGGCGCCGTCGGAGATCTGCGAGGAGGTGCCCGCCGTGATCGTGCCGTCCTTGGTGAAGGCGGGCCGCAGCTTGCCGAGGGACTCGGCGGTCGTCTCGGGGCGGATGCCCTCGTCCTTGGCGAAGAGGACCGGGTCGCCCTTGCGCTGCGGGATCTCGACCGGGGTGATCTCGGCCTCGAAGACGCCGTTCTTCTGGGCGGCGGCGGCGCGCTGGTGGGAGAGGGCGCCGATCTCGTCCTGGTCGGCGCGGGACAGGCCCAGGCGGGTGTTGTGCTTCTCGGTGGACTCGCCCATCGGGATGTTCTCGTAGGCGTCCGTCAGGCCGTCGTACGCCATGGAGTCGAGCATCTCGACCGCGCCGTACTTGTACCCCTCGCGGGACTTCGGGAGCAGGTGCGGGGCGTTGGTCATGGACTCCTGGCCGCCGGCCACCACGACGTCGAACTCGCCGGCGCGGATCAGCTGGTCCGCGAGGGCGATCGCGTCGAGACCCGAGAGGCACACCTTGTTGACGGTGAGCGCGGGGACGTTCAGCGGGATCCCGGCCTTGACCGCCGCCTGACGCGCCGGGATCTGCCCTGCCCCGGCCTGGAGCACCTGGCCCATGATCACGTACTCGACCTGGTCGCCGCCGATCCCGGCACGGTCCAGCGCCGCCTTGATGGCGACGCCTCCGAGGTCGGCCCCGGAGAAGCTCTTCAGCGAGCCGAGGAGACGGCCCATGGGCGTACGCGCGCCCGCGACGATCACTGAGGTGGTTCCGGTCGTTCCTGACATGAGGCGCAGCCCCTTGGATTGATGTGAACGAGGGTTTACCTGAATGTACTGAGCGGTACGGCGCCCGTCATCCGGCTGTCGGTGTGATCGCGCGCACGTTGCGTAACCATCCCCGGGGCGCTGCACTGGTTCCATGCTGACGCGAATCGACCACATCGGAATCGCTTGTTTCGACCTCGACAAGACAGTGGAGTTCTACCGCGCGACCTACGGCTTCGAGGTGTACCACTCCGAGGTCAACGAGGAGCAGGGCGTCCGGGAGGCCATGCTGAAGATCAACGGCACCTCGGACGGCGGGGCTTCCTACCTCCAGCTGCTGGAGCCGACCCGTGAGGACTCGGCCGTCGGCAAGTGGCTGGCGAAGAACGGCGAGGGCGTGCACCACATCGCGTTCGGGACGGCGGACGTCGACGGGGAGGCCGCGGACATCCGCGGCAAGGGCGTCCGGGTGCTGTACGACGAGCCCAGGACCGGCTCGATGGGCTCCCGGATCACCTTCCTCCACCCCAAGGACTGCCACGGTGTCCTGACCGAACTGGTCACCTCGGCCCAAGAGCACTGACCCGCCCGATACCAGGCCCGGTAGAGTGGGCGGTTCCGGGCCGGGGCCGGGTCGGGGCCGTGCCGCGTCCTCACCGTTGATCTGTCACCATTCCCCGGGGGACCGCTCGCCCGCGAGCGGTCCTCGTATGGAGAAGTGCGACCAGGGTTGGGGTCTCCCCTGCTCGAAGAAGTTGAGAGCTCGGGGAAGGATGGGACCGCGCAGTGCGGGGCTACGAGAGCCAGCAGAGCCACCGAGCTGACGACGACCATCTCTCGCGGTTCGAAGCCGAGATGGACCGGCTGAAGACCGACCGGGAGAAGGCCGTCCAGCACGCCGAGGACCTCGGCTACCAGGTCGAGGTCTTGCGCGCCAAGCTGCACGAGGCACGGCGCAATCTGGCGACCCGTCCCGCACACGACAGCGCGGACATCGGCTACCAGGCCGAGCAGATGCTCCGGAACGCCCAGATCCAGGCCGAGCAGATGCGCACGGACGCCGAGCGCGAGCTGCGCGAGGCCAGGGCGCAGACACAGCGGATCCTCCAGGAGCACGCGGAGCACCAGGCCCGTCTGCAGGCGGAGTTGCACGCCGAGGCGGTCCAGCGGCGTCAGCGGCTCGACCAGGAACTGGCGGAGCGGCGGCAGACCGTCGAGTCCCACGTCAACGAGAACGTCGCCTGGGCCGAGCAGTTGCGGTCCAGGACCGAGGCCCAGGCCCGCCGGCTGCTGGACGAGTCGCGCACGGAGGCCGAGCAGTCCCTGGCCGCCGCCCGCGCCGAGACGGCCCGGCTCGCCGACGAGACCCGCCGACGCCTCAACTCCGAGGCCGAATCGGCCCGTGCGGAGGCCGAGGCCACACTGCTGCGGGCCCGCAGGGACGCCGAACGGCTGCTCGAAGCCGCCTCCACCCAGGCCCAGGAGGCCACCAGCCACGCGGAGCGGCTGCGCTCCGCGGCCACGGCCGAGACCGAGCAGACGCGGCAGCAGACCACCGAGCTGAACCGCACCGCCGAACAGCGCACCCAGGAGGCCGAGACCCGCCTGCGCGAGGCCCGGCTGGAGGCCGAGAAGATCCTGGCCGAGGCCAAGGAGGCCGCGGTCAAGCGGCTGGCCGGCGCCGAGTCGCAGAACGAGCAGCGCACCCGCACGGCCAAGTCCGAGATCGCCCGGCTGGTGGGCGAGGCCACCAAGCAGGCCGAGACGCTCAAGGAAGAGGCCGAGCAGGCCCTCGTCGACGCCCGCGCGGAGGCCGAGCGGGTGGTCGCCGAGGCCGCCGAGAAGGCCCGCACGCTGGCCGCCGAGGACGCGGCGGCCCAGCTCGCGAAGGCGGCCCGCAGCGCCGAGGAGGTCCTGACCAAGGCCTCCGAGGACGCCCGGTCGACCACCAAGGCCGCCGGCGAGGAGGCCGACCGGATCCGCCGCGAGGCCGAGGCCGAGGCGGACCGGTTGCGCGGCGAGGCCGCCGAGCAGGCCGACCAGCTCAAGGGTGCGGCCAAGGACGACACCAAGGAGTACCGGGCCAAGACCGTCGAGCTCCAGGAGGAGGCACGCCGGCTCCGCGGCGAGGCCGAGCAGCTCCGCTCGGAGGCCGTGGCCGAGGGCGAGCGGATCCGTGGCGAGGCGCGCCGCGAGGCCGTCCAGCAGCTCGAGGAAGGCGCGCGCACCGCCGAGGAGCTGCTCACCAAGGCCAAGTCCGACGCCGAGGAGCTGCGGACCTCGGCCGGCACCGAGAGCGAGCGCGTCAGGACCGAGGCGGCCGAGCGAGCCGCCACCCTGCGCAAGCAGGCCGAGGAGGCGCTGGAGCGCAGCCGTGCCGAGGCCGAGAAGGTGCGCGCCGAGGCCGAGGAGCAGGCCACCGCCCTGACCGCCGCGGCGGAGAAGGCGGCCGAGGAGCTGCGCGAGGAGACCGAGCGCGGGATAGAGGCACGCAGGACCGAGGCGGCCGAGGAGCTGGCCAGGCTCCACACCGAGGCCGAGTCCCGGGTCGCCGCCGCCGAGGAGGCCCTCGGCGAGGCGCGCGCGGAGGCGGAGCGGATCCGCCGCGAGACGGGCGAGGAGTCCGAGCGGCTGCGTGCCGAGGCCGCCGAGCGCGTCCGTACCCTCCAGGAGCAGGCCACCACGGAGGCCGAGCGGCTGCGGACCGAGGCCGCCGCCGACGCCGCGCAGTCCCGCGCCGAGGGCGAGAACGTGGCCGTACGGCTGCGCAGCGAGGCCGCCGCCGAGGCGGAGCGGCTGAAGACCGAGGCGCAGGAGAAGGCCGACCGGGTGCGTTCCGAGGCCGCGGCCGCCGCCGAGCGCGTCGGCACGGAGGCCGCCGAGGCCCTGGCCGCGGCCCAGGAGGAGGCCAACCGGCGGCGCCGTGCCGCCGAGGAAGCACTCGACTCCGCGCGCGCCGAGGCCGAGCAGGAGCGCGAGCGTGCCCGCGAACAGAGCGAGGAACTCCTCGCCTCGGCCCGCAAGCGCGTCGAGGAGGCCCAGGCCGAGGCCCAGCGGCTGGTCGAGGAGGCCGAGAGCCGCGCCACCGAGCTGGTCTCCGCCGCCGAGCAGACCGCCCAGCAGGTGCGGGACTCCGTCGCCGGGCTCCAGGAGCAGGCCGAGGAGGAGATCGCCGGTCTGCGGTCCGCCGCCGAACACGTGGCGGAACGGACGAAGGAGGAGGCGCAGGAGGAGGCGGACCGGGTCAGGTCCGACGCCTACGCCGAGCGTGAGCGGGCGAGCGAGGACGCCAATCGCGTCCGCAAGGTCGCGCACGAGGAGTCGGAGGCCGCGAAGGCCCTGGCCGAACGCACCGTCTCCGAGGCCATCACCGAGTCGGAGAAGCTGCGCTCGGACACCTCCGAGTACAGCCAGCGGGTCCGCACGGAGGCGTCGGACGCCCTCGCGTCGGCGGAGCAGGACGCCTCACGCGCCCGTGCCGAGGCCCGCGAGGACGCCAACCGCATCCGTTCCGAGGCGGCGGCCCAGGCCGACCGCCTCATGGCGGAGGCCACGAGCGAGAGCGAGCGCGTCCGCACCGAGGCGGCCGAGCAGGCCGAACGCTTCGTGGGCGAGGCGACCGACGAGGCGGAGCGGCTGCGCGCGGAGGCGGCGCAGACCGTCGGCTCGGCCCAGGAGCACGCGGCCCGCACCCGCGAGGAGTCGGAGCGGCTGCGCACCGACGCCGAGGCGGCGGCGGAGGAACTGCGCGCGGAGGCCCGTCAGGAGGCCGACCGGCTGCTGGACGAGGCGCGGGAGGCCGCGGCGAAGCGTCGGGCGGACGCCGCCGAGCAGGCCGACCAGCTCGTCGAGAAGGCCCAGGAGGAGGCGCTGCGCGCCGCCACCGAGGCCGAGGAGCAGGCCGACCGGATGGTGGGCGCCGCCCGCGACGAGGCGGTCCGGATCACCTCCGAGGCCACGGTCGAGGGCAACTCCCTGGTGGAGCGGGCCCGTACGGACGCGGACGAGCTGCTCGTCGGCGCCCGCAGGGACTCCACCGCGACCCGGGAGCGGGCGGAGGAGCTCAGGACCCGGATCGAGGGCGAGATCGAGGAACTGCACGAGCGCGCCCGGCGCGAGACCTCCGAGCAGATGAAGACGGCGGGCGAGCGCGTCGACAAGCTGATGAAGGCGGCGACGGAACAGCGGGCGGAGGCCGAGGCCAAGGCCAAGGAGCTGCTGGCGGACGCGAATTCCGAGGCGAGCAAGGTCCGTATCGCCGCCGTGAAGCGCGCCGAGTCGCTCCTCAAGGAGGCCGAGACCAAGAAGGCCGAGCTGACCCGGGTGGCCGAGAAGCTGCGCGCCGACGCGGAGGCCGAGGCGAAACAGATGGTCGACGAGGGCCGTCGGGAGCTGGACCTGCTGGTCCGCAGACGCGAGGACATCAATACGGAGATCTCCCGTGTCCAGGACGTCCTCGAGGCGTTGGAATCTTTCGAGGCTCCGGGCGGAACGGGCAAGGCGTCGGGCGGTGGCGCGGGCGTCAAGGCCGGTGCGACGGCGGGTACCCGGTCGGGTGGCAAGGCGTCGGACGGGTAGCGGCTCGTGTATTTCGCCATGAACATTCAATCCTTTGGATCACAAGCCCTCCGGGGGTCAGCCACTCAAAAGGGGTGTCATTCTCCATACCAAAGCGGCATCTTCACGTTGACACGCCGCACAGACCCCTAGGATTCCCTCTAACACCTCACCGGTCTCATTCGACAGGAACCCCATGAGCGACCCTTCCTCCCCCTTCGGCTTCGAGCTCGTGCGACGTGGATACGACCGCGGTCAGGTGGACGACCGCATTACCAAACTCGTCGCCGACCGTGACAGCGCGCTCGCCCGCATCACCTCTCTGGAAAAGCGCATCGAGGAGCTCCATCTCGAGACGCAGAACGCCCAGGCCCAGGTCAACGACGCCGAGCCGTCGTACGCCGGGCTCGGAGCGCGCGTCGAGAAGATCCTCCGCCTCGCCGAGGAGGAGGCGAAGGACCTGCGTGAGGAGGCCCGTCGCGCGGCCGAGCAGCACCGCGAGCTGGCCGAGTCGGCCGCCCAGCAGGTGCGCAACGACGCGGAGACCTTCGCCGCGGAGCGCAAGGCGAAGGCGGAGGACGAGGGCGTCCGCATCGTCGAGAAGGCCAAGGGCGAGGCGACCACGCTGCGCTCCGACGCCCAGAAGGACGCCCAGCAGAAGCGTGAGGAGGCGGACGCCCTCTTCGAGGAGACCCGCGCCAAGGCCGCCCAGGCCGCCGCGGACTTCGAGACGAACCTCGCCAAGCGCCGCGAGCAGTCGGAGCGCGACCTCGCGTCCCGTCAGGCGAAGGCCGAGAAGCGCCTCGCCGAGATCGAGCACCGCGCCGAGCAGCTCCGCCTGGAGGCCGAGAAGCTCCGCACGGACGCCGAGCGCCGGGCCCGCCAGACGGTGGAGACCGCTCAGCGCCAGGCCGAGGACATCGTGGCCGACGCGAACGCCAAGGCCGACCGGATCCGCAGCGAGTCGGAGCGCGAGCTGGCGGCGCTCACCAACCGCCGCGACTCGATCAACGCCCAGCTGACCAACGTCCGCGAGATGCTGGCCACGCTGACGGGTGCCGCGGTCGCCGCCGCCGGCTCCCCGGCCGAGGACGACTCCGCCACCCGTGGGGTCCCCGCCCAGCAGACCCGCTGAGCGAGGGCACGTACATCAGCTGTACCCCTTGCGCGCCCGGTTCCGCCCTTGTGGTGGCGCCGGGCGCGCGGCCGTTCTAGCGTGAGCGCATGATCGAGCTCGACGGCCTCACCAAACGCTTCGGCAACAAGGTTGCCGTCGACCATCTGTCATGCCGGGTCAGACCGGGCATGGTGACGGGATTCCTCGGCCCGAACGGGGCGGGCAAGTCCACGACCATGCGGATGATGCTCGACCTCGACAACCCGACCAGCGGCACGGTGCGGATCGACGGCCGGCACTACCGCGACCTCCAGGAACCGCTCAAGCACATCGGGGCCCTGCTGGACGCCAAGTCGATGCACGGCGGGCGCAGCGCGTACAACAACCTCCTGTGTCTCGCCCAGAGCAACAGCATCCCGGCGAGCCGGGTCTCCCACGTGCTGGACACGGTCGGCCTGAGTGCCGTGGCGAAGAAGAAGTCCAAGGGCTTCTCGCTCGGTATGGGCCAGCGGCTGGGGATCGCGGCGGCACTGCTCGGCGACCCCGAGATCCTGATGTTCGACGAACCCGTCAACGGGCTGGACCCGGAGGGGATCCACTGGATCAGGAATCTGATGAAGACGCTCGCGGCGGAAGGCCGGACGATCTTCGTCTCCTCGCACCTCATGAGTGAGATGGCCCTGACCGCGGATCATCTGATCGTCATCGGGCAGGGCAAGCTGCTCGCGGACACCTCGATGGCCGACTTCATCCACAAGAACTCCCGGAGCTTCGTGCGGATGCGTTCCCCGGAGCAGGAGCGGCTGCGCGACCTGCTGCACGCGGAGGGCGTCGTCGCCGTCGAGGCGGGCAACGGGACGCTGGAGATCGACGGCGAGGAACCCGAGCGGCTCGGGGAGCTCGCCGGCCGGCACGGGATCGTGCTGCACGAGCTCAGCGCCCAGCGGGCCTCGCTGGAGGAGGCCTTCATGCAGATGACGGCGGGCTCCGTGGAGTACCACGCCCATTCCGACCGCGACGGCGCCCCGCCACCGCAGGCGGGCCCGCAGTGGGGCGAGCAGTGGAACCAGCAGCGGCCGGGCGACACAGCCGGCGACCGTACGACGGGGGTGTGACGGCGATGGCATCGGTACCCGCGGTCCTGAATTCCGAGTGGACCAAGATCCGTACGGTCTCCTCGACCACCTGGACGCTGATCTGCGCGTTCCTCGTCACCGTCGCCATGGGCGCGGCACTGAGCGCCCTGCTGAACAGCCAGTTCGACGACCTCTCCGCCGCCGAACAGGCCACCTTCGACCCGACGTTCGTGAGCTTCTCCGGGATGGTCCTCGGGCAGCTGGCGATGGTCGTCTTCGGGGTCCTCGTGGTGGGCACCGAGTACAGCTCGGGCATGATCCGCACCTCGCTGGCGGCCGTGCCGCAGCGCGGGTCGTTCCTCTTCAGCAAGATCGCGGTCGCGGGTGTCCTGGCGCTGGTGGTCGGGCTCGCCACCAGCTTCGTGACGTTCTTCCTCAGCCAGGCCCTGCTGGGCGACCGCGGTACGGACATCGGCGCCGAGAACGTGCTGCGCGCGGTCGTCGGCGGCGGCCTCTACATGGGGCTGATCGCGGTCTTCTCGATGGGCGTGGCCACGATGCTGCGCAGCTCCATGCTGTCGCTGGGCATCCTGATGCCGTTCTTCTTCCTGGTCTCGCAGATCCTCTCCGCGGTGCCGGGCGCCAAGAGTGTCGCCCGGTACTTCCCCGACCAGGCCGGATCCAAGATCCTGCAGGTGGTTCCGGACGCCATGAACAGCGATCCGGCGCCGTACGGACCGTGGGCCGGGCTCGGGATCATGGCGCTGTGGGTGGTGGCAGCGCTGATCGGCGGCTACCTCGTACTGAAGAAGCGCGACGCCTGAGCACCGCCCGGACCGCGACGCTCCGCACGACGACTTGGCCCGAACCGCATGAGGCTGGTTATCCTCCTAACTCTTGACGGGGGCGCGTGGCAGGAGGCCTGGGCCCCGACGACGGATGAGTCGATGGGGCTGGAGAATGATCGAGGCAGTCGGCCTGACCAAGCGCTACGGCGCGAAGACGGCCGTGCACAACCTTTCCTTCCAGGTGCGGCCCGGTGCCGTGACGGGGTTCCTCGGTCCCAACGGGTCGGGCAAGTCCACCACCATGCGCATGATGCTGGGCCTGGACCGGCCGACGTCCGGACACGTGACGATCGGCGGGCACGCCTTCCGCAGCCTGCCCAACGCCCCGCGCCAGGTGGGGGCGCTGCTCGACGCCAAGGCCGTCCACGGCGGACGCAGCGCCCGTAACCACCTGCTGAGCCTGGCCCAGCTGGCGGGCATCCCGGCGGCGCGGGTCGACGAGGTCCTCGGTGTCGTCGGACTGCAGGACGTCGCGAAGAAGCGGTCCAAGGGCTTCTCCCTGGGAATGGGCCAGCGGCTCGGGATCGCGGCGGCGCTGCTCGGCGACCCGCAGGTGCTGCTCTTCGACGAACCGGTCAACGGGCTCGACCCCGAGGGCATCCTCTGGGTCAGGAACCTGATGAAGCGGCTGGCCTCGGAAGGCCGTACGGTCTTCGTCTCCAGCCACCTCATGAGCGAGATGGCCCTGACCGCCGACCATCTGATCGTGATCGGCCGCGGGCAGCTCCTCTCCGACATGAGCGTCAGCGACTTCATCTCGGCGAACTCCGCGGACTTCGCCCGGGTGCGCGTCCCCGCCGACCGGCCGGAGTACCGGGAGAAGCTGACGGCCTCGCTCACCGAGGCGGGCGGCCGGGTCATGCCGGAGACGGACGGCGCGCTGCGCGTCACCGGACTCCCGCTGCCCCGGATCAGCGACCTGGCGCACGGGGCGGACGTCCGGCTGTGGGAGCTCTCCCCGCACCAGGCGTCGCTCGAGGAGGCGTACATGCGGATGACCCAGGGCGCCGTGGACTACCGCTCGACGGCGGACGCCAAGGAAGGTCTCCAGCCTCCGCCGCCCGGCTACGGACATCCCGGCCACGGGCAGCAGGGCTACGTGCCCCAGCCGCCGCCCGAGGTCCCGCAGCAGGGCTGGTACGCGCCGCCGCCTCCGGGCCAGAACCCCTACGCCGCCGCACCGGCGCCCGCCCCCGAGCCCACCGCGGAGCGGACCGGGCGCACGACCGACGAGGATCCCCGATGACCATGCCTCCGCCGCCCCCGCAGGCGTACCAGGCTCCCCCGCAGCAGCAGGGCCGGGGCGCCCCCGCCGGCCGGTACGCGTCCCCGATCCCCGTGCGCACCCCGGGCCTCGGCGACGCGATCGCCTCCGAGTGGACGAAGATCCGCTCCGTGCGCTCCACGATGTGGACGCTCGGCGTGATGATCGTGCTGCTGCTCGGCATCGGACTGCTCGTCGCGTTCGTGGTGAGCCTGTCGGACGCCCCCGCCGAAGACGTTCCCGTGCTCACCCTCGGCTTCTTCGGCGTGCTGCTCAGCTCGATCTGCGTGATCACTCTCGGCGTGCTGACCATCGCGTCGGAGTACGGCACCGGCATGATCCGCACGACGCTCACCGCCTGCCCGAGCCGGGCGCGGATGCTGATCGCGAAGTCGGTCGTCTTCTTCCTGCTCGCCTTCACGATCACGACGGTGACGACCGGGGTCGTCGGCGTCCTCCAGACGGCCATGCTCGACGGCGCCACGCCCGACACCGGCCTCTGGGTGCGCTCCACGGTGGGGATCGGCCTCTACGTCGCCACCCTCGGGCTGCTCTCGCTCGCGGTCGGCACGATCGTGCGGCACTCGGCGGGTGCCATCACGATCATGATCGCGGTGGTGCTGCTGCCGCTCGTGCTGGCGATCTTCATGTTCTCGCCGTCGCTGGCGTCCGTGCAGGAGGCGCTCTTCGAGTGGTCCATCCCCAACCAGATCGGCGCGATCTACGACGTGTCCATGACCTCGTCGGGGCCGACGGGCTGGGAGCCGCTGTGGGCCCTTCTCGGCGTCACCGCGGTGACCATGGGCGCCGCCTTCCTGGCGCTGGACCGGCGGGACGTCTGACGGTCAGTGGCGCGGAGCGTTCCTGGACCGCTGCACCCGGGTGGTGCGGCGGTCCTTCGCGTTCCAGCAGGCCTTGTGCCAGTGCCTGCGGTCGTCGATCCCGCCGTACTCGGGCCAGGCGACTAGGTGCGGGACCCCCGAGGGGATCTCCTGGTCGCAGCCGGGGCAGCGGTAGCGCTTGCCCATCGCGCTCGCGCCGCTGACCGGACGCACCGACCACTCCTCGTCCTGCCAGCTCTCGGTGGCGCCGCCCCCGCCGTACCGGCCACCCGCCTCCGGTGCGTTGCCGGTGGGACCATCGCCGCCTCGGGGGCGGTTGCGGCGCGGGGACACGGGACACCTCACGGGGCCGGAGCGGACGGACATCCCGTCCAGCCTAGAGGCATCGGCTGCGGGCAGGAGGTGTCTGAGGCCCCTGAGCAGCGGCGGGGCGAGTGGGTTACCGGAAAATCGCAACAACTTCGCCGTGGACCGTGCCTTTGGCACGTGTCAGACGTTGTTGCCGGTAGGGGGAGCCGCGTCGGCCGTAAGGAGGCAAGAGGCGATGCGCGTAGGAACATTCGTACTGGCGGCCCAGTTCCCGGGCCAGGGGCAGGGAGAGGCCCTGCACCGTGCCGTCAGGTCCGCGGAGGTCGCGGAGGAGTCGGGACTCGATTCCGTCTGGCTGGCGGAACACCACTTCGTGCCGTACGGGGTCTGCCCGTCCGCCACGACCCTGGCCGCCCTGCTGCTCGGCCGCACCCGCAGGATCCGGGTGGGCACGGCGGTGAGCGTGCTGCCGAACCAGCACCCGGTCGCGCTCGGCGAACAGGCCGCGCTGCTGCATCTGACCAGCGGCGGACGCTTCTCCCTGGGGGTCGGACGCGGTGGTCCGTGGGTCGATCTGGAGGTGTTCGGCGGCGGCCTCGACGCGTACGAGAAGGGCTTCCCCGAGGCCTTGGAGCTGCTGCTGGAGTGGCTGGACAAGCCACGGGTGGCCGGCGACGGGGAGCGCTACGGCTTCCGCGAGGTCGCCGTGGTGCCCCGGGCCGACGAGCTCCTCGGGGACGGTCCGGCGGGCCCCGAGGTGGTCGTCGCCTGCACGTCGCCGAAAAGCGTGGAACTCGCCGCTGAGAAGGGTTTGCCGATGCTCCTCGGGATGCACTGCGGCGACGAGGAGAAGGCCGACATGGTCGCTCTGTGGCGATCGGCCGCCCGGAGGGCCGGTCAGCCGGCGGAGGTCGCGGAGCGGGTAGCACATGTGTCCGCAGGGGTGGCGCAGATCGCCGACCGCCCCGCCGACGCCGTGGAGACGCTCGTGAAGGCGATGCCGGGGTGGCTGCGGCAGGGGCTCGACGCCCATGTGACGATCGACGGCCGCCACCGGGTGATGCGGGACCCCGTCGCGTACACGGAGTTCCTGTGCGGCCTGCACCCGGTGGGTCCGCCCCGTCTCGCCGCGGACCGGCTGGCGGCCACGGCGGAGCGCACGGGCATCACCCGCTTCGCCCTCATGGTGGAGGGCTCGGGCGATCTCGCGGCGACGGAGACGAATGTGCAGCGGCTGGGCGAGGAAGTGCTGCCGTTGCTGGAGTGACGCGTTCACGCTGGTGGTCCTGGTGGTGCGGTGGTGCGGTGGTGCGGGAGCTGCCGCCCCGGAGCCAGTTGCACCTCCCGCGGCCCGAAGCGGCAGCGGAAGCGTTCAGCAGTCCCGTAGTTCGGGCGACTGGTTGAGCAACTGGCCCCTCACCGAGGTGAATCGGGCAAGGCGCTCGTCGACCGAGGCGTCCAGCGGGAACACCGCGACGCGGTGGCAGTTCTGGAATGCCAGGCGCACTCCGAAGTGCCGTTGCAGCGCGCCGCGTATCGCATCACTCGCGAGCGCACGCAGCAGCTGACCACGTGCCTGCTCGTCCGGCGGCGGCGTCTGGTTGTCGGCGAACTGTCCGCCGTCGACCTTCAGCTGGGCCACCAGAGAGCTGATCATCTCCCATGCGTAGGGCAGGGAGGTCCGGACGCAGTCGACGAAGTCGGCTTCGTCGACCTCGCCTCGCTCGGCCTGTTCCAACAGCGCCGGTGAGACGTCGAGCGACATGGGTTCTCCTCTCGCGACCCCGGCAGGTGGCCGGGGCCTTACGGGCAGGGCAGGGCGGCGACGCTGCGTACACAGACGACGACCTCCTGCTTCCACGGTAAGGGCGCAGTCCAGGCCGCACCAGGAGATTGGGAACACAACCGGCCAATAACGAACGGTCGCAAAGAGGGGCAAGCCCGATCCGTGGGTGTGGAGGGGCGGCCGGGAGGGGCCCGCGAATCGCGTGGACCGCGAATCGTCGAGTAGCGTTGCCGACCATGCGTCTCGTCATCGCCCGTTGCTCCGTCGACTACGCGGGCCGGCTCACCGCCCACCTGCCCTCCGCCCCCCGTCTGATCCTGGTGAAGGCGGACGGCAGCGTCTCGATCCACGCCGACGACCGGGCGTACAAACCTCTCAACTGGATGTCCCCGCCGTGCACCCTGAAGGAGGGCGCCGATGAGAACGAGGGCGTCTGGACCGTGGTGAACAAGGCGGGCGAGAAACTGATCATCACGATGGAGGAGATCCTCCATGACTCGTCCCACGAGCTGGGTGTCGACCCGGGGCTCATCAAGGACGGGGTGGAGGCTCACCTCCAGGAGCTGCTCGCCGACCGCATCGAGACGATCGGTGAGGGTTACACCCTGATCCGCCGCGAGTACCCGACCGCGATCGGCCCGGTCGACATCCTCTGCCGGGACGCGGACGGCGCGACGGTGGCCGTGGAGCTGAAACGCCGGGGCGACATCGACGGCGTGGAGCAGCTGACCCGCTATCTGGAGCTGCTCAACCGCGATCCGCATCTGGCTCCGGTCCGGGGTGTGTTCGCGGCGCAGGAGATCAAGCCGCAGGCCCGGGTGCTGGCGACGGACCGCGGGATCGGGTGCCTGGTCCTCGACTACGACGCGATGCGCGGGATCGAGGACGACAAGCTGCGGTTGTTCTGACACGCGGCGGCGCCACGGACTCCCCCGGGGCGTCACGGACACGGAATCCCCCGGTGGGCCCGGATGCGGGCCCACCGGGGGATTCCGTGTCTCAGGCGGTCGTCGTGGTGCCGGGGGTCTCCTGGCCCGTCCCGTCGACGGTCGCCGAGGCGGTCGCCGATTCGGCCGGTCCGCTGGCGGAGTTGGAGGTCTCCGGTTCCGTCGTGGGGTCCGAGGGAGTGGGTTCCGAGGGGGTCGGGTCCGTCGGGGTCGGATCCGTGGGCGTCGGCTCGGTGGTGGGCGGGGTGGTCGTCGGCTTCGTCGGCCGGTCCGTCGGGGTCGGGTCCCCTGAGGTCGGCCGGCTGCTGGGGCCGTCGCTGGACGGTGTGCCCGAGGACGGGCTCTCGCCGGGCTCGGACGTCCCCGGGGAGGGCGTCGCGCTGCCGGACGGAGTGGCCTGGCCCGATGTGCCCGGAGAGGGGGAGCCGCCGCCGGCCGTGCCCGCCTCGGTGGTCGGGTCACCGGCCGGCTCGTCCGCGGGGATGCCGTTCTCGCCGTCGTCCTCGTCCGCCGACTGTTCGGTCGTGACGCTCTGTCCTTCCGGGTCCTCGCTGCCGGAGGTGGCTCCCAGGGTCACCACCGTGCCGAGGACGGCCGCCAGCAGCGCGCCCGCGCCCACCGCGACGAGGTTGCGCCGCGCACCGCGGAGGATTCCCACGCCCCCGGCGGCCGCACGGGCGGGGGGCGGGGGCTGATGGGTGATCAGGGTCGAGGAGGTGTCGGCCAGCCGGGGGAAGAGCGGCTTGGGCCCGGGGGTTCCGCCGGGCGGTGAGGCAGGCTCGTCGTGGCGCGGGACCACCGGCACGTCGTCGGCCGCGAGGGTACCGATCACCGGTTCGCCGGAGCGGTCCGCGACGAGGGCGAGCGCCCGGCGCCCGGCCACCGCACCGGCCTTGTCGGCGAGCGCGCCGCGCATCCCCACGGACGTCTCCAGCTCCGCGCGGGCCCGGTCCAGATGGCCGGTGCAGAGCGCGAGGACACCGAGCTCGTGGTGGAAGTACGCCTCCTCCGCGACCTCGCCCGCGATCCGTGCGGCCTCCTGCCCGGTCCTGAGGGCCTTCTCCCAGGCACCCCACTGCATCCCCGCGGCGAACGACGGAGCGGCGCTGCGGGCCAGCAGGACGGCCACGCTCGCCTGTCCGGGCGCCTCGCCCGGGACGAGACGCGTCATCGAGGCGAGCATGGCGTCCGACTCGGCGACCGCGCGTTCCGGGGTGACGGAGGGGTGCCCCGCCCACCACGCGTAGTGCTGGGCGGCGCTGCGGGCGTGCGCCTCCGCGCTCTCGTCGTAGCCGCTCGCCTCCAGCTGGGTCAGGACACCGGCGGCCAGCCGGTAGCGGGGGCCCGCCGGGGAGAGCAGACCGCAGAGGGCGAGTTCGCCCAGGGCGGCGTCGGCGTGGGTGTCGCCCACGAGCGCCGGCAGGTGCGCCTGGTGCGGCACCTCGCCACCGAGGGCGACGGCGAAGCGCAGGGTCTCGCGGGCGGCCTCGCTCAGCCGGGAGGCGAGCAGGGCGGCGGGCGCCGCGCCCTCGCCGAGGCTGGGCAGCGGGAGGACGGCCGGCTCCGCCCGGCCGAAGGGCGCGTCGCCGGGTTCCTCGTCGTGGACGTCGAGCGGGTCCTGTCCGGCGCGCAGGTCGTCGCGCTGGCGCAGCAGGGCACCCGCCTGGACGAAGCGCAGCGGCAGCCCCTCCGACTCGAACCAGAGGTCTCCCGCCCAGTTCGCCTCCTCGTCGGTGAGCGCGCGTTCCACGACGTGCTCCATGAGCTCGATCGAGGCGCTGCGGCCGAGGCCGGTGAGGAAGACCTCCTCGAGGTTCGCGTCGGCCGCGGGCGACGGCACGTCGGGCGTCGTGGCGAACAGGAACGCGCACTCCGGGGTGGCGTCCAGCAGTTCCTGGAGGGCGGCACCGCCCAGTTCCAGGTCGTCGACGACGACCACGGCACCGACACCGTGGACGAGGGCGAGGAGGCCCTCGCGGTCGGGGCGGTGCAGCGGAGCGCTGTGGACGGCCTCGAACAGCCCGTACAGCAGCTCCGAGGCGGTCCGCTTGTACCCGGAGAGGCGTACGACCCCGTCGGGGGCCAGATCCGCGCAGTCGGCCGCCACGGCGTCCAGCAGGGCGGTGCGGCCGGAACCGGCCGGTCCGGTGAGGCACACCGAGCGACCGCGGGCGAGCAGCCGTACCAGCCGCTCGCGCTCGTCCCGGCGTTCCAGGAGGGGCATCTGCGGCGCCGGCGGTCCCGCGGGGACGGGGGGCGCGGCGGCACGCTCGCGCTCCACCCGCCGGGCGGCGGTGTGCCGTACGGGCGCGTCGGGCCGCTCGCCCGGGCGGCAGGGCTCGATCTCGCTGCCGTCGACCGGGTTGACGGTGAGCAGGAAGTCGCCCGATATCAGCTGCACCGTGCGCGACTGCTGCGGTGTCTGGTGCCCGAAGTCGGGCGTCAACGGGTCGCGGGACTGCCGTCGCCGCGTCCCGTCGTCACCGGAGTGGTCGTCGCCGTACTCTTCCGGTCCGCGGTTGGTCGGGTCCATCGTCTAAGTCCCCCAGACGCGCAGCGCGCTGTTGCCCTTCCGGCCTCACACGCCCCGCTGTCGCTTCCGGTCCGGTGTCCGCCAGTGGGTCCTCGTCTATCAGCAGACGGCCGAACCCTAAACCTTCGCACAGTATCTACGAACGGGCGGGGGGCCGCGCCGCCCCTGACATCACGTTCTCGTGAGGATTGTGCGTGTATCGCCCGTCCGGGGGCGTACGCGGGGCCCGTACGGGCGGATCTAGACGCGTGGCAGGGAGTCCGCGGCGAGCCCGCCCTCGATGGCCAGGATCCGGTGCAGTCGCGTCGCCACGAGCAGACGCTGCATCTGCGGCGGGACACCGCGCAGCACCAGCCTCCGGCCGGCCCGGCCGGCTCTGCGGTGCGCCCCCATGATGACGCCGAGTCCGGTGGCGTCCCACGAGTCGAGCTCGGTCAGGTTCAGCACGAGGTCGCCGGCGCCGTCGTCGACGGCCGAATGCAGGACCGTACGGGCGTCCGCCGCGCTTCGGACGTCGAGGCGGCCCCCGACGACCAGCTCGGCGTGGTCGCCCCTGATATGCATATGCGCTCCCCGGAAGTACTCCGCAGCAAGTCTGTCTGCCTGTATGTGTCGCTTTCTGTCCCTGCCACAACTGACTGCCGCAGCGACAGGTAAGTTGCCGTCTGTAAGCGAACCGATACCGAATTCACCCCGAGGGGTGAAAGAGGTCCGCCGGTCCCCGTCGGATCCCGCACCTGTCGGTGCCGGATCCCGGGACCCCGGGTCTGATTGACGGCGCATCAGACAGCCCGGGGCCCCGGTCGTGATCAGTAGGTGTAGAAGCCCTGCCCGCTCTTGCGCCCGATGTCACCTGCATCGACCATCCGGCGCATCAGCTCCGGGGCGGCGAACTTCTCGTCCTGGGATTCGGTGTAGATGTTGCCGGTCGCGTGCAGCAGGATGTCCACGCCGGTCATGTCCGCCGTGGCGAGCGGTCCCATGGCGTGGCCGAAGCCCAGCTTGCAGGCGGTGTCGATGTCCTCGGCGGAGGCGACACCCGACTCGTACAGCTTGGCCGCCTCGACGACCAGCGCCGAGATCAGCCGGGTGGTGACGAAGCCCGCGACGTCACGGTTGACGACGATGCAGGTCTTGCCCACCGACTCGGCGAACTCCCGTGCGGTGGCCAGGGTTTCGTCACTGGTCTTGTACCCGCGCACCAGCTCGCAGAGCTGCATCATCGGGACGGGCGAGAAGAAGTGCACGCCGACGACCCGCTCCGGGTGCTCCGTCACGGCCGCGATCTTGGTGATCGGGATGGCGGAGGTGTTGGAGGCGAGGACGGCGTCCTCGCGTACGACCTTGTCGAGGGTGCGGAAGATCTCGTGCTTGACCTCGAGCTTCTCGAAGACGGCCTCGACGACGACGTCCGCGTCGGCCACGGCGTCGAGGTCGGTGGTCGTGGTGATCCGGGCGAGCGCGGCCTCCGCGTCGGCCGCCTCCAGCTTGCCCTTGGCGACGAACTTGCCGTAACTGGCCTCGATGCCGCCACGCCCGCGGGCCAGTGCCTCGTCCGTGACATCACGCAGCACCACGTCCCAGCCCGCCTGGGCGGAGACCTGCGCGATACCGGACCCCATGAGTCCGGCGCCGATGACGGCGAGCTTCCTGGCCACGATCCGCACCCCAATCTTCTCAGTTCTGCACATGCTCTCCGGCGGAGGTTAGTACCCGTGAGGGTCCGTGAGGCCCCGAAGAGATGCGCGTCACGTCTCACATGACGGACATCACACCGTCCACCGTCACGCGGCGGCGCGCCGCGCGCAGTTGAGGACGGCCGACGGATCCGCCTGTGACGGTCGGCACGCGGGTCCTCCACGGGGCCGGGGCGTAACTAGGCTGGCCCCATGGTCAATCTGACGCGCATCTACACCCGTACCGGCGACAAGGGCACCACCGCCCTCGGCGACATGAGCCGGACCGCCAAGACCGATCTGCGGATCTCCGCCTACGCCGACGCCAACGAGGCCAACGCCGTGATCGGTACGGCGGTCGCGCTCGGGAACCTCTCCGAGGACGTCGTGAAGGTCCTGGTCCGGGTGCAGAACGATCTCTTCGACGTGGGTGCGGACCTGTGCACGCCGGTGGTGGAGAACCCGGAGTACCCGCCGCTGCGGGTGGAGCAGTCCTACATCGACAAGCTGGAGGCGGACTGCGACACCTTCCTGGAGGAGCTGGAGAAGCTCCGCAGCTTCATCCTTCCGGGCGGCACCCCGGGGGCGGCGCTGCTGCACCAGGCCTGCACGGTCGTCCGGCGGGCCGAGCGGTCCACCTGGGCGGCGCTGGAGGTCCACGGGGACGTGATGAACGCCCTGACGGCCACGTATCTGAACCGTCTCTCCGACCTCCTGTTCATCCTCGCCAGGACGGCCAACAAGGAGGTCGGGGACGTGCTGTGGGTTCCCGGCGGCGAGCGCTGATCAGCGTCCGGCTCCGGCGCGGCTCTTCGGCTCCCGCTTGGGGAAGAGCGTGTAGCCGCCGGCGACGAGCAGGTTGATCCCGATCACCCAGAGCATCTTCTGCTGCCACATGTGCAGCGAGCCGGTGTCGCCGTCCCCGCCGACGTACCAGGCCGCCGCCTGGAGCAGGGCGATGGCCGTCACCGCGGCCACCGTCCAGCGGGCCGCGACGCGCCACTCGTGTGCGGCGCGGGCCATGCCGTACCTGGGGGGCTTCACCGGGGGCGGGCCGCCGGCGAAGCGGTGGGCGACCCTGGCGTCGACCCACTTGACGGTGGAGTGGCCGAGTCCGACGGTGAAGCCGATGTAGACGGCTGCCAGGCCGTGCCTCAGGCCCGGCTCGGCGCCGTTCTTCAGGTCGACGGCCGTCACCACGAGCAGGACGACCTCCAGCAGGGGCTCGCACAGCAGCACGGCCGCGCCCAGCCGGGGCTTCCGCGCGACGTACCGCAGCGCGAGTCCGGCTGCCAGCAGCACCCAGAAGCCGACCTCGCAGAGCACGATCAGCGTGACGATCACGGTCCTTCTCCTTCCGGTCCCTCCAGACTCCCTCCCGGACGGCGCCGGATCGTCGTCGGCGGTGACGAGACGGGACTGCATCCTTCGATGTAGCCGCACCTCACCCCGGGTACGGACGTGCCGTGGCGCACCGCCGTGTTGGATGGGAGCGTGCTCTCCGTCGCGCGCCCGCACCGTCACGACGTACTGCTCGCGGTCCTCGGACTGTCGGGCGGTGTGTTCCTGTGGCTGGTCGGCATCCACATCCAGAACGGCCGCCTCTTCGACGCCCCCTGGGTGTCCCTGCTGCCCCTCGCCGCCATGTCGGCCCTGGAGTTGCTGCGCCGCGGCGCCCCGTGCACCGCGCTGGCGCTGGGCACGCCGGCTCTGGTCGCCGACCAGTTGACCGTGGGCAGCCTGGCCACGCTGCTGATGTACACCGACCTCGTGTACGCCGCGGTGCTGTACGGCTCCCCCACCGCGTCCCGCCGCATCCCGGTGATCACCCTGCTCGTCACGGTCGCCGCGACGACGGGCCTCGTGGCCTGGGTCCCGTCGGCGGACGCCCTGCTCATCGGCATCGTCATCGGGATGGTCCTCTTCGGGCCCGCGCTGACCGGTGCCAGTGTGCGCAACCACCGGGACGCCGCAGAGGCGGCCCGGCTGCGCGCCGACCAGACCGCGCTGCTGGCCGAGATGGACCGGGTGCAGGCGGTGACCGCGGAGCGGTCACGGATGGCGCGGGAACTGCACGACATGGTCGCCAACCATCTCTCGGCGATCGCCATCCACTCCACCGCGGCGCTCTCCATCGACGATCCGGGCACCTCCCGGGACGCGCTGGGCGTGATCCGGCAGAACAGTGTCGACGGGCTGACGGAGATGCGGCGGCTGATCGGGCTCCTGCGGGAGAGCGACACGTCCGGGGAGCCGAGTGCCGCCCCGACCCTCGGCTCCCTGGACGCCCTCGTGGAGCAGGCCGGCGCCAACTCCGCGTCCAGCGGGCTCACCGTCACCCTGGACGACGGCCGCGAGGAGCCCGGGCCGCTCCCGGCGCCGGTGGAGCTGGCGGCGTACCGCATCGTCCAGGAGTCGCTGACGAACGCGCTGAAGCACGCGGCGCCCGGCCCGGTGACCGTTCGGCTGGGGCGGTCCCGCACGGCGCTCACGGTGGAGGTGAGCAGTGTGTTCGGCGACCGCCCGGGGCCCCGCGCGCCCGGTTCGGGAGCGGGCCTGGTGGGGATGCGGGAACGGGTGGCCCTGCTGGGCGGGACCATCGGGGCGGGGCCCGGTCTCCGGGGCGACGGCGAGAAGATCTGGGTGGTGCGGGCCGAACTGCCCGTCGAGGAGAGGACATGACGGGCATGACGATCCGGGTGCTGGTCGCGGAGGA
>Ga0247818_10000603_pt1 | contig 22755 bp, 21 predicted proteins | sample 13C_Glucose_Day1_FD_192424 | JGI IMG/M metagenome (GOLD analysis project Ga0247818, IMG submission 192424) | Soil microbial communities from agricultural site in Penn Yan, New York, United States - 13C_Glucose_Day1 | ecosystem: Environmental > Terrestrial > Soil > Agricultural land | place... | reverse complement strand
CCCTGGCGGCGGCGCCAAGGGCGGCCCCAAGCCCGCGCAGAACGTGAGCAAGGGCGGCCGCCGCCAGGGCGCGCCCGCCCGGCCCCGGGAGCTCGACGCCAAGATCGAGCAGCGCAACCGCGACCGGTACGCCGACAAGCCCGAGATCCGGACGCCGAAGACGCACCCGGGCGCCGAGCAGGAGGGCGAGCGTCTGCAGAAGATCCTGGCCCGGGCCGGCATGGGCTCGCGCCGGGCGTGCGAGGAGCTGATCGAGCAGGCCAGGGTCGAGGTGAACGGCGAGATCGTCCTGGAACAGGGCATGCGCGTCGACCCGCAGAAGGACGAGATCAAGGTCGACGGGCTGACCGTCGCCACCCAGTCGTACCTCTTCTTCGCGCTGAACAAGCCGGCCGGCGTCGTCTCCACCATGGGTGACCCGGACGGCCGTCAGAACCTCGGTGACTACGTGAACAACCGCGAGACGCGGCTGTTCCACGTCGGCCGTCTCGACACCGAGACCGAGGGCATCATCCTGCTCACCAACCACGGAGAGCTGGCCCACCGGCTGACGCACCCCAAGTACGGGGTGAAGAAGACCTACCTGGCCGCCATCCAGGGCCCGCTCCCGCGCGACCTCGGCAAGCGGCTCAAGGACGGCATCCAGCTGGAGGACGGGTACGCCCGCGCCGACCACTTCCGGGTCGTCGAGAACACCGGCAAGAACTACCTGGTCGAGGTCACCCTCCACGAGGGCCGCAAGCACATCGTCCGCCGGATGCTCGCCGAGGCGGGCTTCCCGGTCGAGCGGCTCGTGCGGACGTCCTTCGGGCCGATCCCGCTGGGCGACCAGAAGTCGGGCTGGCTGCGCCGCCTGACCAACACCGAGGTGGGCATGCTGATGCGCGAGGTCGGCCTCTAGCACCCCTGCCACCCCGAACGGCCCGCGGCCGGTTCCTCGTTCAGTTTTTCGAACGGGAACCGGCCGCGGGCCTTTCGCGCGCCCCGGTTCTTCTTTATAGTCAGAGTGACCATTAAGAAGGAGAACGGCGTGACGCTCGCGGACATACTCGACCCCCTGCAGCAACCCCTGGTGACCGTTCTGGACACCCCGGTCAGCTGGACCGAGGTGCTGGGATTCGGCAGCGGTGCGCTGTGCGTCTGGCTCGTGGCCCGCCAGCACCTCGCCAACTGGCCCATCGGCATCGCCAACAACCTCTTCTTCGTCCTGCTGTTCACCCAGTCCGGTCTGTACGCCGACGCCGGTCTGCAGATCGTCTTCATCGCCCTCGCCGCGTACGGCTGGTGGACCTGGACCCACGGGGGTGGACCAGGTACCGCGGTCCTGCCGGTGCGGAGAACGACCCGCACCGAATGGACCTGGCTGCTCGCGGCGGGGGCGGCGGGGACCCTCGGCCTGACCCTGCTGCTGTCCCGGGCCACGGACTCGACCGTGCCGTTCTGGGACGCCCTGACCACCTCCCTGTCGCTCATGGCGACGTACGGGCAGTGCCGCAAGCGCGTCGAGTCCTGGTGGCTGTGGATCGCCGCCGACCTGGTCTACATCCCGCTGTACGCCTACAAGGAGCTCTACCTGACGTCCCTGCTGTACGTCGGCTTCCTCACGCTCTGCGTCCTCGGGCTGCGCGGCTGGAGCAGGGACCTCGCGTCCCCCCGGCGCGCGGACGCGGAGGTGCCGGCATGAAGCGCCACGGACACGGCCTGGTACTCGGCAAGTTCTACCCGCCGCACGCCGGCCACCACCACCTCGTCCGCACCGCACGGGACCGGTGCGAGACACTCACGGTCCTGGTCTGCGCCGCCTCCGTCGAATCCGTCCCGCTCGCCGACCGGGTGGCCTGGATGAGGGAGGCCCACCCCGACGTCCGGGTGGTGGGCGCGGTCGACGACATCCCCATGGACCTCCACGACGCCGCCGTCTGGGACGCCCACATGGAGGTGTTCACCACGGCGGTCCCCGAACGGGTCGACGCCGTCTTCACCTCGGAGTCGTACGGTGAGGAACTGGCCCGCCGCTTCGGTGCGCAGTCCGTCCTCGTCGACCCCGGCCGCACCCTCTTCCCCGTGTCCGGCACCGCCGTCCGCGCCGACCCCGCGGGCTGCTGGGACTACCTGGAGCCCCCCGTGCGGGCCGCCCTCGCCCGCCGCGTGGTCGTCCTCGGCGCCGAGTCGACCGGCACCACCACCCTGGCCAGGGCGCTGACCGAGCACTACCGCCGGCGCGGCGGCGTCTGGGCGCGGACCCTGTGCGTCGACGAGTACGGACGGGAGTTCAGCGAGCGGAAGCTGGCGGACCTGCGGAGCCGGTGGCCCGGCGCGCAGTGGGAGGACGTCTCCTTCACCACCGACGACTTCCCCCTCATCGCCGAGACCCAGAACGCCAGGGAGGAGGCCGCCGCCCGGGCCGGCTCCCCGCTGCTCCTGTGCGACACCGACTCCTTCGCCACCACCGTCTGGCACGAGCGCTACATCGGCGGACGCAACCCGCTCGTCGAGAGGACCGCCGACCGGCTCACCCACCACCTGTGGCTGCTCACCGACCACGAGGGCGTCGCCTTCGAGGACGACGGCCTGCGCGACGGCGAGGAGCTGCGGCCCTGGATGACGGACCGCTTCCGCGCCGAACTCACCCGCACGGGACGCCGGTTCGTCGAGATCACCGGCTCGCACCGCGAGCGCCTCGACGCGGCGGTCGCCGCCGTGGACGCGCTCCTCGCCACCGGGTGGCACTTCACCGCACCCCTGCCGGAGAAACGATGAGCACCGCACCCGAGGGGTACGACCCCCACGCCTTCGTCCCCTTCGCCGTCACCGTCGACCTCGCCGTCTTCACGGTCCGCGACGCCCGGCTCCACGTCCTGCTCGTGGAGCGGGGGCAGGCGCCCTTCAAGGGCCACTGGGCCCTGCCCGGCGGCTTCGTCCTCCCCCGGGAGTCCGCCGAGGACGCGGCCCGCCGCGAACTCGCCGAGGAGACCGGCCTCACCCAGAAGTCCGTGTGCGCCTTCCACCTGGAACAGCTCCGCACCTACACCGACCCGGACCGCGACCCCAGGATGCGGGTCGTCTCCGTCGCGTACGCCGCGCTCGTGCCGGACCTCCCCGAACCCCGGGGCGGCGGGGACGCGGTCCACGCGCGGTGGTGGGAGGCGGACGGCACCGGGCCGCTCGCCTTCGACCACGACCGCATCCTGGCCGACGCGCACGACCGGATCGGCGCCAGGCTCGAGTACTCCTGCCTGGCCACCGCGTTCTGCCCCGCCGAGTTCACCCTCGGGGAGCTCCAGCAGGTCTACGAGACCGTCTGGGGCGTGGAGCTGGACCGGCCCAACTTCCGGCGCAAGGTCCTCACCACTCCCGGCTTCGTGCAGGCCGTGGACGGACCGCCGCGCCGCACCGGCGGACGGGGAAAACCCGCCGCGCTCTACCGGGCGGGTGCAGCCACCGCCCTCCATCCACCACTGCTGCGCCCGGAAGGACGCCCCGAAGGACGGACATCATGATCCCGACACGGATTCTCACCAAACAGGCCGCCACCGGCGCGCTGACCGGGCTCGCGCTCGGCGACGCGCTCGGTTTTCCCACCGAGTTCAACAACGTGCCGTCGATCCTCGCGAAATGCGGGCCCTGGCGGCAGATGCCCCTGCCGAAGCCCGCGTTCGTCACCGACGACACCCAGATGACCCTCGCGCTGGGCCGCGGGATCCGCACCGCCATGGACCGGGGGCTGCTCACCCCGACGCGCCTGGTGGGGCCGGTCCGCCAGGAGTTCGTCGACTGGTGCCACTCGCCGGACAACAACCGCGCGCCCGGCCGCACCTGCATGACCGCCTGCCGCCTGCTCGACAGCGACCGTCCCTGGCAGGAAGCCAGCCAGACCGGCTCCAAGGGCTGCGGAGCGAACATGCGGGTCGCCCCCGTCGGCCTCGTGCCCGGCCTCAGCGAGGAACAGCGTGCCGGAGCCGCCCAGCTCCAGGCCGCGCTGACCCACGGCCACCCCACCGCGCTGGCCGCCTCCGACCTGCTGGCCCGCGCCGTGTTCCTGCTGGCCCAGGGAGCGGAACCGATGGGCCTGGTCGGCCAGTTGCGCAGCTACGCCTACGAGCACGGCAGCCGCTACCCGGAGCGCTGGCTCGGCGACCTCTGGCGGTACGCGGGCGACCCCTCGCCCGAGGCGTACATCCGGCGCGGCTGGGACGAGTGCCTCACCGCCCTCGCCCGGGTCCAGGACGCCCTGCGCGCCCCGTCACCCGAGACCGATCCCTGCGAGGCGACCGGCGACGGCTGGATCGCCGAGGAGGCCCTCGCGACGGCCCTGCACTGCTTCCTGCTCTTCCCCGAGGAACCCGTCACCGCCCTGCGCCGGGCCGCCTGCACCCGGGGCGACTCCGACTCCCTCGCCTGCCTGACCGGGGCCCTGGCGGGAGCGCACCTGGGGGCGGGCGCCTGGCCCAAGGAGTGGTCGGAACGCATCGAGTACCGCAGCGACCTGCTGTCGCTCGCCGCCCTCTGGGACGCTTGATCCATGCACATGGACACGACGCTCCTGCGAGGGGCCGGCCTGCCGGACATCGATCCGGCGCGGATACTCGGCGGGGAGCCCAGCCCGCTCCTGTTCGCCACGGTCTCGGGCGCCCACCTGTACGGCTTCCCCTCGCGGGACTCGGACGTGGACCTGCGGGGGGTCCACGTCCTGCCCGCAGAGGACCTGGTCGGCCTCCGCCCGCCGGAGGAGACACGGTCCCGGATGTGGGACCACGACGGGACCGAGATGGACCTCGTCACCCACGACCTCCGCAAGTTCGTCCGCCTCATGCTGAAACCCAACGGCTACGTGCTGGAGCAGCTGCTCTCCCCGCTGGTGGTGCACACCACGCCGCTGCACGCCGAACTCGCCGCACTGGCACCGTCGGTGACGACCCGCAACCACGCCCACCACTACCGGGGCTTCGCGGGTACGCAGTGGAGGCTGTTCGAGCGGACCGGCGAGCTGAAGCCGCTCCTCTACACCTTCCGCGCGCTGCTCACCGGCATTCGTCTCATGCGCACCGGCACGCTGGTGGCGCATCTGCCGACCCTGCTGGACGACGTGGCCGCGCCGGCCTACCTGCCCTCCCTGATCGAGGCGAAGACGGAGGCGGAACACGGGGCGGCGCACCTCGCGGACGGGGCGGCCGTCGCCCGTGACGTCCAGGCGCTCCACACGGCGCTGGACGAGGCACAGGCCGCCTCACGGCTCGCCGAGACGCCCTCGGGCTTCGACGCCCTGCACGATCTGGTGGTTCACGCGCGGCTGGGGGTGCCCGCCGTTCCCTGAAGGCCCTCCGCCGCCGACGCCCGCCGGGCCCGGACCAGGAAGTCCTCGACGCGCTCCCGGTCCGGCTCCTGCGGCAGCGGGGAGCGGTCGGCGGCCTCGTCGTTCTCCTCGGCCAGGCGCGTCATCCGGCGTTCCACCTCGCTCCACGGGACCTCGCCCCGCTTCACCGCCAGCAGACCCTCGCGGGCGTCCCCGACGTCGATCCGCAGCTCGCCCGTCCGCAGCAGGTCCCGGCAGGACGACAGCAGCCGCAGCAGGTGCATGGCGTGCTTCCAGCGCGGAGCACCGTGCACGCGGACATCGGCCTCCAGCTTCCGCCGCTGCCCCAGGGCGTAGCGCACGAACGTCTCGTGGGCCCTGCGAGACAGGAAGGCCGAGCGCAGCGCCACCAGTTCCCGGCCCGTGGCGTCGATCCGTTCGACGAGCGGTGAGTGCAGGCACTCCAGCACGTTGGGGTTCGCCCGCAGGGCCAGCTCGCAGAAGCGCTCCAACTCCCAGGAGAACTGCTCCTCCGCCGGCCCCTCCACATGGGACGGCGGCTTCGTGAAACCCCAGAACAGCGGTGTGGGCGCGAGGAACACCCCGCGCCGGTCCGTGTCGCTGCCGGCCGTGGCCAGGCCGAAGGCGCGGGAGCCCATCACGCAGGAGTAGACGGTGTGCTCCCGCACGAGCCGCGCGCCGTCAGGAGTGATCATGCGCGGCAGCGTAACGCGCCCTGCCCGAGCCGGATGCCGGAGCCTCGACGGTGATCCGCCCGGTGGGCAGCCGCATCGTCGCCGGGCCGCTCTCCCGAGGGCGGAACAACCGGGCGGGTGGCCGCAGGGAGACTTCCTGTACAGTCGTCCAGAAAGTATCGCAGCAGGAGGCCATGCCATGCAGACCGCCGCCCACGCGCTGGTCGCGCTCGTCGCGCTGATCCACGTCTACTTCCTGGTCCTGGAGATGTTCCTGTGGGACACCCCGCGTGGCCGCAAGGCGTTCGGCACCACCGAGGAGTTCTCCGAGCGGAGCGCCACGCTCGCCGCCAACCAGGGGCTCTACAACGGCTTCATGGCCGCCGGGCTGGTCTGGGGCCTGATCGCCGGCGACCCCGTCGGGTACCAGGCACAGATCTTCTTCCTGAGCTGCCTGGTGGTCGCGGGTGTCTACGGGGCGGCCACCGTCAGCCGCAAGATCCTGTACGTCCAGGCGGCGCCCGCCGCGCTCGCCCTGGCCTTCGTGCTGGCGGCGGGCTGAGCCCGTGACGCCCCCGGTGACGGACGGCAGCCGTGACCCGAGAACCGCGCGCACCCGCGCCCGGCTGAGGGCCGCGCTGCTGGAGGCGTGCGGGACGCGGCCTCCGGACCGGGTCGCCGTGGCCGAGGTGGTGCGCCTCGCGGGCGTGGGACGGGCCACCTTCTACCTGCACTACGACGATCTGCACGCCCTCGCCCTGGACGCCTGCGCGGAGGTCGTGCGGGAGGCGGTCGAGGCCCTGCACGCCTGGGACCGAACGCCGCCCGGCCCGGAGGCCCCGCCGGCGGAGCTCGTCACCCTGCTCCGTGAGGTCCGGTCCGGGGCCGCCGTGTACCGGAGCCTGCTGGGGCCCGGCGGCGGGCCCCTCGGCGAGCTGCTGCACCGGGAACTCCGCAGCCGGAGCCTCGACGAGCTCCGCCGCCGACGGCCCGCCGGAAGCGGCCACGACCTGACCGCGAGCGCCGTGGCCGGACTGTTCACCGGCGTGCTCACCGACTGGGTGCACGACCGGACCGACGCCTCGCCCGAGCGGCTCGCCGGACAGGTCTGGCGCATGCTCCTCGCCGTGCACGCCGCCTCCGCGTCTCACGGACAGAGCGCGGTGACCGGGGGCGCCGCCGCACCTCTAGGCTGAAAGGGCACGCAGCACGAGGCGACAAGGGGAACGACGTGGCGGTACGAGCAGTCCGTGGAGCCGTCCAGCTCGAGCGGGACGAGGCCGGACACATGGACGAGCGGGTGAGCGAGCTGCTCACCGCGGTCCTGGAGCGCAACCAGCTCGTCGCCGACGACCTGATCAGTGTCTGGTTCACCGCCACCCCCGACCTGCACAGCGATTTCCCGGCGGCCGCCGCCCGGGGCCTCGGCATCGTCGACGTACCGCTGATCTGCGCCCAGGAGCTCGACATCGCGGGGGCCATGCCCCGGGTGGTCCGGATAATGGCCCACGTCGAGACGTATCTCTCCAAGGCGGAGATCAGCCACGTCTACCTCGGCGCCACCGGCGCCCTCCGCAAGGACATCGCCCAGTGAGAACAGCCCTCGTCATCGGCACCGGCCTGGTGGGCACCTCCGCCGCCCTCGCCCTCGCGGGGCGCGGTGTCCAGGTGCACCTCGTCGACCGCGATCCGTCCTCGGCGCACACCGCCGCCGCGCTCGGCGCGGGTACGGACGAGGCGCCCGAGGGGACCGTCGACCTCGCGGTCGTCGCCGTGCCGCCCGCCCACACCGCCTCGGTGCTCGCCACGGCCATGCGCGACGGGGTCGCCCGGGCCTACCTCGACGTCGCCAGCGTCAAGGGCGGCCCGCGCCGTGAGCTGGAGTCGCTCGGCGTCGACCTCACGCCGTACATCGGCACGCACCCCATGGCCGGCAAGGAGCGCTCGGGCCCCCTCGCGGCCACCGCCGACCTCTTCGAGGGCCGCCCCTGGGTCCTCACACCGACCCGGGAGACCGACACCGAGGTCCTCAACCTCGCCCTGGAACTGGTCGCGCTCTGCCGCGCCGTCCCGGTCGTCATGGACGCCGACGCCCACGACCGGGCCGTCGCCCTGGTCTCCCACACCCCGCAGCTGATCTCCTCGATGGTCGCCGCCCGGCTGGAGGAGGCCGACGAGACCGCCGTACGCCTGTGCGGCCAGGGAATCAGGGACGTCACCCGTATCGCGGCGTCCGACCCCCGGATGTGGGTGGAGATCCTCTCCGCCAACCCCGGCCCGGTCGCCGACGTGCTCGCCGGCGTCGCCGCCGACCTGGACGAGACGGTACGGGCGCTGCGCGGCCTGCAGTCCGCCGACGAGGACAAGCGCCGCACGGGCACCGAGGGCATCGAGGACGTCCTGCGGCGGGGCAACGCTGGCCGCGTCAGGGTCCCCGGCAAGCACGGCGCGGCGCCGGCGTCGTACGAGGTCGTCGCCGTGCTCATCAGCGACCGCCCCGGCGAGCTCGCGGCGATCTTCGCCGACGCGGGGCGGGCGGGCGTCAACATCGAGGACGTACGCATCGAGCACGCCACCGGTCAGCAGGCCGGACTCGTCCAGCTGATGGTCGAGCCCAGCGCCGCCGCCGGACTGAGCGCCGCCCTCGCCGAGCGCGGCTGGTCGATCCGCCCGTGACGGGCCCGGGGACGGCCCGGAGGCAGGGGTACAAAGCCGCTTCGCGCACTCGGTAACCTTGGGGGAGGCCGTCCCGTGGCCCGCTCCGCCCGTCCCCGTGTACCAGGAAGGTGTCCACCACCGTGGAAACCGTAAGCGCCGCCGCCCGGACCGCCCCGGCCGCAGTGATCGTCGCCATCGACGGCCCCTCCGGCACCGGCAAGTCGAGCACCTCCAAGGCCGTCGCCGCGCAGCTCGGCCTGAGCTACCTGGACACCGGCGCGCAGTACCGGGCCATCACGTGGTGGATGCTGAACAACGGCATCGACGTGACGGACGCGGCGGAGATCGCCACGGCCGCCGCCAAGCCGGTCATCGTCTCCGGCACGGACCCGTCCGCCCCGACGATCACCGTCGACGGCGAGGACGCCTCCGGTCCGATCCGCACCCAGGAGGTCACCTCCAAGGTCAGCGCCGTCAGCGCCGTGCCCGAGGTGCGTGCCCTGATCACGGAGCTGCAGCGCACCATCGCCACGGAGGCCGGGCGCGGCATCGTCGTCGAGGGCCGGGACATCGGCACGACCGTGCTGCCCGACGCCGACATCAAGATCTTCCTGACCGCCTCCCCGGAGGCGCGCGCCGCCCGCCGCAGCGGTGAGGTCAAGGGATCCGACCTCGCCGCCACCCGGGAGGCGCTGATCAAGCGGGACGCGGCCGACTCCGGGCGCAAGACCTCGCCGCTGGCCAAGGCCGCGGACGCCGTCGAGGTGGACACCACCGACCTGACGCTCGCGCAGGTCGTCGAGTGCGTCGTCACCCTCGTCGGGGAGAAGCAGGCCGCGAAGTGACCGCAGCCACCGCCGCGCCGACGCTGCGCGGAGCGGCCGTCGGGCGCGGTATCGGCATCGGGCTCATGTACGGGCTGTTCAGGCCCCGTGTGCTCGGTGCGTGGCGCGTCCCCACCACGGGACCCGTCATACTCGCGGTGAACCACGCGCACAACCTCGACGGACCGATGCTGATGGGCACCGCGCCCCGGCCCGTCCACTTCCTGATCAAGAAGGAGGCGTTCGTCGGCCCCCTCGACCCGTTCCTGCGCGGAATCGGGCAGCTGAAGGTGGACCGTACGACCGTCGACCGCAACGCCATCACGCAGGCACTCGGCGTGCTGGACGACGGCGGGGTCCTCGGCATCTTCCCCGAGGGCACCAGGGGCGAGGGCGACTTCGCCTCCCTGCGCGCGGGGCTGGCGTACTTCGCGGTGCGCGGCGGGGCGCCGATCGTCCCCGTGGCGGTCCTGGGAAGCACCGAGCGCCGTGGACGGTTGATATCGGCACTGCCTCCGCTGCGCAGCCGGGTCGACGTCGTCTTCGGCGACGCCTTCCAGGCCGGTGACGGCAGCGGGCGGCGGACCAGGAAAGCGCTGGACGAGGCGACGCTGCGCATCCAGGGTGAGCTGACCGCCCACCTGGGGAACGCCAGGCGTCTCACCGGACGCCTGTGACACTTGAGTAGTGGGCCGCGCGATCGTGGCCCATCGATGATGATGCAAAGAGGAACGGACTTCATGAACGACCAGATTCACTCCGGCGGCTCGGACCACGAGCACGGAGCACTTGGCGATGCCGAGTACGCGGAGTTCATGGAGCTCGCCGCGCAGGAGGGGTTCGACCCCGAGGAGGTCGAGGGCGCGATCGGTGACGCCGGTCACGGCCCGCTTCCCGTGCTCGCCGTCGTCGGCCGCCCGAACGTCGGCAAGTCGACCCTGGTGAACCGGATCATCGGCCGCCGCGAGGCAGTCGTCCAGGACAAGCCCGGCGTCACCCGCGACCGGGTCAGCTACGAGGCAGAGTGGGCCGGCCGCCGCTTCAAGGTCGTCGACACCGGCGGCTGGGAGCAGGACGTGCTGGGCCTCGACGCCTCCGTCGCCGCCCAGGCCGAGTACGCGATCTCGACGGCCGACGCGGTCGTCTTCGTCGTCGACGCGACGGTCGGCGCGACCGACACCGACGAGGCCGTCGTCAGGCTGCTGCGCAAGGCCAAGAAGCCCGTCGTCCTGTGCGCGAACAAGGTCGACGGACAGAGCGGCGAGGCCGACGCCACCGCGCTCTGGTCGCTCGGCCTCGGCGAGCCGCACCCGGTCTCCTCCCTGCACGGCCGCGGCACCGGCGACATGCTGGACGCCGTCCTGGAGGCCCTGCCCGAGGCCCCGGCGCAGAGCTTCGGCACCGCGCTGGGCGGCCCCCGCCGCATCGCGCTCATCGGCCGCCCGAACGTCGGCAAGTCCTCCCTGCTGAACAAGGTCGCCGGTGAGGACCGCGTCGTCGTCAACGAACTGGCCGGCACCACCCGCGACCCGGTCGACGAGCTGATCAACCTCGGCGGCATCACCTGGAAGTTCATCGACACGGCCGGTATCCGCCGCAAGGTGCACCTCCAGGAGGGCGCGGACTACTACGCCTCGCTGCGCACCGCGGCCGCCGTGGAGAAGGCCGAGGTCGCCGTCATCCTGATCGACTCGAGCGAGTCCATCAGCGTCCAGGACCAGCGCATCGTCACCATGGCCGTCGAAGCGGGCCGTGCCGTCGTGATCGCCTTCAACAAGTGGGACACGCTCGACGAGGAGCGCCGCTACTACCTCGAGCGCGAGATCGACACGGAGCTCGCCCAGATCTCCTGGGCACCGCGCGTCAACGTCTCGGCCGTCACCGGCCGGCACATGGAGAAGCTCGTCCCGGCGATCGAGACCGCGATCGAGGGCTGGGAGACCCGTGTCCCCACCGGCCGGCTGAACGCCTTCCTCGGCGAGATCGTCGCCTCCCACCCGCACCCGGTACGCGGCGGCAAGCAGCCCCGCATCCTGTTCGGCACCCAGGCGGGCACCAAGCCGCCGCGGTTCGTCCTCTTCGCGTCCGGCTTCCTGGAGCACGGCTACCGCCGCTTCGTCGAACGCCGGCTGCGTGAGGAGTTCGGCTTCGAGGGCACCCCGCTGCACATCTCGGTACGCGTGCGCGAGAAGCGCGGCCGCAAGAAGTAGGGCCACAACACGGCGAAGCCCCGGACCGTCCGCGCGGAGCGGACGGTCCGGGGCTTCGCCGTGCACCTCAGGCGTCGGCGGCCCCGGGCGGCAGGGCCGCCGGCCGTGCACGCCCCGCGTGCCGTCCCACGCGCTGCCAGGAACCGGGGTTGGACCCACCGCCGGAGCTGTGGCTCCCCTGGGCGTTCGCCGCCGTCCGGCCGCCCAGCGGTGCACGGCTGCCGAACATCCCGATGCCGAACGTTCTGAAGCCGAGATTCTCCTCGCCGGTGCGGTCCCCGGGAAGCGCCCGGAACGATCGCCTGTACTCGGAGTACAGGGCGTCGTAGATCGGGGTGGGGGACTTACCGCCCGAGGGGTCCTGCGACGGACGCATGGCCGGGATCGGGGTCTGCTGCTGGCGAGAAGGGTCGTATGAGTGCACGTAGGTGCCAACGACCTCACCGCCCGTCGGATGCGGGCCGGACCGAGAAAACGCTGTCCGGCGGGCGGAGGAGGGCGGTACGGACATGCTCAGGTTCCGGCGAGCGGCATCGTCGCGGCGACCAGCAGCCCGTTGACCGCGGCCTTGTCGAGCGCGTCACGGAGCAGGTCCTCGCGCGGCTGCTGGCCGATGGAACCGGCCGGTGCGGCGAAGACCAGCACGCTCTGCGCCTTGTTGGCGGCCGTCCTCCACCCCTCGGTGACCTGGAGCGGCTGGTGCGCCTGCCACCAGGCGACGGGGCTCCCGCCGCCGGCGCCCGGCTGCAGGACGGCGTGCAGCCGGCCCATGGCCAGGAGGACCGACCAGCCGGGCAGGACACCCGGCAGCCGGTTCAGATGAGGCGTCGGCAGGAAGCCCTGCTCCAGCAGGAGCTGGAGGAACTGGTCGCCGCCGCTGCCGTCCGTGCCCGGCCGGGCGATCGGCCCGGTCGGTTCGACGACCAGGGCCGGGCGGAGGTCGTCCTCGATGAGGACGAGACCGCTGGTGATGCCGAGGACGGCCTGTTCGGGCATGAGGCCCTCCGGATTCTGTGGCTCGCTGCCGGTGATGGACCGCACCGCGCCCTGGAGCTGGTCCTCCGCGACCTGGACGACCTGAGAGGGGATGCAGGTCGCGTGGGCGAAGGCGAGCACGGCGGTCTCGTCGCCCACGAACAGCACCGTGCTGGTGCGTTCCTGGTCGGAGTCGCCGGGGGTGCGGCACGAGGTGCAGTCGTAACTGCCTGGGGCACTGTCGCCGACGAGCAGCCGGTCGGCTTCGGCATCGCCGATCTCGGCGCGTACGTCCTCGCTGACGTCGAGCATGCGCGGCACGGGTGGCTCCTCGAACTCGGTGCGTGAGCCGGGCGGTTCCCGGCTCATGAAGACAACGGAAGACCGGGGGCCGGGGTCACGCGCGAATCGGGGGGAGTGGACACCGGAGCCGGCGGGCCGCAGAACCGGAAGTCCGCTCCGGAGATCCGGAGTTCGTCATTCCGGACAATGGCCCCTTCTGCGCCGGTGCTTGTTCGAAACGTCACGGGTCTGTACGACTCGTGTGCGAAAGCCGTGTCGTCATCCGACCCCGCGTAAGGTCCGTCGCAGACCAGTCGATCAGGGGAAACGACTACGTAATGCACATTTCTTTTCTGCTTCACAACGCGTACGGCATCGGGGGAACGATCCGTACCACCTTCACGCTCGCCAGGACCCTGGCGGAGCAGCACGACGTCGAGGTCGTCTCCGTCTTCCGGCACCGCGACGACCCGAAGCTCGGGGCACCCGCCGGGGTGCGGATGAGCCACCTCGTGGACCTGCGCAAGGCGAGTCCCGGGTACGAGGGGGAGACCGCCGAACACGCTCTGCCCGCATCGGTGTTCCCGCGGGGCGACACCCGCCACAGGCAGTACAGCAGGCTCACCGACAGTCGTATCGCGGCTCATCTGGCCGCGCTGGAGTCCGATGTCGTCATCGGCACGCGACCCGGTCTGAACGTCCACATCAGCCGGCAGGCGCGGCGCGGCCCGGTGCGCGTCGGCCAGGAGCACCTCACCCTGGAGAGCCACGGCTACCGGCTCCGCCGGGAGATAAGCCACCGGTACGGCCTGCTCGACGCGGTCACGACCGTCACCGAGGCCGACGCGCGGGACTACCGCACCAGGCTCAGGCTCCCCGGCGTGCGGATCGAGGCCATCCCGAACAGCGTGCCCGAGCCGGCCGGCCCGCCGGCCGACTGCGACGCCAGATGGATCGTGGCGGCGGGCCGGCTGCACCGGGTGAAGCGCTACGACGTACTGATCCGGGCCTTCGCGGAGGTCGCGGCGGTGCGCCCTGACTGGCGGCTGCGGATCTACGGCGCCGGCGACGCGTCGGGCGACGAGCAGCAGCCGCTGCGCGGGCTCGTCGACGAGCTCGGACTCCGGGACCGCGTGTTCCTGATGGGATCGGTCGACCCGATGGAGGCGGAGTGGCCCAGGAACTCCATCGCGGCCGTGACCTCCGAGCGTGAGTCGTTCGGCATGACCATCGTGGAGGCGATGCGCTGCGGTGTGCCGGTCGTGGCCACCGACTGTCCCCACGGGCCCGCCGAGATCATCGACGACGGCACCGACGGCCGCCTCGTGCCGCTGGGGGACACCGGCGCCTTCGCCGAGGCGCTGCTCGGACTGGTCGACGACGACGCGCTGCGGCACCGGATGGGCCGGGCGGCACGGGCCTCCGCCGCACGGTTCGACCCCGCACCGATCGCCGAGCGGCACGAGAGGCTCTTCTCGGAGCTGGCCGCCCGGGGCGGGAGACGGCGGTCGCAGGGCGTGCTGCGCGGCGCGGTCCACCGCTCCCGGGGCGCGGTGCTGGACGGGGCGTACGCGCTGCGTCACAAGGCGGGCGCGGCGATCCGGAGAGGCCGGGCCTGAGCCCGCGGCGCCCGGAACCACGGTTCCGGGCGCCGCGGCCCGGACGGTTGCATTCCGCATGGCACCGGACGGCGCGACGGTCCGGGCACTCCTGCGCCCGGGGATCGACGGGTGCCGGGCGGGCGCGAGTAAGGCTCGCACAAGGGAAAGTGAATTCCCGGTGACCTGTCCGTGTAATTCGATTTCCCTGGACGCCCGGCGTAAATGGACCGCGCCATACCCGGCCTGCGGCAATTCCCGCCCGGTGACCCTCCGTGGCTTTTCGGCGGAGCCGGTCGACGGGTTACGGGGCGGCCCCGCTGTCCATTCGGGTGAAGGGGGCGGGCGTGCACGAGCGTGGACGTCCTGTGACACAAGCGTGACAGGCGGGGTACACGGGGATGCGTAGGACCCATGGCCGCCACCGCTTCCGCCGGGGCGCGAGGCGGCCTACGGTGAGACGTATGGCACCTGTACCGACCCCTCCCGCCCAGCCGGAAGACACCACCGACTCGTACGTCGGCCTCGACGCCGAGGCCGCCGAACGGCAGGCCAGAGCCCGTGGCTGGAGCACGGTCCGCGCTCTCCCGCCGGGCACCGTCATCACCATGGAGTTCCGCGGCGGGCGCATCAACTTCGAGGTGGACGCCTCGACCGTGACCCGCTGCTGGGTCGGCTGAACCCGGCCCCCGACGAGTGAAGGCCCCGACCGGAGTCGGGGCCTTCGCCGTGTGCGGGAGCCGGTGCGTCCGGCGTCCGCGCAGGTGCCTGGGGTGCGGCGGTCAGGGAGCCACCGGGCCGCCCGCCACCGGCCGGGCCGGACCCGCGCTGCTCCGCGGAGGACGCTCCGCGTGCGGCGGACGGCGCGTGCCGGCCGGCGGCGTCCGCTCCGCGCGCACCGGGTGTCCCTGGTGCGCCCGCGCGCGGGCCGCCGTGCCCGCACGAGCCGCCGCCCCGGATGCCGTGCCCCTGCTGTTCATGGCCTCCCGGGCCGCCGCCTCGGGGCCCGTCCCGCTGCCCGGTGTGCGGGGCAGCAGGACCGGCTCCGGACTCACGGGGGCCGGCGGAACGGACTCCCGGAGCCGGCGACGGGCCCGCCACTGCTCACGCACCGCGAGGATCCAGGCCTCGGTGCGGGTGATCAGCGGCTCGAACCACGGCAGGGCCAGCAGGATCAGCAGCCCGGCCGCCCAGCCCAGCAGGACGTCGCTGAGCCAGTGGGTGCCGATGTAGACGGTGGTGAGACCCACGCCCAGCGAGACGAAGGCGGAGAGGGCCGACAGATAGCGCCTGGCGCGCGGTGTGGTCGCCAGATAGGCCAGGATTCCCCAGGTCACCACGGCATTGGCGGTGTGTCCCGAAGGAAATATATCGCCGCCGGCGAAGAGCTCCGCCGAGCCGATCTGGGTGGCGTAGTGCGGTCCGAGCCGCCCCAGGCCGAGCTTGACCGCCCCCACCGACAGATTGAGCAGCAGCAGGGAGGTGCCCAGGGTGAGCAGCGGGCGCAGCGTGTGCTGCCGCCAGGAGCGCCAGCCGAGCCAGGAGGCGACCATCACGGCCGTCGGGCCACGCTGGCCGAGGACGACGTAGTAGTCGAGGAAGGCGTGGAGCTCCGGCCACTGCTGGTACGGCCGGAACAGCATGACCTTCCAGTCGAGGGCCACCAGCCAGGACGAGACGAGCACGGCGAGGACGATGGCGAGATAGAACGCCAAAGTCCCGCCGAAGAGAGCGATGCGGTGACGGCTCATCCGCGGGGTCTCTATCTTCGGCGGTTCCGGCTCCCGGTCCAGACGGGCAAAGATGTCGGTACGCACGCAATGGACGTTACAGCGAGTGAGTGTGTGATCCGGCCGATCCCGCGTCTTTGTGATGACGATGTGATGTGGACTTTGTCTCAGGCAGGTATCCATTCCCCGCGCTCCGGGGAATGTCTTCGGGTCGTCGGCTATTCGTTCCGGCTGCTATTCGCAGAAATGTTTGAGGGTCGCTGAAATGATTGCGCGCGGCCGCGCGACGTGGCCGCGGGCTCATTCACGGGTGCTGCCGTCCGGGCGGACCGTGCCTGCCCGGGACACCGGTGTGCGGGTCCGGACGTCACCCCGGGTGCGGGCGGTGACGTGGTGTACGCCACACCGGGTGCCCGGTGAACGTATGAGCTGCACCACGCGTGACCACCGGGAACTCGCGTACGCTGACGGCTCACTCGCCCGTCGATGCCGGGCCGGGGGATGCCGGAGCCGGATCCCCAGCGGGTCTGCCGAGCGCGAGGGACACACTGTGGGAGGTACGTACATGAGCGGGACGTCCACGGCCGCGAGCAGGCTGCGCGCGGCAGCCGACGGTGCCAACCGGTGGGCCGTCCTGGTCGTCCTCTGCCTCAGCCTGCTGCTCGTCGCGCTCGACGCGACCGTGCTGCACGTCGCCGTACCCGCCGTCACCGAGGACCTGCGGCCCAGCGCCGTCGGCCTGCTGTGGATCGTGGACGCCTACCCGCTGGTCTGCGCCTCGCTGCTGATCCTCTTCGGCACGCTGGGTGACCGGATCGGCAGACGGCGCGTCCTCCTCCTCGGCTACGCCCTCTTCGGGATCGCCTCCGCGCTCGCCGCCACGGCGGACTCGCCCGGTGTGCTCATCGCGGCGCGCGCCCTGCTCGGTGTGGGCGGCGCGATGATCATGCCGGCCACCCTGTCGATACTGCGCCAGGTCTTCCCCGACCGCCGCGAGCGGGCCATGGCCATCGGCATATGGACCGCGGTGGCCGCGGTCGGCGCCGCCACCGGGCCGGTCATCGGCGGCTTCCTCGTCGAGCACTACTGGTGGGGTTCGGTCTTCCTCATCAACATCCCGCTCATGGCGTTGATCCTCCCGGTCGCGCGCTGGCTGCTGCCGGAGTCCCGGGGGGAGAGCGACGGCCCCTGGGACGTGCTCGGCGCGCTGATGGCCGCCGCCGGGGTGCTCGGGGTCGTTCTCGGGATCAAGCGGATCGGCGGGCGGGAGGGGCTGACCGACCCCGCCACGCTCGTCCCCCTGCTCGTCGGAGCCGCGCTCGTCGTGCTCTTCGTGCGCAGGCAGAAGCGGCGTACCCACCCGTTGATCGACATCGCGATGTTCTCCCGGCCCGCCTTCAGCACCGCGGTGGGCTGCATCGTGCTCGCCATGCTGGCCCTGGTCGGCCTGGAGCTGATCGCGGTCCAGTACCTCCAGCTCGTCCTGGACCTCAGCCCGCTGGAGACCGGCCTGCGGCTCCTTCCGCTGACCTTCGCCGCGATGGCGGCCGGTGCCACGGGTTCGTACACCCTCAGCCGTGTCGGTCCCCGCCGGATGGTCGGCTGGGGCTTCGTCCTGACGGCGGCCTCGGTGCTCCTGCTGACCCTGATGGGCCAGCACGACCGGCCGGTGCTGCTCACCGCCGGGTTCGTGCTGCTGGGGTTCGGGCTCCAGTCCACGCTGTTCGGGGCGTACGAATCGATGCTGAGCGAGGTCCCCGCGGAGCGCGCGGGAGGCGCGGCGGCGATCGGCGAGACCTCGTACCAGCTGGGTGCGGGCATGGGGATCGCGCTGCTCGGCAGTGTCATGAACGCGGCCTACGCCCCCGGGCTCTCCCGGGTCCACGAGGAGGGCGTCCCCCCGGCGGCGGGATCGGCCGCCTCGCACTCGCTGGGCGAGGCCTACCAGGTGGCCGGCCGGCTCGGCGGCCCGCTGGGCGACCTGCTGCGGAACACCGCCCGGCACGCCTTCGTCGACGGTCTCCACCTCACGCTGCTGGTCAGCGCCGGCCTGCTGCTGCTCGGGGCGCTGGCGGCGCTGCGACTGCCGCGGGTCATGGACTGCACCGAGGCGAAGCGGGCCTGCGAGGACCGGACCGCCGCGGTGCCGGAGCAGGCCGCCGCACACCACGAGGCACGTCCCGTCCCGGCGCCCGACGGTCCGGGGCGGCGGCGGGTCCCCCCGCCCTCCCGGCGTGAACCCGCCGAGGTCACGGGCTCTGGACGGGCGGCACGCTGAGCCGTACCGTCGGCACGGCGCCGTAACTATCACTGCTAGTTTCAGTACCGTGGCGTGTTTCTGTACCGAGCGAGCCGCCGGAGGCACTCATGTCCACCACCGAGTCCGTGAAGCCGTCGGAGCCCTCGAAGGCCCCGCCGTTCGATCCGGGCGACCCCCTCGGCATCGACGATCTCCTCGACCCCGAGGACCTGGCGATCCGGGACACCGTGCGCACCTGGGCCGCGGACCGGGTCCTGCCGCACATCGCCGAGTGGTACGAGAACGGCGAACTCCCCGGCATCCGCGAGCTGGCCCGCGAACTGGGGTCGCTCGGCGCGCTGGGCATGTCCCTCAAGGGATACGGCTGCGCGGGCGCGAGCGCCGTCCAGTACGGCCTGGCCTGTCTGGAGCTGGAGGCCGCCGACTCCGGCATCCGCTCGCTGGTCTCCGTCCAGGGCTCCCTGGCCATGTACGCGATCCACCGTTTCGGCTCCGAGGAGCAGAAGGAGCGCTGGCTGCCCGGCATGGCGGCCGGCGAGACCATCGGCTGCTTCGGTCTCACCGAGCCCGACCACGGCTCCGACCCCGCGGGGATGCGGACCCGCGCCGAGCGGGACGGCACGGACTGGGTCCTCACCGGCCGCAAGATGTGGATCACCAACGGGTCGGTGGCCGGGGTCGCCGTCGTATGGGCGCAGACCGACGAGGAGGGCGGCGGCTCGGGGATCCGCGGATTCGTCGTGCCCACGGACAGCCCCGGCTTCTCCGCCCCGGAGATCAGGCACAAGTGGTCGCTGCGCGCCTCGGTCACCAGCGAGCTGGTCCTGGACGGCGTCCGGCTGCCCGCCGACGCGGTCCTGCCCGGGGCCACCGGGCTGCGGGGGCCGCTCAGCTGTCTGAGCCACGCCCGCTACGGCATCGTCTGGGGAGCCATGGGCGCGGCGCGCGCCAGTTTCGAGGCGGCACTGGACTACGCGAAGTCCCGTGAGCAGTTCGGCCGGCCGATCGGAGGATTCCAGCTCACCCAGGCCAAGCTCGCGGACATGGCCCTGGAGCTCCACAAGGGCATCCTGCTCGCCCACCATCTGGGCCGCCGTATGGACGCCGGAAGGATCCGCCCGGAGCAGGTCAGTTTCGGGAAGCTCAACAACGTGCGGGAGGCGATCGAGATCTGCCGCACCTCGCGGACGATCCTCGGCGCCAACGGAGTCTCGCTGGAGTACCCGGTGATGCGTCACGCGACGAACCTGGAGTCGGTCCTCACCTACGAGGGGACCGTCGAGATGCACCAGCTGGTGCTGGGCAAGGCGCTCACCGGTCTGGACGCCTTCCGGTAGGGCGTCCGGCGAGCACCTCGCTCAGCTCTGGTTGAAGAAGCCGTCGGCCGACCGGCCGCCGGCTTCGCCGTTGACCACCTCGGTGTGGGCCGGGGACAGCAGGAAGACCCGGGTCGCCACGCGTTCGATCGAACCGTGCAGTCCGAAGATCAGACCCGCGGCGAAGTCCACGACGCGCTTGGCGTCACCCGGATCCATGGCGGTGAGGTTGACGATCACCGGAACACCGTCCCGGAAGAGCTCACCGATGGCGCGTGCGTCGCGGAAGCTGTCCGGGGTGACCGTGGCGATCCGGCGGCCCGTGTCCTCGGCCTTCTCGGAGGCGACCCGGACCCGGGGGTCGGTCACCCATGGCTGATTCGTGCCGGTCTCAGCATCCTCGGAGTACTCGTCGTCGTAGTACCGCTCGTCGTTGTCCTCCACGAGGCCCAGCCAGGCGCTCGCCTTGCGCACCGATCCCATGGACGCCTCCTCTCACCGCGGTTCGTTGGTGTTCCGTATCTCTTTCCTATCCCTATGGTCGTCCATGATGCGGAGCGAGCGCCAAGGGGATAGTCGCCGCACAGACGATTCGTGACGCTACTGGTGCAGAACATGTGGCGATTCGTCAGGGTACCTACCGCATCAGGGGCCTTGCGGAACGAAAATATGATCCAGCCGGTCCGTACGGGTGATATGGGGGGCGTACGGGTGAACGGACCGCCCGATACGATGCACGCCGCGCAGGTGCACGAGCGCTGCTCGTCGGATGAACGGCTACCGGGGGATCGTTGTGTTCGGAATCGTGAGGCCATGTACCCATCGGCTCTCCGAGGGGCTCAAGACCGAGTGGATGGCTCATCTCTGCGGGTTGTGCCTCGCCCTGCGGGCGGACCACGGCCAGTTCGCACGCGTCGTCACGAACTACGACGGCCTCATCGTCTCGGTCCTGACGGAGGCTCAGGCCGAACGTTCGGACGGGCGTCGGCGCACCGCGGGACCCTGCCCGCTGCGCTCGATGCGGACGGCTCCGGTCGCCCGCGGGGAGGGCGCCAGGCTGGCCGCGGCCGTGTCGCTCGTACTGGCGTCGGCGAAGGTCCGCGACCATGTGGCCGACCGGGACGGACTGTTGAAGCGGCGGCCGGTGGCCGCCGCCGCGCGCCGGGTCGCGGCGGGCTGGGACAGGGCCGGGGCACGCACCGGGGCGGAGCTCGGCTTCGACACGGCGGTCCTCGTCGACGCCGTCGACCGGCAGACCGGGATCGAGTCCCTCGCCGGGCCGGGCACCCCGCTCCTGGCGGTCACCGAACCCACCGAGACGGCGACGGCCGCGGCCTTCGCGCACACCGCCGTGCTCGCGGGCAAGCCGCAGAACGCGGCCGCGCTCGCCGAGGCGGGCCGGCTCTTCGGCCGGCTCGCCCACCTGCTGGACGCCGTGGAGGACATGGAAGCTGACGCCGCGTCGGGTGCCTGGAACCCGCTCACCGCGACCGGCACACCGCTGACGGAGGCCCGCCGGCTGTGCGACGACGCGTTGCACGGCGTGCGCCTCGCGATGCGGGACGCGGAGTTCACCGACGCCGCACTGGCGCACGTGCTCCTGGTGCACGAGCTGCGGCGCTCCGTGGACCGAGCCTTCGGCTCCACGGCGTGCTCCCACCAGCCGGGCGGTGCGCCCTCGGGGGCGTTCGGCCCGCCGCCCGGCAATCCGTACGCGCCCGCCGGCCCTCCGGGGCCGCCCCTCCCGCCCGAGCCGCCCCGCAACCGCCGTGGTCTGATCGCCGGCTGCCTGGTCTGGGCCGGACTCGCGTGCACCTGCCAGATGTGCTGTGCCGGCACCTTCAACGACCCGTGGACCGGCCAGGAGCGTGAGGGGCTCTGCCACAAGAACGACTGCTGCGACTGGTGTGAAGGCTGCGGCGAGGGGTGCAACTGCTGCAACAACTGCTGCAGCTGCTGCGAGGGCTGCGACTGCGGGTGCGACTGCTGACGGGCCGTCAGGCAGCCGCGCCCTACGGTCTCACCCGATCTCGGGCGGCGAGATCTGCGAGGTGCGGATCGCCGACTCGGAGGTGCCCCACTTCTTCAGGATGCGGTCGTAGGTGCCGTCGGCCTTGAGGGCGTTGACCGCCGCCTGGAAGGCCGGCGCCAGCGGGGTGCCCTTCTTGAACGCGAAGCCGACGTCGAGCCGCTTGAACTCGTTGAGGAAGCGCAGCCCCTCCTGCTGCGCCACGGCGTAGCGCAGCCCGTTGATCGTGGACATCAGGACGTCGCTGCGGCCCTGCCGGAGCGAGATCCAGACCGCTGCCTGATCGGCGTACGTCTTGACCTCGTACGGCTTCTTGCCGGCGTCGGCGCACCGGTGCCTGTTCTCCTCCAGGGTCGCCTCGAAGGTGGTCCCCGCGCCGGTGCCGACGGTCAGCCCGCAGAGCTGGGTGAGGTCGGTGACCTTCTTCAGATCGCTGTCGTCGCGGACGGCGAACCCCTGCCCGTCGTTGATGTACGTGACGAAGTCGATCGTCCTGCGGCGCTCCTCCGTCACCCCGAAGTTGCCGGTGCCCAGGTCGTACTTGCCGCTGCCGAGGGCCGGCAGGATCGCCTCGAAGGAGGCGACCTCCCGCTTCAGCCTCAGCCCGAGCTTCCTGGCCACGGCGTCCGCGAAGTCGATGTCGGCGCCCGCGAGCGTCCTGCCGTCCTCCTCGTAGAACGCCCCGGGCGGGGCGCCGACGCTGGACGCGAGGGACAGGGTGCCCGAGGCGCGCACCTTCTCGGGCAGCAGCTTCGCCGCTTCGTCGTCCCGCTTCACGGACGAGACCACATCGGTCGTGGGGGTCTTCCCCCCGGCGGCTGCCCCGGCTCCGGCCGGCGCGGCGGCGGGGTCACCCGACCCGCACGCGGTGAGCGAGAGGGCGGC
>Ga0247818_10000602_pt1 | contig 22758 bp, 19 predicted proteins | sample 13C_Glucose_Day1_FD_192424 | JGI IMG/M metagenome (GOLD analysis project Ga0247818, IMG submission 192424) | Soil microbial communities from agricultural site in Penn Yan, New York, United States - 13C_Glucose_Day1 | ecosystem: Environmental > Terrestrial > Soil > Agricultural land | place... | reverse complement strand
CGGTCTACGGGCTGGCGGGCGCCGCGCTCGAACAGGCCGACGTGCTGGCCGAGGTGCTGGCAGGACGTCCCGCCCGCTACGGGGGAACCCGGGCCCTGACCCGGCTCACCCTGCGCTCCCCCTCCGTCGCGCCCGTCCCTGCGGGAACCGTCGGAACCACCGGAGCCGCCGTCGTCTCCGGGTCCTCCGGCGGACTCGACCTGGCCGCCTTCGGCGACTCCCGTCCGATGCCCGGGGACGACGTGATCCGGCTGGCGGACGCCACCCGGGGCGCGTACCGCACGGTCGTCGTCCGGGGTGACCGGCTGGCGGGCGGGGTGCTGTTCGGCGATCTCGCCGCGGTCGGCACCCTCGCCCGGACCTGGCAGGACGACGAACCCCTCCCCGCCGACATGCCCTTGCTCCACCTGCTCACCAACGACGGAGGCTTCTGATGCCGGTGTCCACTCCCCCGACCGCCCCCACCGCAGGCGTGCCGACGATCGTGGTCGTCGGGCACGGCATGGTCGGACAGCGGTTCCTGGAAGCGCTCGCCGACCGCGGCCTGACCCCCGCCGCGGGCACCGCGAGGGTCGTGGTGCTGTGCGAGGAGCCCCGCCCCGCGTACGACCGGGTACAGCTGACCTCGTACTTCTCCGGGAAGACCCCGGAGGACCTCTCGCTCGTCGAGGCCGGCTTCATGGAGCGCCACGGCATCGAGCTGCGCGTCGGTGACCCGGCTCAGAGCGTCGACCGTGAGGCGCGCACCGTCACCGCGCGTTCCGGGGAGACCTTCTCCTACGACACGCTGGTGCTGGCGACCGGCTCGTACCCCTTCGTGCCGCCCGTCCCCGGCAAGGACGCCGAGGGCTGTTTCGTCTACCGCACCATCGAGGACCTCCTCGCGATCGAGGAGTACGCGAAGACCGCGAAGACCGGCGCGGTCGTCGGCGGCGGGCTGCTCGGCCTGGAGGCCGCGGGCGCCCTGAAGGGCCTCGGACTCGACACGCACGTCGTGGAGTTCGCGCCCCGGCTGATGCCGGTCCAGGTCGACGAGGGCGGTGGCGCCGCGCTGCTGCGCACCATCGAGAACATGGGCCTGACCGTCCACACGGGCGTCGGCACCCAGGAGGTCACCGCGGGCGAGGACGGCCGGGTCGACGGCATGTCCCTGTCGGACGGCTCCTCGCTGGAGACCGATCTCGTCGTCTTCTCCGCCGGTGTGCGCCCCCGGGACCAGCTGGCCCGCGACTGCGGTCTGGCGGTCGGCCCGCGCGGCGGCATCATCGTCGACGAGGAGTGCCGCACCTCCGACAGCGACGTCTTCGCGATCGGCGAGTGCGCGCTGGCCTCGGACGGCCGGGTCTACGGGCTGGTGGCGCCGGGTTACGAGATGGCGCTGGCCGTCGCCGAGGTGATCGCGGGCAACGCGGCCTCCTTCACCGGGGCCGACCTCTCCACCAAGCTGAAGCTGCTCGGCGTGGACGTCGCCTCCTTCGGGGACGCGCACGGCGCCGCCGAGGGCTGCCTCGACGTGGTGTACTCCGACTCCCGCTCCGGGGTCTACAAGAAGCTGGTGATCGGCCAGGACGGCACACTGCTCGGCGGTGTCCTGGTCGGTGACGCGGACCAGTACGGCACGCTGCGGCCCATGACCGGCACGGTCCTCCCGGTCGCCCCCGAGCAGCTGGTGCTGCCGGCCGGTGCGGGCGGCCCGGTCACCCTGGGCCCGTCCTCGCTGCCCGACGAGGCCGTGATCTGCTCCTGCCACAACGTCACCAAGGGCGCGATCTGCGAGCACACCACGCTGCCCGAAGTGAAGAAGTGCACCAAGGCCGGTACGGGCTGCGGCAGTTGCGTGAAGGTCATCGGGCAGCTGCTGCCCCAGCCCGAGGACCAGGGGCTGTGCGGCTGCTTCGAGTACACCCGCAGCGAGCTGTACGAGATCGTCCGCACCCTCGGCGTCACGACGTACGCCTCCCTCCTCGACTCGCACGGCCGTGAGGCGGCCCGCGGCGGTGACGGCTGCGAGGTCTGCAAGCCGACCGTCGGTTCGATCATCGCCTCTCTGGCCCCGACTGTCGGCGCGAGCGGTTACGTCCTGGACGGCGAGCAGGCGGCCCTCCAGGACACCAACGACCACTTCCTGGCCAACCTCCAGCGCAACGGCTCGTACTCGATCGTGCCGCGCATCCCGGGCGGTGAGATCACCCCGGAGAAGCTGATCGTGATCGGTGAGGTGGCCCGCGACTTCGGCCTCTACACGAAGATCACCGGCGGTCAGCGCATCGACCTCTTCGGCGCCCGGGTGGACCAGCTGCCCCTGATCTGGACCCGGCTGGTCGACGCCGGCTTCGAGTCCGGGCACGCGTACGGGAAGTCGCTGCGCACGGTCAAGTCCTGCGTGGGGCAGACCTGGTGCCGCTACGGAGTGCAGGACTCGGTCAAGATGGCCATCGACCTGGAGCTGCGCTACCGCGGTCTGCGATCCCCGCACAAGCTGAAGTCCGCGGTCTCGGGCTGCGCCCGGGAGTGCGCGGAGGCCCGCGGCAAGGACTTCGGGATCATCGCCACGGCGCAGGGCTGGAACCTCTACGTAGGCGGCAACGGCGGCGCCACACCGCGCCACGCCGACCTGCTCGCCCAGGATCTCTCCGACGCCGAACTGGTCCGCCTCATCGACCGGTTCCTGATGTTCTACATCCGCACGGCGGACCGTCTGGAGCGCACCTCGACCTGGCTGGACCGCATCGAGGGCGGCCTGGACCACGTGCGGGACGTCGTCGTGCACGACTCGCTCGGTCTCTGCGACGAACTGGAGCGGCTGATGGCCGACCACGTCGCCGGTTACCGGGACGAGTGGGCCGAGACCATCAACGACCCGGAGCGGCTGCGGCGCTTCGTGACCTTCGTCAACGCCCCCGACGCCCCCGACCCCTCGGTCAAGTTCGTCCCGGAGCGCGACCAGGTCAAGCCCGACCTGGACATCCTCGCGGGCCCGGTGCTCGCCATCCGTACCCTTGAAGGGACCCCTTCCTGATGACGACCCAGATGATGGAAACGGCGCAGGACACCCGGACGATCCAGCTCGCGGACGGGGACGGCTGGCTCACGGTCTGCGACCGTGCGCTGCTCACCCCGGGGCGCGGAGTGGCGGCGCTCCTCCCGGACGGCCGGCAGGTGGCGCTGTTCGTGGACCGGGCGGGGCGCGCCTACGCGATCGACAACCGGGATCCGTTCACCGGGGCGTACGTCCTCTCCCGGGGCCTGATCGGCTCCGCGGAGGGCCGGCCGTTCGTCGCGTCGCCTCTGCTGAAGCAGCGCTTCGACCTGGAGACGGGCGCCTGCCTGGACGACGACGAGGTCACGGTGCCCGTGTTCGCGGTCCGCGCGGACTGACTGCGGTCCGTTCATCTCGATTCGACGCTCCGTCAACCGCGTGCCTCTACTGTCCTGACGTTCGACCCGCCGGGCCGACCGGACCGGCGGGCCCGCACGTCACCCGTGGAGTGATCGTGGAACGTCGGACCTTCTTGCGCACGGCCGTGATCGGCAGCTCGGCAGCGGCATTCGGCGGCACCCTGTGGCGGGGTGCCGCCTTCGCCGATCCCGCCCAGCCGGCCACCGGCCCCTACGGTGCGCTGCAGGCGGCCAACAGCAACGGCATCCTGCTGCCGAGCGGCTTCACCAGCAGGATCATCGCCCGTTCGGGACAGACCGTCCCCGGCACCTCGTACACCTGGCACAGCGCACCGGACGGCGGCGCCACCTTCACCGACGGCAGCGGCTGGATCTACGTCTCCAACGCCGAGGTCTCCGCGAGCAGCGGCGGCGGAGCGAGCGCGGTGCGCTTCGACTCCTCGGGGACGGTGACCTCCGCGTACCGCATCCTGTCCGGCACGAACACGAACTGCGCGGGTGGCAGGACCCCCTGGAACACCTGGCTCTCCTGCGAGGAGGTCACCCGCGGCTTCGTGTACGAGACCGACCCGTGGGGGGTGAACGCCGCGGTGCAGCGCCCCGCGATGGGCCGCTTCAAGCACGAGGCGGCGGCCGCGGACCCCGACCACGGCTACGTCTACCTGACCGAGGACGAGACGGACGGCCGTTTCTACCGCTTCCGTCCCACCACCTGGGGCAGCCTCGCGAGCGGCACCCTCCAGGTGCTGGTGGCCGGGACGGCCACCAGCGGCCCGGTGACCTGGACGACGGTCCCCGACCCGGACGGCTCCCCCACCCAGACCCGCTACCAGGTCTCCGGTGCCAAGGTCTTCAACGGCGGCGAGGGCTGCTTCTACGCGGCGGGCACCTGCTGGTTCACCACCAAGGGCGACAACAGGGTGTGGGCGTACGACGCGAACGCCTCGTCCCTCTCCCTCGTCTACGACGACTCGCTCGTCACGGGCGGCAGCGCCCCGCTGACGGGTGTCGACAACGTCACCCGCGCCGCGTCCGGCGACCTGTACGTCGCGGAGGACGGCGGGAACATGGAGATCTGCCTGATCACCCCCGACGACACGGTCGCCCCGTTCCTGCGGATCAGCGGCCAGTCCTCGTCGGAGATCACCGGCCCCGCCTTCTCCCCGGACGGCAGGCGCCTGTACTTCTCCTCGCAGCGCGGGACGAGCGGCAGCTCCTCGGGCGGCATCACCTACGAGGTCACGGGGCCGTTCCGGTCCTGACGGGAAGCGGGAGGCTGTCGCGGGCACCCGCCCTGCGGCAGCCTCCCGGCGCGGGCGTCAGGACTGCCGCGCGGGCGCCCGCGCTGCGACAGCCTCCCCGGCCGGGCGTCAGGACTGCCGCGGGCACGCCCTGCGGCAGCTGCCCTCACCGGCGTCAGGACTGTCCCTCGACGGCGGCCGGGTCCATCCACACGACCTCCCAGATGTGGCCGTCCGGGTCCTGGAAGGACCGGCCGTACATGAAGCCCTCGTCCATGGGGTCGTTGGCGGGCGAGCCGCCGTTGGCCAGAGCGGCGTCGGCCATCTCGTCGACCTTCTCGCGGCTCTCGGCGCTCAGGGCGAGGAGGACCTCGGTCGTCCTGCCCGCGTCGGCGATCTCCTTCTTGGTGAACTCCTTGAAGCGCGGCTCGGTGATGAGCATCGAGAAGATCGTGTCGCTGATGACCAGACACGCGGTCGTCTCGTCGCTGAACTGCGGGTTGAAGCCGAAGCCGAGCTTCGAGAAGAAGTTCTTCGACGTCTCCAGGTCCTTGACCGGCAGGTTCACGAAGATCATCTGAGGCTGGGTCATGATGGTTCCACTCTTCCGTCCGGCACCCTGCGGTGCTCCCCCGCGCTCCGTACGAGCGCTTACGAGGGGTAGACGGCGGTGGCGGGCAGAACTCATCGTTCGGGGCGGGGCCGGTTCGCCCGGGACGTCCGCGGTCAGGACACAGGGAGCGGCGCCCCGCCCCTGAGCAGTGCCGCCCCCAGCGGCGTGAGCGTGTGCAGGACCGAGCTGCCGTGGCGCAGGGTGCGGACCAGGCCCGCCTCGCGCAGCACACAGGCGTGCTGGCTCGCCGACGCGAGCGACACCCCGGTCCTGCGGGCCAGCTCGCTGGTCGTACAGCCCTGGCCTATGGAGCGCAGCACCGTGGAACGGGTGTGGCCCACGAGCCTGCCGAGCCAGGGTCCGGGCTCGGCGAAGACCGGGGCGCCCGGATGGGTGACGGGATAGACGAGCACCGGCGGCAGGCCCGGGTCGCGGTAGACGACGGGGGTGCCGCGGCAGAAGAACGACGGCTGGAGCAGCAGGCCCCGTCCGTCCAGGCGCAGCTCCCGGTCGACGGGGTAGTCGGCCTCCAGCACGGGGGCGCGCCAGCGGATCATGGAGGGCAGGCCGGCGAGGAGCTCGTCCGCACCGCCGTCCAGCAGCGCGCGCCCCCGGACGGCCCGGTCGGCCTCGACACAGGCACGGATGTGCGGCCAGTAGGGCTCGACCGCGGCGCGGTGGTAGTCCCGCAGCGTGGTGATGAGACGGCCCAGGGGCTCCGTACGCCCCTCGGCGAGCGCCTCCAGCAGCGCGGCACCGGACGGGGCTCCCGAGGACGCCCGCCGCATCCGGGGGGCCTGCTGCGCGAGGAGTCCGGTCTCCTCGCGGATCCGGTCCGCCGCGGTGTCGCGCAGCGCCTCCATTCCGGCGTCGAGCCCGAATGGTTCGGCGCCTTCTTGAGAAGGCGTCAGGAAGTCGGGGAAATAGCCGCGCGGTGGAACGACCGTGGCCAGCAGACGTGCTTCACCATTCAACCGTGCGCGGGATTCCGCGCGCCATTTACCGAACACCGTGGAACCCCGGCGGTCCCTCAGCCGGTGGAAACTGAGAATGGTTTCCCACATCGCGTCCGGCCTCGTGGCCATCCGCACACGCGAAAGGTCCACTCCGGACACATGGATACGCAGCACCGAACCCCCTGTTGCAACCGCAATTCCCCCTGCCGAAGCGTATGCGGGGCGTCACAGGAGGTCACCACGGGGTTTCGGCCACAGTTGAAATGCCTCGCCCGCATCGACGCCACCCGAAAAGCTGTACGACGTCGGGTACGCATCCGGCGTCACCGAAAGAGCGGGTGGGGGCCGTGGGGGGCTTCGCCCGTTCGGCGGCGGTGCGCGACGGTGCGGCTCCGTACCCGGCGGCGGTAAACGGGTGCGGCCCGGGGATGGGGATCCCCGGGCCGCATCCCGGCGTGACGCCCGGGATTTGCGCACCGAACGCCGAAAAGAAACGAACGTGAACGGTTCGCCATTCAATTGACGAAGCGGCGGCACCCCCGCACAGGGTGCCGCCGCTTCCTGGTAATCCGGCTCCGCCGTCGGACCGATGAGGGTCGATGTCATCCGATGGCGGCGCCGGAGTCGTGCCGGGGGCCGTGCGCCGGCCTCAGCGGCTGTCGCTGCCCCTGGATTCGGCGGCGGCCCTGCCCGCCTCCAGCCGCGCCACGGGAATGCGGAACGGCGAGCAGGAGACGTAGTCGAGGCCCACCTCGTGGAAGAAGTGCACCGACTCGGGGTCCCCGCCGTGCTCACCGCAGATGCCGAGCTTGAGGTCCGGGCGGGTGGCCCGGCCGGCCTCCACGGCGCTGCGTACGAGGGAGCCCACGCCGTCCTTGTCGATGGTCTCGAACGGCGACACCCCGAAGATGCCCTTCTCCAGGTACGCCGTGAAGAACGAGGCCTCCACGTCGTCGCGGGAGAAGCCCCACACCGTCTGGGTGAGGTCGTTCGTGCCGAAGGAGAAGAACTGTGCGGCCTCCGCGATCTGACCGGCGGTCAGCGCGGCGCGGGGCAGCTCGATCATCGTGCCGATCTTCAGCTTCAGTTCCGTGCCGGTCGCCTCCTCGACCTCCGCGATGACCTGGTCGGCCTCCTCGCGGACGATCTCCAGCTCCTGCACCGTGCCGACGAGCGGGATCATGATCTCGGCGCGCGGGTCGCCCTTGGCGTTCTTGCGGTGCGCCGCCGCTTCCGCGATCGCCCGCACCTGCATCGCGAACAGACCGGGGATGACCAGGCCGAGGCGCACTCCGCGCAGGCCCAGCATGGGGTTCTGCTCGTGGAGCTTGTGCACGGCCTGGAGCAGCCGCAGATCGTTCTCGTTGGCGTCCTTGCGGGACTCCGCGAGCGCGACCCGCACCGAGAGCTCGGTGATGTCGGGCAGGAACTCGTGCAGCGGCGGGTCGAGCAGCCGGACGGTGACGGGGAGCCCGTCCATCGACTCGAACAGCTCGATGAAGTCGGCCTTCTGGAGGGGCAGCAGTGCGGCCAGCGCGGCCTCACGCTCGTCGTCGGTGTCCGCGAGGATCAGCTTCTCGACCATCTCGCGGCGCTCACCGAGGAACATGTGCTCGGTGCGGCACAGGCCGATGCCCTGGGCGCCGAAGCGCCGGGCCCTCGACGCGTCCTCGGCGTTGTCCGCGTTCGCCCGCACGCGCAGCCTGCGCACCCGGTCCGCGTACGCCATGATCCGGTGCACGGCGGCGACGAGCTCGTCGGCGTCGTCGGCGCCCGCGTGCATGCGGCCCTCGAAGTACTCGACGACCGGGGACGGTACGACCGGTACCTCGCCGAGGTAGACCTTGCCGGTGGAACCGTCGACGGAGACGAGGTCGCCCTCCTCCACGACGGTGTCCCCGACGGTCAGCCGGCGGCGCTTGGTGTCGACCTCGATCTCCTCGGCGCCGCAGACACAGGTCTTGCCCATGCCGCGGGCGACGACGGCGGCGTGCGAGGTCTTGCCGCCGCGCGAGGTCAGGATGCCCTCGGCGGCGATCATCCCGTCGAGGTCGTCGGGGTTGGTCTCCCGGCGGATCAGGATGACCTTCTCGCCCGACCGCGACCACTTGACGGCGGTGTACGAGTCGAAGACGGCCTTGCCCACGGCCGCACCCGGCGAGGCGGCGATGCCGCGGCCCAGCAGCACGCTGGCGGCGCCGTGGTCGAAGCGCGGGAACATCAGCTGCGCGAGCTGGGCCCCGTTGACCCGCTGGAGCGCCTCGGCCTCGTCGATGAGCCCCTGGTCGACGAGCTGGGTGGCGATGCGGAAGGCGGCGCCGGCGGTGCGCTTGCCGACCCGGGTCTGGAGCATCCAGAGCTGGCCGCGCTCGATGGTGAACTCGATGTCGCAGAGATCCTTGTAGTGGGTCTCCAGCGTCTCCATGATCTTCATCAGCTGGTCGTACGACGCCTTGTCGATCGACTCCAGCTCGGCGAGCGCCACCGTGTTGCGGATACCCGCGACGACGTCCTCGCCCTGCGCGTTCTGCAGGTAGTCCCCGTAGACGCCCTGGTGGCCGCTGGCCGGGTCACGGGTGAAGGCGACGCCCGTGCCGGAGTCGGGGCCGAGGTTGCCGAAGACCATGGAGCAGATGTTGACGGCCGTGCCGAGGTCGCCGGGGATGCGCTCCTGGCGGCGGTAGAGCTTGGCCCGGTCGGTGTTCCACGAGTCGAAGACCGCCTTCACGGCCAGGTCCATCTGCTCGCGCGGGTCCTGCGGGAACTCCCGCCCGGCGTCCCGGGTGACGATCTCCTTGAAGCGCTTGACCAGCTTCTTCAGGTCGGCCGCGTCCAGGTCCACGTCCACCGTGACGCCCTTGGCCTCCTTGGCGGCCTCCAGCGCCTCCTCGAAGAGGTCGCCGTCGACGCCGAGCACGGTCTTGCCGAACATCTGGATGAGGCGCCGGTAGGAGTCCCAGGCGAAACGCTCGTCGCCGGCCTGGGCGGCGAGGCCCACGACCGAGGCGTCGGAGAGGCCGATGTTGAGGACCGTGTCCATCATGCCGGGCATGGAGAACTTCGCACCGGACCGGACGGAGACCAGCAGCGGGTCGTCGGCCTGGCCGAGCGTCTTGCCCATCCGCCGCTCCAGCGCCGCGAGGTGTGCACCGACCTCGTCACGCAGCTCCGCCGGCTCCTCGCCACTGTCGAGGTAGACCTTGCATGCCTCGGTCGTGATGGTGAAGCCGGGAGGAACCGGCAGCCCGAGATTGGTCATCTCGGCGAGGTTGGCACCCTTGCCGCCCAGAAGATCTTTCAGATCCTTGTTGCCCTCGGTGAAGTCGTAGACGAACTTCTGGGGGTCTTTGTTTTCCGACACGGGTCTCGACTCCTCGAGGACGCGGTGGCTGCCCTGACGGCGAGGAACATACCCAGATCGAAGGTGTCTGGGTACGGCCACTTGCGCGTCATGAGGTCTCAACCACCCGTCCGCCAGCAGATCGAAAGTGATGCCCGGACCCCGCGCGAGGCGGGTGTTCATTCACTTCTTGAATGAATCACTACGCTGCGTCACGTCATCTCGCACTCTTCGGACCCACGGTCACGGATGGCTTGATCGATCAAAGTAAAGTCGACTGGCACCCAGTGCCATCATTTGAGAAGTACAGCTAGCCTTTGAGCGCTCATCTGAGCCAAACACCCCTCAGGGGTGGCGAGAATCACGCCCCCACCTCCGCTCAGATGTCACCATCCGGACGCCCTCGGGGCGGCAGCCGGACACCTGTCCGCCACCCACTGACCACTGCGAGTGACAGCGGGTCACGAGCGGAGAGAAAACACGCCCGCCGCCCGGTCGATCCGCCGGGGAACGCGCCACCCGGACCGACAAAAGCCCGCTCATGTGAGCGGGCTCCTGTTCGGGGGCACTCGGTGCCCCACAGACGGGCGGGCGCTCAGCCGCCCGAGGTGTCCAGCTCCGCGTCGGCGCTCACGCCCGCGCAGTCGTACGGGTCCTTGAGCCAGCCGTCGGGCAGCGCCACGCGGTTGTTGCCGGACGTACGCCCCCGGGGGCCGTCCGCGCTCTCCGGCCAGGGCTGGTCCAGGTCGAGTTCCTGGAGCTGGCCGCCGAGCTCCTCCAGCGAGGAGGTGACCGCGAGCTTCCTGCGCATGTCCGAGCCGACCGCGAAGCCCTTGAGGTACCAGGCCACGTGCTTGCGGAAGTCGATCACGCCCCGGCTCTCGTCACCGATCCACTCCCCCAGGAGCGTCGCGTGGCGCAGCATGACGTCCGCGACCTCGCGCAGGGTGGGCGCCTGCCTCGTCCCGGTGCCTTCGAAGGCGCTGACCAGGTCGCCGAAGAGCCAGGGGCGTCCCAGGCAGCCACGGCCGACGACCACCCCGTCGCAGCCGGTCTCGCGCATCATCCGCAGGGCGTCGTCGGCGCACCAGATGTCGCCGTTGCCGAGGACGGGGATCTCCGGGACGTGCTCCTTGAGCCGCGCGATGGCGTCCCAGTCCGCGGTGCCGCCGTAGTGCTGCGCGGTGGTCCTGCCGTGCAGGGCGACGGCGGTGATGCCCTCCTCGACGGCGATACGGCCGGCGTCGAGGAAGGTGATGTGGTCGTCGTCGATGCCCTTGCGCATCTTGATGGTGACCGGGAGCTCGCCCGCCTGCGCCACGGCCTCACGGAGGATCGCCCGGAGCAGGGGCCGCTTGTACGGGAGCGCGGAGCCTCCGCCCTTGCGGGTGACCTTGGGGACGGGGCAGCCGAAGTTCAGGTCGATGTGATCGGCGAGGTCCTCGTCGACGATCATGCGGACCGCCTTGCCGACGGTGACCGGGTCCACTCCGTACAGCTGGATGGAGCGCGGGGTCTCGCTCGCGTCGAAGTGGATGAGCTGCATGGTCTTCTCGTTGCGCTCGACCAGCGCCCGCGTGGTGATCATCTCGCTGACGAACAGCCCCTTGCCGCCGGAGAACTCTCGGCACAGGGTGCGGAAGGGCGCGTTGGTGATGCCGGCCATGGGGGCGAGCACGACCGGCGGCTGCACCGTGTGCGGGCCGATCCGGAGCAGCGGGAGGGCGGGGGCGAGCGTGGTCATTGCCCCATTGTCCCGCACCCCGGCGGCGGCCGGGACAGCCGTTCAGCCCCCGGCGACGGCCGAGGCCAGCAGCCGCTCCAGCCCCCGCCGGGATTCCTCGTCCGACGGGACGTAGGTCACCAGGCGCGGACCGGCCGAGGGGCCCAGCCACAGGTCGGTGTGGTCGAGGCTGAGCAGCCCCACCCGGGCGTTGCGGAAGATCTTGGTCCGGTTGGAGGCTCCCACCACCTCGTGCCGGGCCCAGATCTCGGAGAACTCAGGCGAGGCCGCCTCCAGCCGCCCCAGCAGTGCCTTCCAGGCAGGCTCGGCCAGGTGCTCCGCCATCGCGGCCCGGAACTTGGCGGCCATCACCCGGCGCATGGCGGTCAGATCGACGACGGAGGACCGCCAGCCCTCGTCGGTGTAGGCGAGGAGCATGCAGTTGCGGTCCTCCGGGGCGACGGCGTCCAGGTCGCACAGCAGCCGCCCGTAGGTGCGGTTGTAGGCGAGGATGTCGTACCGGCTGTTCTGGATGCAGGCGGGGAAGGGCTCCAGGCGCGTGAGCATCTCCTGCAGCGCCGGTGTGACGCCCGCGCAGTCCGAGCCCGGCGCGGGGTCGACCGCCCCCGCGAGGGAGAAGAGATGGGTGCGCTCGCTGCGGTCGAGCAGCAGCGCGCGGGCCAGCGAGTCGAGGACCTGGGGCGAGACCCGGATGTCGCGCGCCTGCTCCAGCCACGTGTACCACGTGACGCCCACGGCCGAGAGGTGCGCGACCTCCTCGCGGCGCAGCCCGGGGGTGCGCCTGCGGCGGCCCCGGGGCAGACCGGCCTGCTCGGGGGTGATCCGTTCGCGGCGGCTGCGCAGGAAGTCCGCGAGCTCCTGCCGCCTGATGTCCGTCCCGGTCGCCCCGGGAGCCACGGTCGTCATCCACCCAGCGTGCCGGAGACCCCAGCGCATTGCCAGGTGCTCCTGGTACCAGGATGAAGAGACTCTGGTACCAGTCTGAGCGCGGGTCCAGTCTCGATGCCGTGAGTGATTCCTCCGTACTGACGAACGCACCCGCCACCGGCACGCCCGTGGCGCGGTTCGACCACCCGGCGCCCGCGCTCGGGGGGCTCGGTCTGTTCACCGTGCTCCTCGGCGGGGCGCTGCCGCTCATCGACTTCTTCATCGTGAACGTCGCCCTGCCCACCATCGACCACGACCTGGCCGCGGGCCCCGCCCTGCTGGAGCTGGTGGTCGCGGGTTACGGCCTCTCGTACGCCGTGCTGCTCGTCCTCGGCGGGCGTCTGGGCGACATGGCCGGGCGGCGCAGGCTCTTCCTCGTCGGCATGGCCGCCTTCGGTCTCACCTCCCTCGCCTGCGGGCTGGCCCCGGACGCCTGGACCCTCGTGGGGGCCCGGGTCGCGCAGGGCGCCGCCGCGGCCCTGATGCTGCCGCAGGTGCTCGCCACCATCCAGGCGTCCACGGCCGGGCACCGCCGCGCCCGCGCCATGAGCCTGTACGGGGCGACCGCGGGGCTCTCCATGGTCGCCGGGCAGATCCTCGGCGGTGTCCTGGTGTCCGCGGCCCCGCTGTCCTCGGTGTTCGGCGAGAGCGCGGGCTGGCGCTCGGTGTTCCTGGTGAACGTCCCGGTGGTGCTCGTGGGGCTGTTCCTGGCCGCCCGGTCGATGCCCGAGACGCGCTCGGAGCGGCCCGCGCCCGTCGACGTACCGGGCACGCTGCTGCTGGCCGTCTCGCTGGTGACGCTGCTGGCCCCGCTGACCGAGGGGCGCGCGGCGGGCTGGCCGTTGTGGACCTGGGTGTCCCTGGGGCTGTTCCCGTTCGCCGCGGCGGCCTTCTACCGGGTCGAGCGGCGGGCCGACGCCCAGGGGCGGACCCCGCTGGTGCCGCCGAGCCTGCTGCGGCTCGACTCGCTGCGGCGCGGCCTGATGCTCGTGGTGCCCTTCTCCATCGGCTTCGGCGGCTTCATGTTCGTGATCGCCGTGGCCCTCCAGCAGGGTCTGGAGATGGGCCCGGCGGCGGCCGGCCTGTCGCTGGCACCGATGGCCACCGCCTTCTTCGCGGCTTCCCTGGCCGGGCCCCGGCTGGTACGCCGCTTCGGCAGCCGGGTCGTGACGGCCGGCGGGCTGATCCAGGGCGTGGGTGTCACGGTGCTGGCCCTGACCGTGTGGCGCGGCTGGCCGGACCTCGGCCTCCTGGGGCTGCTGCCGGGCGTCGCGATCGCGGGGCTCGGGCAGGGGCTGCAACTGCCCGTCCTGATCCGCATCGTGCTCTCCGACGTGCCGTCCGAGCGGGCCGGGGTCGGCGGCGGCGTGATGACGACGACGCAGCAGGCCGCGCTGGCCCTCGGCGTCGCCACGCTCGGCACGCTGTTCCTCGCGCTGGCGCCCGGGCAGGGGATGCGCGACGCCCTGCTCGTGACGCTGCTCGTGCAGCTGGGCACCGTCGTCCTGACGACGCTGCTGAGCCTGCGGCTGCCCCGCACGGTGGGGTGAGGGGAGAAGGCAGGGCCCCGGATCACCGAGGTGGTCCGGGGCCCTGCCTTACGGGTGGTGCGAGGAGGTCAGCTCCCGGCCGGTGCGTCCTGCTCCGGCTCGGCCTCGGCGGCGGCTGCAGCGCGCTCACGCATCTTGCGCACCAGCTCCTGCTTCTTGTCCTCGGCGGCCTTGCGGTCGTTGTCGCGCGCGGGGCCCGCGCCCTGCTGTTCGGCCCGGGACAGCTTCTTGCGCTGCCCGCCCACGCCGAGGAGGTTGTTGCGGCTCTTGGCCACGGGGTTCTCCCGTTCGTAGTGAGGAGGTGAGGATGACGTGTCGTGTATCGATCCGATGAGCGACGGGCGGTCGGGCCCGTCGCGCGCTCACTCGTAGATCTGGAAGAACGAAGACATGACGGAAAGGTACCCCGGCGAAGGGGGTGCCTCATCCGGTTATTTTCGGCCGACGGCCTGTTGCCGCCTCAGGCCGTCGGGTCGACCGTGGCCTGGTGCGCCTCGGTCAGGTGCTCCTCGGCCTTCAGCCAGGGCAGGAACTGCGCCCCCTTGCGCCAGCCGCAGGTGGCGCAGGTCAGCTGCCGCCTGGGCCCCGACTTCCGTACGTGGACGACGTGTTCACGGCCGTGCTGGTCCCATCTGCTGACCTTGCTCGTGGTCATGGACGGCATCCTGGCCTCCCCTGTGGACGAGTGCGCCCAGTGTGCCCGAAGCCCCCGGCTCCGTATGCCGGAACCGGGGGCTTCGTCGTGAGGACGGGCGGTCAGCAGCCCAGCAGACGGGAGCCGAGGTAGCTCTGGATCTGGTCCAGGGAGACGCGCTCCTGCTTCATCGTGTCGCGCTCGCGCACGGTCACCGCGTTGTCGTCGAGGGTGTCGAAGTCGACGGTGACGCAGAACGGCGTGCCGATCTCGTCCTGGCGGCGGTAGCGGCGGCCGATGGCACCCGCGTCGTCGAACTCGATGTTCCAGTTCTGCCGCAGGTCGGCGGCGAGGCCCTTGGCCTTCGGCGAGAGCTGCGGGTTGCGGGACAGCGGCAGGACCGCGACCTTGACCGGCGCCAGGCGCGGGTCGAGGCGCATCACGGCGCGCTTCTCCATGACGCCCTTGGCGTTGGGAGCCTCGTCCTCGCTGTACGCGTCGAGGAGGAACGCCAGCAGCGAGCGTCCGACACCGGCCGCCGGCTCGATGACGTACGGCGTGTAGCGCTCGCCCTTCTCCTGGTCGAAGTAGAAGAGGTCGGTGCCCGAAGCCTTGGAGTGCGCCTTGAGGTCGTAGTCCGTGCGGTTGGCGACGCCCTCCAGCTCGCCCCACTCGCTGCCGCCGAAGCGGAAGCGGTACTCGATGTCAGCGGTGCGCTTGGAGTAGTGGGAGAGCTTCTCCTGCGGGTGCTCGAACCACCGCATGTTCTCCTCGCGCAGGCCCAGGCCGGTGTACCAGTTCCAGCGCTGCTCCATCCAGTACTCCTGCCACTGCTCGTCCTCGCCCGGCTTGACGAAGAACTCCATCTCCATCTGCTCGAACTCGCGGGTGCGGAAGATGAAGTTGCCCGGAGTGATCTCGTTCCGGAAGGACTTGCCCATCTGCGCGATGCCGAACGGCGGCTTCTTGCGCGAGGTCTGCAGGACCTGGCCGAAGTTGGTGAAGATGCCCTGGGCCGTCTCGGGACGCAGGTAGGCGACGGAGCCGGAGTCCTGGGTCGGGCCGAGGTGGGTGGAGAGCAGACCCGAGAACTGCTTGGGCTCGGTGAAGGTGCCCTTGTTGCCGCAGTTGGGGCAGTTGAGGTCGGCGAGGCCGTTCACGGGCGGCTTGCCGTGCTTCTCCTCGTACGCCTCCTCCAGGTGGTCGGCGCGGTAGCGCTTGTGACAGGAGGTGCACTCGGTGAGCGGGTCCGAGAACGTGGCGACGTGGCCGGAGGCGACCCAGACCTCGGGGGCAAGGATGACCGACGAGTCGATACCGACCACGTCCTCGCGCGAGGTGACCATGTAGCGCCACCACTGGCGCTTGAGGTTCTCCTTCAGCTCGACGCCCAGGGGCCCGTAGTCCCAGGCGGCCTTCTGGCCACCGTAGATCTCACTGCAGGGGTAGACGAAGCCACGGCGCTTGCTCAGGCTGACGATGGTGTCGATCTTGTCGGCGGCCACGGTGCTCTCTTCATTACGACGGCGAAATTGGACAGGGACGGCGCGCGGCGCCTCGGTGGTGGGGGTGGTCCGGGAGACGGGCGGGCGAATGCCCCAGATTACCGGCGGGCGCACCCCCCGGATCAAATCGGTGGGGCGCATCGCGGTCACGAAGTCCGGATCCGGGCATCTGATCAGCCTTGTTGACAATCGTTTCCACATTTGTTGAAAATGACTGTCATGAACGTACGCCGCCTCATACCCACCACCGCCGTCGCGGGAGCAGTCGCCCTCGGCCTCACCGCGCTCTCCGCCTGCTCCTCGTCCGACGCGGCCGAGGGCAGCGGCGACGGCAAGCTGAACGTGGTGGCGTCCTTCTACCCGATGCAGTTCCTCGCCGAGGAGATCGGCGGGAGCCATGTGTCGGTCACCTCGCTGACGAAGCCCGGTGTGGAACCGCACGACCTGGAGCTCTCCCCCCAGCAGATCGGCGGCCTGAGCGACGCCGACTACATCCTGTTCCTCAAGAACGTCCAGCCCGCCGTCGACGACGCCGTCGCACAGGCAGGTGTCGAGAACACCGTGGACGCCGCGGAGCTCACCACGCTGGAGAGCCACGGTTCGGCGGTCGACGGCCACGACCACGGCGCCGACGAGCACGAGGGCGAGGAGCACGAGGAGGACGGCGCGGCCCTCGACCCGCACATCTGGCTCGATCCCGTGAAGTACGCCGAGGTCGCCGAAGGCGTCGGGAAGTCCCTGGAGAAGGCCGACCCCGACAACGCCGCGGACTACCGCAAGAACACCGAGAGCCTCGTCGCCGAGCTGGACAAGCTGGACAAGGCCTTCGAGGCCGGGCTGAAGAACACCGCCACGAAGACGTTCATCACCACGCACTCCGCCTTCGGGTACCTCGCCGAGCGCTACGGCCTCACCCAGGAGGGCATCGCCGGTCTCGACCCCGAGACCGAGCCCAGCCCCGCCCGGATCGACGAGATCCACCACGTCGCGGAGGAGAACAAGGCCACCACGGTGTTCTTCGAGACGCTCGCCAGCGACAAGACCGCCAAGACGCTGGCGAAGGACCTCGGTCTGAGCACGGCCGTCCTGGACCCGCTGGAGGGAATTACCGACAAGTCCGCGGGCGCTGACTACATCGAGGTCATGGAGTCCAACCTGGCCGCGCTGGAGAAGGCCCTCGGCGCGAAGTGACCCGAGCAACACCCGAACCAGCCGCAGCACCGGAGGCGATCGTGCCCGAGCCCAGTAGGCCAGAAGCCGTGATCAGCATGCGCGGAGCCACGGCGACGCTCGGCGCGCGCCCGGTGCTGCGCGGTGTCGACCTCACCGTCCACCGCGGCGAGGTCGTGGCCCTGCTGGGGGCCAACGGCTCCGGCAAGTCCACCGCCGTACGCTCGGTCATCGGCCAGGTGCCGCTGACCGGCGGGACCGTGGAGCTGTTCGGTACGCCGCTGCGCCGCTTCCGGCAGTGGGCCCGCGTCGGTTACGTACCGCAGCGCACCACGGCGGCCGGCGGTGTCCCCGCCACGATCCGCGAGGTCGTCGCCTCCGGGCGGCTGTCGCGCACGAGGTTCCTGCCGCTCGGCAGGCAGGACCGGGCGGCCGTGGACCGGGCCATCGAGCTCGTCGGCCTCACCGAGCGCGCCAAGGACTCGGTGAACGCCCTCTCGGGCGGCCAGCACCAGCGGGTGCTGATCGCCCGCGCGCTCGTCGCCGAGCCCGAGGTCCTGATCATGGACGAGCCCATGGCGGGCGTCGACCTGGCCAGCCAGGAGATCCTCGCCGCCACGCTGCGCGAGCAGGTCGCCGGCGGCGCGACGGTGCTGCTCGTCCTGCACGAGCTCGGGGCGCTGGAACCGCTGATCGACCGGGCGATCGTCCTGCGCGACGGCTGCGTCATGCACGACGGGCCGCCCCCCGAGGCCGTGGGCCAGCACGCGCTGCCCGGCCACGACCACGTACACCCCCACGCGGCCACCGAGCCCGTACGGACGGGACTGCTGACCTGATCATGCTGGAATTCCTGAACCCCCCCTTCATGCAGCGGGCCCTGATCGCGGCCGTCCTGGTCGGCATCACCGCCCCCGCCATCGGCATCTACCTCGTCCAGCGCCGCCAGGCCCTGATGGGCGACGGCATCGGCCACGTCGCGATGACCGGTGTGGGCCTCGGCTTCCTGCTCTCCACCAACCCGGTCTGGATGGCGACGCTCGTCGCCGTGGCCGGTTCGGTCGTGATGGAGCTCATCCGGTGGTACGGCCGCACGCGCGGCGACATCGCCCTGGCCATGCTCTTCTACGGCGGCATGGCGGGCGGCGTGATGCTGATCAACCTCTCGGACACCGGCTCCAACGCCAACCTGACCTCGTTCCTCTTCGGCTCCCTGTCGACGGTCTCCGAGGAGGACGTCACCGCGATCGTCGTGCTGGCCGCCTTCGTGGTGCTGGTCACCGTGGGACTGCGGCGGCAGTTGTTCGCCGTCAGCCAGGACGAGGAGTTCGCCCGGGTCACCGGGCTGCCGGTGCGCGTGCTCAACCTGCTGGTCGCCGTGACGGCCGCCGTCACGGTCACCGTGGCGATGCGGGTCGTCGGCCTGCTGCTCGTCAGCGCGCTGATGGTGGTGCCGGTCGCCGCCGCCCAGCAGATCTCGAAGTCCTTCAAGGTGACGTTCGCCCTGGCCGTGGTCATCGGTACGGCGGTCACCCTGGCCGGCACCGTGACCTCGTACTACCAGGACGTGCCCCCGGGCGCGACGATCGTGCTGCTGGCCATCGCCGCGTTCGTCCTGCTCACCGCGCTCGCCACGCCGCTGGCCCGCCGGCGCGCCAAGGTACGCGGGAGCGAGGCGGACCGGTGCACCCTTGAGGTACCGGCGGCCCGCCCGGCGTCGGACGACGTACGGGTGTGACCGTGGCGCCGGGCCGGGCTGGCACAATGGCCCGACGTACGTACGGGCGACACGAGGAGGCAGCTGTGGCGACGGCGCCGATCAGTGGCACGAACGCGGCACCGGTACGCGGCCGGTCCACCCGGCAGCGGGCGGCGGTCGCGGCGGCGCTCGACGAGGTCGACGAGTTCCGCAGCGCCCAGGACCTGCACGACGTGCTCAAGCACCGGGGCGACTCGGTCGGCCTGACCACGGTCTACCGCACGCTCCAGTCCCTCGCCGACGCGGGCGAGGTCGACGTGCTGCGCACGACGGACGGCGAGGCCGTCTACCGGCGCTGCTCGACCGGTGACCACCACCATCACCTGGTCTGCCGCGTCTGCGGCAAGGCCGTCGAGGTGGAGGGCCCGGCAGTGGAGCAGTGGGCCGAGACCGTGGCCGCGCAGCACGGCTATGTGAACGTGGCCCACACGGTGGAGATCTTCGGCACCTGCGCGGAGTGCGCGGCCGAGCGGAGCTGACCGCCGGTGGGGGTCCCGGGCCCCGGGGCCCCCACCGTCCGGCTCACGCCTGCGTGACCTCCTCGGCCCCGCCGAACCGCCGGTCGCGCCGGGCGAACTCCAGGCAGGCACGCCACAGGTCCCGGCGGTCGAAGTCCGGCCACAGGACGTCCTGGAAGACCATCTCGGCGTACGCGCTCTGCCAGATCAGGTAGTTGGACGTGCGCTGCTCTCCGCTCGGGCGCACGAAGAGGTCCACGTCCGGCATGTCCGGGTAGTAGATGTACTTCGCGAACGTCTTCTCGTTGACCTTCGACGGGTCGAGCTTCCCCGCCGCGACGTCCTGGGCGATGCGCTGCGCCGCGTCGGCGATCTCGGCCCGGCCGCCGTAGTTGACGCAGAAGTACAACGTCATCTTGTCGTTGTCCTTGGTCTGCTCCTGGGCGACCTGGAGCTCCTGGACGACGGATTTCCACAGCTTCGGCATGCGGCCGACCCAGCGGATGCGGATGCCGAGCTCGTCCATCTCGTCGCGCCGGCGGCGGATGACGTCCCGGTTGAAGTTCATGAGGAACTTCACCTCGTCCGGCGAGCGCTTCCAGTTCTCCGTGGAGAAGGCGTACAGCGAGAGGTTCTTGACGCCCATCTCGATACAGCCCTTGAGGACGTCCATGACGACGCCCTCACCGACCTTGTGGCCCTCGGTGCGCGGAAGACCCCGCTCCTTGGCCCAGCGGCCGTTGCCGTCCATCACGACGGCGACGTGCTTGGGCACGAGCTCGCCGGGGATCTTCGGCGGGGTGGCCGGAGGGGTGCGGCTCGGGGGTCTTGTACTCACGCCGGTTACGGCCGCCGAGCATCCCGCGTACTGCCATGGGCTTCTCTCGTCTCCCTGTGTCACTTCTCTACGTACCGCAGTGAGCGCAGACCGCGCTCCAGGTGCCAGTGCAGGTAGGCGGACACGAGCCCGCTCCCCTCCCTGACGTGACGCGCCTCGGACGCGTCCGCCGTCTCCCAGTCACCGGTGAGCAACGCGCTCAGCAGTTCGACGGCCTCCGCCGAGGGTACGACGCTGCCGGGCACCCGGCAGTCGCCGCATATGACGCCGCCCGCCGCGACGGAGAAGAAACGGTTCGGTCCGGGCATTCCGCACTTGGCGCAGTCGTCGAAACTCGGGGCGTAGCCGTTGACGGCCAGCGAACGCAGCAGGAAGGCGTCCAGGATGAGGTTCGGCGCGTGCTCGGCGCGCGCGAGGGTGCGCAGTCCGCCGACGAGCAGCAGGTACTGCTGGACCGCGGGTTCGCCCTCGTGGTCGGTGAAGCGCTCGGCCGTCTCCAGCATCGCGGTGCCCGCGGTGTAGCGGGCGTAGTCGGAGACGATCCCGCCACCGTACGGAGCGATCGTCTCGCTCTGGGTGCACAGGGGAAGGCCCCGGCCGACGAGCTCGCTGCCGCGCGCGAAGAACTGCACGTCGACGTGCGAGAAGGGTTCGAGCCGCGCCCCGAACTTCGACTTGGTGCGGCGCACCCCGCGGGCCACGGCACGCACCCGCCCGTGGCCGCGGGTCAGGATCGTGATGATCCGGTCGGCCTCGCCCAGCTTCTGCGTACGCAGCACGACGCCGTCGTCCCGGAACAAGCTCATGCGCCCATTGTCGCCCACCGCGGCACCGGCCCACGAAGCGGTTCCCGAAGCCGTGCGGGCCCGGACGGCCCCCGTTCCCCTCAGGGAACCTCCGGGAGCCGTGTGGGGTGCAGCAGCGGCCTACGAGGGCGTACGGGCGGCCGCGGCGAGCAGCTCCGCGGTGTCTGCGGGGCAGAGCTGGAGCGCGCCGCCGACCATGGTCAGCACCTCGCGCTCCGCCTGGCTGTACGGTCCGTCGGCGAGCGCGATCCTGGCGCCCCGCAGCAGGACGCCCTCGCGGCCGGCGACGGCCAGGTGGGGTGCGAGGGGTTCGAGGACCTCGTGCAGCTCTATGGCGAGGGCCGCGCCGCAGGCTTCGGCCGCGGGATCGGACGTGCCGCCGGGGCCGGTGTCGGCGGCGAGCACCTCGACGATGGTGAAGAGCTGCTCCTGGGTGCAGTCGTCGAGCCCGGCGTCGCGCACGACGGCAGCCGCGGTCTCCAGGACCGTACGGGAGGTGGTGCCGCCGGCCGCGAGCACGGCGAGCGTGACCGTGTGCACGGCCTCGCGGAGCATCGCGGAGAAACGGGTGGTGGTGGGGCGGTCCAGGGTGTCGGTCGCGAAGTGCGCCCGGCACGCGGCGCATTCGACGACGGGTCCCGCGCTCCCCCGGCTCAGCAGGGGCAGACCGAGGACCGTGAGGCGGTGGCGGCCGGTGAGACGCCGGTAGTTGCGATCGCCTCCGCAGCCCGGGCAGAAGAACTCGCCGTCACCGACGGTGTCCCAGACGGTGCGAATGCCGCAGATGCGCAGCTTCGTGGCGCTTTGTCCTTTGGCTGTCCGCACGTCGCACACCTCCGTAACTCCCCCGTAGCCCTTCGGGCACGGGAGGTACCCCCAGGCAACATTGCCGGGTTGGACGTGATGTTAGCCACATGCGTGATGTGGCGTCAGTATCCCGGACGTCACAACACCGGGAGATGGCCGAACCCCGCCCACCCTCGGAGGGTGAACGGGGTTCCCGGGCCGGTCGGTTCGGCGTCATGTAGGACGTTTGTCCGTCATGCCGCCCGCCGGTGTCAGCGGGTCGCGCGGTTGACCGCGGAGACCACGGCCTTGAGCGAGGCGCGCGTGGTGTTGGCGTCGATTCCGATGCCCCACAGCACCTTGCCGTCGATGGCGCACTCGATGTAGGAGGCCGCCTGCGCGCTCGCGCCCTCGCTCATCGTGTGCTCGGTGTAGTCCAGCAGACGGGCGTCGATGCCGATGGCCTGCAGCGCTTCGAAGAACGCGGAGATCGGTCCGTTGCCGGTGCCGGTCAGCACCGTGTCCGTGCCGTCCACCGTGGCCTCGACGGTGATCGTGTCCTGCCCGTCGGAGCCGGTGGTGGTCTGGCCGGAACGGATCTGCACGCGTCCCCAGGCGTTCTCGGGGTTCGGCAGGTACTCGTCCCGGAAGGTCGACCAGATCTGGGCCGGCGTGACCTCGCCGCCCTCGGCGTCGGTCTTGGCCTGAATGATCCGGGAGAACTCGATCTGCATGCGGCGCGGCAGGTCCAGCTTGTGGTCGTTCTTCAGGACGTAGGCGATCCCGCCCTTGCCGGACTGCGAGTTGACCCGGATGACGGCCTCGTAGGACCGGCCGACGTCCTTCGGGTCGATCGGCAGGTACGGCACCGCCCACTCGATGTCGTCGACCGTCTTCCCCTGGGAGGCGGCGTCGGCCTCCATGGCGTCGAAGCCCTTCTTGATGGCGTCCTGGTGGGAGCCGGAGAAGGCGGTGTAGACCAGGTCGCCCGCGTAGGGGTGGCGCGGGTGGACCTCCATCTGGTTGCAGTAC
>Ga0247818_10000599_pt1 | contig 22826 bp, 15 predicted proteins | sample 13C_Glucose_Day1_FD_192424 | JGI IMG/M metagenome (GOLD analysis project Ga0247818, IMG submission 192424) | Soil microbial communities from agricultural site in Penn Yan, New York, United States - 13C_Glucose_Day1 | ecosystem: Environmental > Terrestrial > Soil > Agricultural land | place... | reverse complement strand
GCAGCACGTTGTCCATCAACTTGTGCGGCGAGTGCGGATTAGGATTGGGTGGTGCCTCGGGGTCCAGCAGGTTGCTCGCCGGGTCGAAGTCGAAGGTTTCCTTCTCGTAATTGCGGCTGGCTTCAAGCAAACGGCCAACCGGGTCGTAGCGATAGTGCAGGTCGCCACGGTTGAGGTCGTCGATGTGGCACAGCTGGCCGGCTTCGTCGTAGCGGTAGCTGCGCGCCGCGATACGTCTGGATTCACCTTGGCGAACCAGTGTCTGCTCCAGCAACTGGCCATTCGGGCTCCAGGTCTGGCGCTGGACCAGGCCATTGCCTTGCACGCGGCCGATCTCCCGGTGCAGATCATCTCGCTCGTAGCTGATCAGCTCCTGGTCATCGAGCTTGAGCGCCAGAAGATGGCCGCTGCCGTAGGTCAGCCAACTGACCCGATGCCCATCGGGGCGGGTGGTGGCGATGCGTTGGTTGAGGGCGTCGTACTCATGCCTGAACACGGCAACCTGTGGCTTGACCAGATAATCCAGCCACTGATGCTCGCGCGTGTTGTTGCCGGCAGCATCGTAGAACCATTGCAGCCTGCAGGCCTCATTGTTGGCCGCCAGCAGGTTGCCATTGCCGTCATAGGCAAAGGTTTCAACCTCCCACTTGTCACCGCCACGCCGAGCGGCCTTGCGCTGGATGAGCCGGCCCATGGGGTCGTATTCGAAGTGCGTGGTCCGGTCGCCATCCACGCGGCGGGTGGGCAGGTTGCTGCCGTTGTCGTAGAGGTAGTGAGTGGTCTCTTTGTCGAAGCCGGTTTCCTTGAGCAGCCGCCCGACGGGGTCATATTTGAAGCTGGCTTCGCTGTTGTTCTCGTTGCGCAGGCGTACCAGCTGGCCGAGCTTGTTCCAGTGGTAGGTGAGGGGTGGTGTCGTTGGCGTTGTGGCGCTGGTGAATCAACCCTGCTTCGTTGTAGGTCCAGGCGGTTCGGCGATACAGGGCATCGGTATGGCTGAGCAAGCGGCCTTCGGCATCACGTTCGAAGCGTTCGGTGGTCTTGTCCGGGTGGATGAGCAACACCAGCTGACCTGCTTCGTATTGGTATTCGGTAACCTCGCCGGCGGCGTTGATCAGTTTGGCCAGTTGCCCCAACGCGTTGTATTTCCACTGCGTGGTCTTGCCTGAGCAATCGGTGTAGCTCGTCAGCTGGCCATCAGGGTTATAGGCCAACGTCTTCTCACCGCCGTTGGCGTCGGTGATGGCGATGGGCAGGTTGTCGCTGTTGTAGGTATAGAGGGTCTTGTTCTCCAGTGGGTCCTGGGTTTCGATGATGTTGCCGCGCTGGTCTTAATCGTACTTCCACAGGCCGCCCTCGGCATCGCGGGTCTTGAAGCGCTGGTCCAGGTCGTCGTAGGCGTGGTGGACGGTCGTGTAGTCCGGGCGGGTGTGCTGCAGTAGATTGCCGCGATTGTCATAGACGTAGTGGTCAGCGGTGCCATCAGTATGCACATGCTGGGTAACGTTCTTGTCCCTGTCACGGTACAGCCATTCTTCGTCACCATTCGGGTGGATGATGCGGTAGGTGTAACCCAAGCTGTCATAGAAGTGCTGGGTCTGGTTGCCGTTGGCATCGGTCACGCGGGTCAGGCGAATATCTGGGTCCCAGTTCAATCGGGTATCCAGGCTGCCGTCGTCGGCCCACTCGCGGATGGCCTTGGCGTCGGAGCCTTCGCCGGCCCATTCAAGGTTCATGCCCCGGCCCGTACGGTCGGTGTAGCGGGTGATCAGGTGATGGGCGTACTGGTAGGTCCATTGCGCGCCATGTTCGTCACGCGCACTGCGCAGGTCGCCCTGGGCATCGAATTCATAGCCAGCGACTTGACGCTCTGGCTGGCCATCACGCATCAACCACAGGGCGACGATCCGGCCGTGATCGTCCAGTTGCGTGTGGATGTGCTGATGGGCGGTTTCGTACTGGTAGGTCACCAGGTCGGACAGCACAGAACGGTCGGCATGGCGGTGCTCATAGAACAGTGCGATGCGTGCACCGCCCTGATGCGAGATCAGCTCCAGCCGGAACTGGTCACCGTCGCGCACGTACACCTCATGCATCACATGCCCGCGCGCCAGCACCAGCTTGTCAGCCTCTGGTCGTCCGACCCACAGGTTTTCGATCGGGTCGTGGTGATGCTTGCTGACATCAGGCAAGGGGTAGTGCTGGCTACGGCCATCGATGCCGTGGTAGACGAGCGTGTCCCCGGTCAGGTCGAAGCGGCTGGAGAACGGCGTGATCCAGCGGGCGCCGAACGGGCTATGGTCGTAGGCGCCTAGAGTCGAGCGATAGGTTCTGTTCCAGTTGATGGGAAACACGCCGGGTAGCGCGAAGTCCGTGTGGCTGATCGTTTCGCTGCCCAGGGCAAAACTGATGCTGCATCCTGTGGCACCGGCGACCCCGGCTTTGCGGCAGTTGGGGTCGGCACGGGCAGGGCGTTGCCGCGCGGCTGCTTCGGTGCCGTTCTGTGGGTGAACGCGCCGCACTTGGGTGACCCTGCCGTCGACATTCACGTTGGCCCGCATCACTACAGGCTTGCGCTTGCTCAGGGCCAGCTTCAACGCATCCAGGATCGCCGCCAGGCTGCCTGGGGTGGCCTTGTTGCCGATCTGGGCGATCTTGTTGCCTGCCATTCGGCCGAGGCTTTCCAGGCTGAGCGCAATGGGTTCGAGCAGTGCCAGCAGTTTTGGGTCCGGCCCCAGGCCAAGCTGGTCTCTGCTCAAGCCGTAGCCGGTTTTGCGTTTGGCGTAATCGGAGGCTTCGGCAACCAGGCCTAACCCCGGGAAGATAACGGTCAGGGCAGTGCTTTTGACGGTGCCGTCTGCGGCCGAGCGGATAAGGTCTGCGAAGAACTGGCAGATATCCACGACCTTCTGCGCAAAGCCGGCCAGGATGGTTTGTAACTGCCGGTCGATTTCCTTGACGAAGTTTTCCAGGTCGCCCCGGCAGACGTCGGCGAGGGCGTTTTCCATCGCGATCAGCAGGGCTTGGGCCATGCCGTCCTTGGAGGAAGCCCTCGCGGACTTCAACACCGGCCGCATCACTTTGCGAGCGGGACCCATGCCGGGTATTGGTGCAATGGCGAACAGGTTGATGCCAAGGCCAACCCAGTTGAACAGGTCGGCCCGGTATTCCGGAGTGCCCTGGACAAGGCTGATGATGTCCCCGATGGCGTCGGTGGCGGCGAATACCGAACCGGCGACGGGCAATACCTCCGCGACGGTGATGACGGTGCGCCAGTTGACCAGATGGCCGGTGAGGTCAGTCAGCCATTGCGCCAGCAATTCGGTGCTGGCGCCGACATCGTCCTGGTCGAAGGTCTCGGTGGGGGCGACGACGCCGGAGCATTTATCCATGGTGGGTACCCCAGGTGACGGGATGAATCATCCAGGCTGGAGTGAGGGTATTTGGGGTAACGCGTAGAGTGTGTTGTGCGCTCATTAGTGTTCCTGCTGTTCATTCCATCGGGCAGGTGAACGCCGGCATGCAGCCTCCTGGCGCATGCGGGCACGTGTGGTGAATTGCACGGGGTGCAAGCACCGGACACTAACGAGGCAAGGGTTCCGGGTCGCTAGTCCGGCTTCCGAAAAATGTGTAGGAAAGTTCGACTCGTGACGTTACAGGGTGTTGGGGATGTAATAAGTGGTCACAGGCCGGTCTTTGAACCAAGCGATGTGATGGATGGCACCGGCTGCGCCGGTGTTCGCGGGTGAACCCGCTCCCACATCGACCGTATCGGTTTCAAGGTTTTAGGTAAGGCAGTCGCTCTTCATGCATGGCGCATGCCCAGCGCAAACAGCCGCCATGGAGGTAGAATCCCCCCTGGACAAACGATTCAGAGGTCGACGCGGTGGAGTTGCAGCAGGGCTTTGTCCTGACCCGACATTGGCATGACACGCCCGAAGGCACCTGCGTGGAATTCTGGCTGGCCACCGACCAGGGGCCACGACAACTGCGCCTGGCGCCACAGGTATCGGTGGCATTCATCCCCCAGGCGCAGAAAGCACATGCGCGGGTGCTGCTGGCCAACGAAGCCGGTGTCGAGTTGCGGCCGCTGCAGCTGAAGGACTTTGACCAGCGCCCGGTGCTGGGCCTGTACTGCCGCCAGCACCGGCAACTGATGCAGTTGGAGCAACGCCTGCGCACGGCCGGTATCGAGGTGTTCGAAGCCGATATTCGCCCGCCAGAGCGCTACCTGATGGAGCGCTTCATCACCGCCCCGGTGCAGTTCACCGGCCAACCGGATGCCCAAGGCGTGTTCTGCGATGCCCAGCTCAAGCCCCTGCCGGGTTATCGCCCGCCGCTGCGCCTGGTGTCGCTGGACATCGAGACCAGCGAGCGGGGCGAGCTGTACAGCATTGCCCTGGAAGGCTGTGGCCAGCGCCAGGTGTACATGCTCGGGCCGGCCAACGGCACGGCTGATGACCTCGACTTCGACCTGCACTACTGCGCCGACCGCGCCGACATACTGGCCTGCCTCAACCAGTGGATGGCCGAGCACGACCCGGATGCAATCATCGGCTGGAACCTGATCCAGTTCGACCTGCGCCTGCTGCATGAGCACGCCAAGCTGCTGCAGGTACCGCTGGCATTGGGGCGCAACGGCGCGCCGATGACCTTGCGCAGCCATGCCGGTGGTGGCCACGTGTTCGCTGATGCCCCGGGGCGGCTGCTGATCGACGGCATCGAGGCGCTGCGCTCGGCGACCTGGAGCTTCCCGTCGTTCAGCCTTGAAAGTGTCGCCCAGACCTTGCTCGGTGAAGGCAAGGCCATCGACACGCCGTACCAGCGCATGGATGAAATCAACCGCCGCTTCGCCGAGGACAAGCCGGCTTTGGCGCGCTACAACCTCAAGGATTGCGAGCTGGTGACGCGCATCTTCGCCCACACCCGCCTGCTCGAATTCCTGCTGGAGCGGTCTTCGGTCACCGGCCTTGCGGTGGACCGCAGCGGTGGTTCGGTGGCCGCGTTCTGCCACTTGTACATCCCGCAGATGCACCGCCTGGGCTTCGTCGCCCCCAACCTCGGCAGCCGCCCCGACGAGGCCAGCCCCGGTGGCTTCGTCATGGATTCACGCCCGGGCCTGTACGACTCGGTGCTGGTGCTGGATTACAAGAGCCTGTACCCGTCGATCATTCGCACCTTCCTGATCGACCCGGTGGGGCTGGTCGAAGGCTTGCGCCTGCCCGACGATGAACACTCGGTGGAAGGCTTCCGGGGCGGGCGTTTTTCCCGTAGCGAGCATTGCCTGCCGGCCATTGTCGAGCGGGTATGGCAGGGCCGGGAAGCAGCCAAGCGCGAGGGCAACGCGCCGCTGTCGCAGGCGCTGAAGATCATCATGAATGCCTTCTACGGAGTGTTGGGTTCGAGCGGCTGCCGCTTCTTCGACCCGCGCCTGGCTTCGTCGATCACCATGCGCGGCCACCAGATCATGCGCCAGACCCGTGCACTGATCGAAGCCAGGGGCTACGAGGTGATCTACGGCGATACCGACTCCACCTTCGTCTGGCTCAAGGGCGCCCACGGCGAGGAGGCTGCAGCACGCATTGGCCGCGAGCTGGTGGCGCAAGTCAATCAGTGGTGGCGCGAACACCTGCGCGAGCAGATGAACCTGGAAAGCGCGCTGGAGCTGCAGTTCGAGGTGCATTACCGGCGCTTCCTGATGCCAACCATCCGCGGTACGGACGAAGGCAGCAAGAAGCGCTATGCCGGGCTGGTGCAGCGGGCCGATGGCAGCGAGCAGATGGTCTACAAGGGCCTGGAGTCGGTGCGTACCGACTGGTCGCCGCTGGCCCGGCAGTTCCAGCAAGCGCTGTACGCGCGGATCTTCCGTGGTGAGCCGTACCGCGACTACGTGCGTGACTACGTGCGGCAGACGCTGGCCGGTGAACTGGACGCGTTGCTGGTGTACCGCAAGCGCCTGCGCCGGCCGCTGGCCGACTATCAACGCAACGTGCCCCCCCATGTGCGCGCTGCGCGCCTGGCAGATGACTACAACAGCCGCCTGGGCCGGCCAAAGCAGTACCAGCGCGGCGGCTGGATCAGCTACCTGATGACCACCGCGGGGCCCGAGCCGCTGGAGAACCCACAGGCGCCCATCGATTACGATCATTACCTGAGCCGCCAGCTGCAGCCGGTGGCCGATGCCATCCTGCCGTTCGTGGGGGATGATTTCGCTGCGCTGACCGATCGCCAGCTCCTGTTGTTCTGACGCGGTGGTACCTGGCTAACACTCGCTGGCCAGTGGCAGCTACTAGTTTCGCACCTCCTTTTACCCTGGAGGCGCGACATGCAGAACCGTCTGAATCCGACCCGAGCATTACCCACCACCCTGGACCTGGAGCGAGGCTTTCAGGACGGCATCCTTGCCCGCCGCTTGCCGGCCTGGCTGAGCGGGGTGCGCCTGGCAAGCCCCGACAGGGCGTCGCAGTCGCATTTTTCGGTCACAGCAGAACAACTGACGACGCTGCTGCAGGCCCTGCAAGACAGTTTCGACTGCCGCCAGCGCCTGCAGCGCCAACTGGCGCCGCTGCAAGGCATTCACGCGTTCTGCAAACCGCTGCTGCAGCGGGCGTTGCAGGAGAAACTGCATTCCCTGCACGACCCGGATACGTTGTTCTACCGCCACACCTACTTCACCGTTTCGCCTGATCCCGAACTGGCCACAGGCCACTTGGCGCAACAGGAAGAGAATCACTACGACATCGCACTTGTCGACGCTGCACTGGCCAATTTCACCGAGGATGAAGCGAGACCGGGCAACCTGCCGCGTAGCGACTGCCTGGTGGATGCGGCGGGTTTGATGGTGCCGGGGGTGAGCGCGCCGGCGTTGGCCAAGATGTGCCGCCAACTGGACCTGGGGGGGCGTTACCAAGAGCACCTGGATACCGTTCTGTACCCGCCCGCCAAGGGGGCCGAGGGCCTGCAAGCCACGCTCAAGGCGCAGCTGGTGTCGAACATGCAGGTAGATGCCTTCAAGGCAATGACCGAGGCGGCCCTGACCCGTGCAGAACTGGCTCTGATCCTGGGGTTGTGCAACAGCGGCGCACCTGGCAGGTTCGAGGGCGACCCAGTCGCCGCCAGGCGTCTGCAAGCCTTTGGGTGCACGCTGGAGCAGGTCATCGTGCTGCATGTCACCCGCACGACACTGGGTTTTACCAGCACCAGACGCGTGCTGGTGTACCTGCCCGGCGACCCGGTCAGCCCCTGGTGTGCCGCGCCAGATCTCGACACGTTTATTCGCAGGACCTTGGGCAAACGCCTTGCCGACCCTCAGTACCAGCGTTTCTTCAGGCGTTTCGTGCGCCTGCGGGATCAGGCCGGTTTTTTTACCCGGGTTACCGACGAACTTGCGGATGTGACCGAAGCAGTTTCGCGGGATATGGAGCAGCACCTGGCTGATTGTACATTGCCCTTGTTCGACCATCAGGCACAGGCGCGTATCGATGTGATCAAGGATGACGCGGCGTTCATCGCGGTACCGGTGCGCATGATCGACAGCGGCGTTCAACAGGCACAGCGTGAACGTCTGGTGGCCAGTGCCTGGGCTGGGGCAGGGGTAGTGGGGGTGTTCGTGCCGGCCATTGGTGCGGTGATGGTGGCTGCCATGGCTTGGGACATGCTCAAAAACGCATTCCATGCAGTGGAAAGCTGGCGAGAGGACGATACCCGTGCTGCGGTCGAGCACCTGTTGAACATCGCCAGGACGCTCATCACGGTGGGTATCACCTCCGTGCTGGCCGGCGCGGTGATGCGTAAGACCGACCTGGTCGAGCAACTGGTCACGGCGCGGCTCGAGGATGGCAGCGAAAAGCTCTGGCGCTTCGACCTGGCCCCTTTTCGCACCGAGCCGCCAGCGCTGCAAGCTCAGCCCGATGACGAGGGTGTGTATCGCCTGGGTGAGCGTCGCTGGGTGAACATCCAGGGCTACTTCTACGAAGTGGTACAAGGCGACGACGATCAATGGCGCATGCTGCCCAGGCAAGGGCACGGGCCCCAGTTGCGCCACAACGGCGCCGGTGCCTGGCGGGTATGGTGCGAGCAGCCGGTGGAGTGGGATGACACGCACGCCATGTTCCGGCGGCTGGGCGGTGAGTTTCAGCAACTGGAAGGCGACCAGATCGATCACGTGCTGGCCATTCATGGGATGGAACCGGACGACTTGCGCGGCTTGCATGTCTGCGGGCAGGCGGCGGATGCCTGCCTGGTGGACACCGTCAGCCGGGTCAGGCTGGCGAATCGCATCAAGGTATTGGTCAGCCAGCTGCGCGCAGGCGGGGCGGTGACCGATACGGCACTGCTTGCCCGGGCACAGCGCTGGCAGGATACAGAGGGTGTGGCGAATGACGAGCTGGCCGATTACCTGTGGAACCGTCGCCGTTCGTTGCTGGGGCAGTTGTACTACGAACAGTACCCGGTGACCGGCGATACGCAGGCGTTACAGCGCGATTTTGCCAGCCTGCACCGGCTGGCAGCGGAACACCTGCTGGCTACGGCAAGCCCGGACGACCTGTGGATCTCGGCTGCGGCACTAGTCAAACGTATTCGCTGCATACGTGTACACGAAGCCTTGGTGTTCGATACGCCGCAAACCCTGGACCTTGCGCGCTTCGCCCTGGGCATGCTAGACCGCATGCCTGGCGTGGACATCGGTCCGCACTGGCAATTGTTCGACGGTGACGCCGGTACGCCACTGCTCGGCACCCATGGGGGCGGGCGGCAGTTGCAGCTCAGGTTCCGGGACGGCCTGTTCCATCTCAGCGATGACCAGGGGCCGTTGGGCGCAGCGGGGGAGTTGTTCCAGCAGATAGCCAGCGGCTATACCCGTGAGCAGCGCGCGGCACTGGCCATTGGCAAACCGTTCGCCTTGCAGCTACGCAGCGAGCTGGCGCGGCGGGTGGCGCAACAGCGGGAAGTGATCGCCGAAGTGCTAGGCATCAGGCCCTCGAACGGCGCTGTGTTCTTGCCGCAACGCCTGGCCAACGGCCGCATCGGCTACCCGTTGAGTGGCTGGCGCCAGTGCCTGGGCCTGGACCGGGCTGTGGTCAGGAACCTGGCCGCCGAGCTGCGTGACCTCTACCCGGGCTTCGACGATGACGAAGTCGAGCACTGGCTGGAACGGTTGCGGGCGTCGCAACGTGACCCCGCCACGGAGCTGGCCGAGTTGAAACAACAGCTGGGCACGTTGCGTCAGACCCTGAAGGGCTGGCAGGTGGGTACGGTCAAAGCCTGGGCCTGGAAGGCGCGTCGCGAGTTCGCTCGAGGCCTCGTTGACTGTTGGCGCTACCTGGTGCCCAGACAGCTGGGGGCTGTCGAGGCAGACCGGGGCTATTTGCTGAGTTGCTACAGCAGTGACCTGGATGCGCTTCCGGCTATCCCGGCGACGGTCAGCTTCGCGCATGTGTCGGACCTGGCATTACGGTCACTGCAGATAAACACCGTGCCGGATACGTTTCTGCACGCCTTCTCCACGTTGAGAACGCTGAATATCACCAATTGCCGACTGCGTACGCTGGCGTTGACCCAGGCCATGGCTGAGCGCCTGCAGGTGCTGGACCTGTCGAACAACCAGATCGGGCCCGAGGGCGGCATGCCGGCCCTGCTGCAGGCCTGTCGCTCGCTGGTTTACCTCAACCTGTCCCACAACCCGTTGCGCACTGCGCTGTCAGTGGCAGGCCTGCCCCGGCTCAATGCCCTGATGCTGCGGGGGACGCAGTTGACACAGATGCCTGCCGGGGTCGTGGAAGCGCCGCACCTTCATACGTTGGACGTGAGCCACAATGCGATCCGCACCTTGCCCTACGGGTTCTATCGCTCGTACTTGTGGCACGCGGGGCGGGTCCGGCTGGCGGGCAACCCGTTGCTGCTTGACCAAGATAGCTGGAATGAGGTGCTCGAAGACCAGGTGCCGACGATGCTGCGCTGGGTCGACCTGGTGTCCCCCGCTAAACGAGATCGCATGGCCGATATCTGGGGCAAGCTCAATGGCCAGGAGGCGTCGAGAGACTTCTTTCACCTGCTGCAGCGCTTGACCAGTTCGGCCGATTTCCAGCAGGAATTCCTGGCCCGCTACCTGGCACTCAGGGTGCTGCGCATGCTGGTGTCCATGAGCGAACAACCACTGTTGCGCACGGAACTGTACGCGCATGCGCTGACCGAGCACTGCCAGGACAATGCAACATTGCGCTTCAGCGACCTGGAAGTACGTGTGCGCAAATGGAAAGCACTACACGGCAGCGTGGGCGAAGACCCGGAGCGGGCGCTGTTGCATCTGGGCGGGCAATGCTGGCGACTGGATACCCTCGACCAGGTAGGCGGCCTGCACGCCGTGCGTGCCGGCCGGCCTGATGAGTCACTGGAGTTCGCACTGGCCTACCGGCTGGCGCTGGCCGACGACCTGGACCTGCCTGTCGAGCACGACGAAATGCTCAACCCCGGCGTTGCCAACCTGTCGCGGCAGGATATCGACGCCGCCGCGCAGCTGGTGCGGGTTGCCCAGTCCAGGGACGCGCTGGTCGATTATCTATCGACCACACCGTTCTGGAAGGAGCACCTGGCACGCGCCTTCGCTACGCGCCTGAGTACGCCGCACTTCTTTCATGCCGAACTGGAAGGGCTGGTCGAGCGCGACGCAGCGCAAGCGGACATCGACCGGCTTCAGGATCGCGTGCAACAGTGGGAACTCAATGTGACCAAGCAACTGACACGGGAGGCAATGGGCCGCCACCTGGCGGTTGTGATGATACCGGTGGCTGCGCCCAGGTAGCATTACCTGACCTGACCTGACCTGACCTGACCTGACCTGACCTGACCTGGCAGCTGCAGCCGGTGGCCGATGGCATCCTGCCGTTCGTTGGCGACAGTTTCGAAGGGGTGACCGGCCAGCAGCTGGCGCTGTTCTGAAGGGGTGGTAGCTATCTAGCTAATCGCTTGCCGAGCCTGCGTCTAATGTCGGGCCTTTGGATCAGCCCGAGGCGCAACAACGTGACTACACCCCGCCAGGAACTACCGCCAACTGCCGATACGCTGGCCATGGAGCAGGCTTATCAGGACAGCCTCATCGTCAAGCGGCTGCCCAGATGGATTCTCCGGCTGCGTATCGTATCGCCGACCGAGCAGAACATACCGGTCAACGGTTTGTATGAATCACAGCATGCTGCATTGCGCGATGCGTTGAAAGACAGCCTGGCCTGTCGACAGTGGCTGGCAAAGGAGCTTGCGCGAATCGAGGGTATCGACCATTTCGTCAAGCCGTTGCTTCAACGTGCCATGCAAAAAGAATTCGGCATCCGGGAAAATGTAGATGGCATGTTTTTCAGGCGTTGGTACACCTACACAGCTCCAAGCCAGGGCACTGTGTGGGGGCGCTACCCGGTAGCGGACAAGGACTATTTCGAAGTGCCGTTGATCGAGGCGGCACTGGACAACTTCACGCCCGGCGAGGGGCGAAACGAACAGCACAAGGACAACTGCATCGTCGACAGCCTGTCGCAACGGCTCACCTCACCAACCGCACCTGCCTTCGCACGCGTGTGCCGTCAGCTGGATCTGGGCAGGCGCTATCAAGAGCATCTGGACACCGTGCTCAAAGCACCGAGCACCCAGGCGCGCGGCTGGCGCAGCATGGCTTCGACGCTTGCCCAACTGTACAGCTCGGTCATGTTGATCGATGCGTGCAAGGCCAAAAGCGATGGAATACTGAGTGCCGCCGAACTGGACCTGGTGCTGGACCTGTGCAAGAACGGACGGCTCGGCACGTTCTACGAATCGAAAGTGGTGGCCCGGCAACTCAAGGCGTTCGGCTGTGATTTGCAACAGATCGTGATACTGGAGGTACTTCACGAAGGTTGGCTGTTCAACGCCAGCCGCAAAGTCATTGTCTACATTCCTGATGACCCCAATGGCCCCTGGAGCGTAAGCCCCGATCTGGAAAGCTTCACCCGCAAGGTACTGGGCAAGCGTCTGCGGGATACGCGCTATCAGTCGTTCTTCAGGCGTTTTGTACGACGACGTGACAGCCAGCAGTTCTTCTGCAAGGTTGCCAAGGAACTGGTGGACGTTGCCGATTGGGCAACTCGGGAAATGGACCAGCACATGCAGGACTACCCGCTGCCTTTGTTCGAGCACCTTGCCTCCGCGCGCATTGCTCACATCAAGGATGATGCCGCGCTTATAGCCACGCCCGTGTCAGACCTGGATCGCCAGGCCCAGGAAGCACATCAGCAAAGGTTGGCTGCCGAGGGATGGACATTGGCCATGGTGGCGGGCGTGTTCGTCCCCGCACTCAATACACTGCTGCTGGCGGTAATGATCTGGGACCTGCTGGGCGAGCTGTTCCAGGCGGTGGAAGACTGGCGCGAGGGTGATACCAATGCAGCAATGGACCATTTGCTCAGCGTAACCAAAGACCTGGCCGTGGTTGGTGCCACCGCTGTGATATGGCGGGAAGCTAGTCGGGCCTGGGCCAAATTGGACCGGTGGTTGCCAGCGCGCCTGGAAAACGGGACCCAGAAACTCTGGAATGGAGACCTGCTACCGTTCCGTAGCGCTGCTCCTCCCGCTGGGGCGGTGGCCGACGCCATGGGCATCTACCGTGCACAAGACAGAAGCTGGATGCTCATGGACGGCCGTTACTACGAAATCGTCCAGCGCGCAGATGAAGAGTGGCAACTGGCGCCACGAGGTGGCCATGGACCTTTGTTGCGTCATAATGGCGCCGGTGCCTGGCGGCTTTGGACCGAGCAACCTGCCAGCTGGACAGACAAGCACTGGATGTTCCGCCGCCTGGGTGAGCGTTTCGCTCGCCTGGATGATGAGCAGATTGACCAGGCCATGGCCCTCCATGCCCTGGATACAGATCATCTTCGGGCGTTGCATGTGTACGGCCGGCCGCCTGAGGCCGAGCTGGTCGATACCGTAGAGCGGCTGCTGATCGACCGCCGGCTGCGGGCCCTGCTGAACGAACTGCAGCTTGGGCGAGTGCCAGAGGACGCGCTGTTGCTGGCGGAGGCGCGCGCCTTGTCGGGTGTCACCGAGCTCGACGGGCCAGCATTGGCAGCGCAGGTCTCGACAAGGCGGCGCCAGCTGTTTCAACTGGTGTATGACGGGCAGCAGGAGCCAGACGATGCGGCGGTGGCTACGTTGCGCAGGGCATTCCCGAGCCTGCATCGCCGAGCGGCGCGCGAGCTTGTGGATGGGCTCTCGGCAGAAGGTGCAGAGTTTCAGGAACTGGTCAGCGGCACGGTGCCGTTTCGCCTGGTCGAAAGGGCCAGGCTAAGCGTACTGCGCATACGTGTTGCGCGCGCCTGCGAGGCGCTGTTCATCGATACGCCCCAGACCTTGGACCAGGCCAAGGTCGCACTGACTCTGCTGGAGACTCTGGATGTCGGTAGGGTCAGACCGAGCTGGCGGCTGTACGACGGCGATAGCCCGCGGCCGATAATGACTACCGCTGGCGACAGGCAGAACTACAGGTTGGTGCATTACAACGGGCGGTTCGAACTTGAGGACGCGCTAGGCCTCGAGCTGCGCGGCCCCGGCGAGCTGTTCGAGACCTTGGCGGATGCGTTTGCCCCGGCTGATCATGCGGCACTCGGTATCGATGAGCCCTACGGCCCGGGCTTGAGAGCAGTGTTGGCCCGGCAAATGCCCGGGAACAGCAAGGTTATCGCTCAGGTGTTGGGCAAAAGCCCTCGACAGCCATGGTTGCTGACGCCAATGCGCCTGGAGGATGGCAGGGTCGGCTACCCGCTGGGTGGCGGCCTGGGGCGCGTTGCCCGGCCTGCATCTCGACCCCGGGCGTTTGAGGCGCGTCTGCGTGATCTTTACCCAGCGTACAGTGATGAGCAGATCGAAGCCTGGCTGACCACGTTGCACGCTTCGGGGCGCGATACCGACACTGAGCTCGGTATGCTCGAAGAGCAGGCACGCCGATTGAACGAGCACCTGAAAGACTGGACGCTGAAAGGGGTGCTGGCCGGTGAGCGAACCGAGCGCAAGCGGTTTCGCAAAGCAATCATGCAATGCTGGCGGGAACGGGTGCCCGATCAGGTTACCCCTGAGAATCAACGGCTGTCTGTAACTTGGCACTACAGCGGGCATGACCTGCGCTCATTGCCTGAATTGGGGCCACATTTCACCTTCCCGCATGTTACCGAACTTTCCCTGCGCAGCCTGCTGCTGGAGGAGGTGCCGGAGCGATTCCTGCTTTCATTCCCCAATCTGACGTCTCTGGAACTGAGCTACAACCGGTTGCGACGGCTGCCAGGCAGTCTGACGTTGCTTAATGAACTGCACATACTCGATTTGTCCGGCAATCGCATTTCGCTGGATTTGCCTCAAGCTCAAGTGCTGTCGCTCTGCCGACGGTTACGTTACCTGAATCTTTCGGACAACCGATTGAGCATGACCTTTTCGGTGGCTCAGATGGACCAGTTGGCCGAGCTGCGCTTGCGCAATACAGGGTTGGCATTACTGCCCGAGGGCATCATGGAGTGTGAGAGGCTGTACATGCTCGACGCTTCCAGCAACGTCATCACCTCGTTGCCCCCTGACTTCACCCAGTCCCGGTTGTGGCAGACCGGCTACGTGGCGCTGTCAGACAATCCCGTGTCGGTGCACCAGACTGAAGCGGTGCAGGAGGCCTGGGAAATTCCGGAGACTAGTTCAGTCCCTTACAAGCTGCGTTGGTTGGACCGGCTGGACGGTGAAAAGCGCCAAGATCTGGGTAGCCTGTGGGTCAGCATCGAGCAGATGGATGGGGTGACGAACTTCTTGCAGCTGCTGGCACAGCTCACGCGCTCGAAAGACTTCCTTCATCCTCGATATGGGGAAATGCTGGCTTCACGCGTTTTGGCCTTGATGGAAAAGCTCCTTGATTCACAAGCACTGGCCAATGAAATCTTCGCCAATGCATTGATCGAGAACTGCGCCGACAACGCTACGGTGGTCTTCCAGCAGCTTGAAATCCGCTGTCTTGTGTGGGCTGCCGAGCAGGCTGCCCCTTCTGGTCGCAAGGAGCGAGCATTGGTGAAACTGGCACGGCAGTTGTGGAGGCAAAAGGAGGTTGACTTCATCGCCTTTCGCGACGCTGAGGCCGTAGGTGCGGGCAATGAGTCGATTGAATGGGCGCTGGCCTATTCGATCCGCTTGCGCGAGGACCTGGACCTGCCTGACAACGCGCGGAGCATGCTCCACGCGGGGATCCCGCGCCTTAACGACGTGTCGGTGGCGCGCGTGAGTGATGAGATAAGGCGTAACGAGACAGAGGAAACGGTCGCAGCGTGGATGCTCCAGCAACCGTTCTGGAGAAATTTTCTCGAGAAACGTTACGTATACGAACTGGAAGTGCCGCCAAGGTTTCAGAGCCAGTTGGCAGAGGATGCCAGCGCCGAGGACACCGACAGGTTGATGGCGGAAAGCAGGCAGTGGACCGAGGAGACCGAGCTTCAATTGACCATCAAGGCTCTGCAACGGCCGGCATGACAAGGGCGCGTTGGACTATGCTCAAGCTACAAGTGACAGAGGTACTTTTTCGGCTCGGGAAGGGGAATGATCTCACTTGGTAACCGCCGGTTACTGTTCATTGAACATGGAGGCCTCTGGGTGGTTTACGCTCGCTCGTCGGATCTTTCGCTCTGATCTGTAGTCTTCTGGTTTATCGAGAGAATAAGGAGATACGCATGCTCGTCCGGTCATTGACCCTCGCCACCTTGCTCGCGCTTGTCGGCCCTGTGTTTGCCGCCGACAGTGACGCGCCGCTGGCCAAGGAACTGGGCAAGGCCAGGCCCTTGGTTGTCATTGCGCCCAGCAGCGCCGACCCGACGTTGCGGGGGTTGAACGAGGCCCTCAAGGACCCGGCCACCCAGGCCGCCTTCAAAGAGCGCAATCTGGTGCTCTACAGCGTTGCCAACATGATGGGCAAGCGTGAGGACAAGAACCTCGAGCAGCAGACCACCATGGCCCTGATCCGCGAGTTGAAGCTGGGTGCCAGCAAAGGCACCAAGGTGATCCTGGTGGGCAAGGACGGCGAGCGGCACATGCTCAAGGACGACGAGGAGGGCGGAGCCATCGATCCGCAGGTGATCTTGAAGGCGGTCGATGAACTGCCTGCCAGCGAAAAGGCCGTGACGGCACCCGAGCCTGTGGCTGCCGCGGTACCGGAAGCAAAAGCCAAGGACAGCAAGCCTGCCAAACCCGCCAAGCCGGCCGCGCCACCCAAGCCGCTGGAAGACTGACCCGGCACAACGGCCCCAACGCACCTTGGGGCCGCTGTGTATCCCTCTGTATCTGCCCACGCCGCAGACCCATTCCCATACAAAACTGCATCCCGCGCGATACATCCACGACATACCGCAACGGCCTAATGGCTCCACATTCCAACCACAGTGGAGCGACACCATGACTCAAGTACGAAACACTCTCGGCCTGCTCGGCGCAGCCCTGATCGGCAGCATGGCATTGAGCAGCAGCGCCTTCGCCGTCGAGCCGTTGGCCCAGGGTTACCAGCTGGCTTCGGCCAAGGTGGCCGGCGAGGGCAAGTGTGGTGAGGGCAAATGTGGTGGCAGCGCCAAGGCCTCCCAAGGCGAAGGCAAATGCGGTGAGGGCAAATGCGGCGCCAGCGCCAAGGCCGGTACCGAAGGCAAGTGTGGCGAGGGCAAGTGTGGTGATGCCTCGTTCGCCAAGACCGACAGCAACCACGACGGCAAGGTCTCGCGCGACGAGTTCCTGGCGGTGGCCAAGGACCGTGCCGGCGACTTCGACAAGATCGACAGCAACCATGATGGCTTCATCTCCGAACAGGAGGCCGCGGATCACCTCAAGGCGATCTACCAGGCCAATGGCAAGGCCATGCCCGAAGGCTTGTTCAGCCACCTGACTGGCAAGTCCTGACCTTCTACCCCATGAACCGCGCAACGCCCCTCCTGCTGGTCAGGCGGGGCGTTGTGCCTGTTGCGGAGAGCTGTTCATGCACCCCACATCTTTATCCTCTGTTCCCTTACAGGCAGGGCTTGGCCTGCGCCGTGGCCTGTTGCCGGAACTGCTGGCCCTGGAACCTGGCACCGTGGACTTTCTCGAATGCGCACCGGAAAACTGGATTGCCGTGGGTGGTGCCTATGGCAAGGGCCTGCCGCAGTTGGCCGAGCGTTTTGCCATTACCTGCCACGGGCTGTCGTTGTCGCTGGGTGGCAGCGAGCCGCTGGACCGCCATTTCCTTGGCCAGACCCGCCAGTTTCTCGATCGCCACCAGGTGCGTCTGTACAGCGAGCACCTGAGCTATTGCAGCGATGACGGGCACCTGTACGACCTGATGCCCATTCCATTCACCGACGAAGCGGTGCGCCATGTAGCCGCGCGGATTCGCCAGGCCCAGGAATACCTGGAGCGGCGTATTGCCGTGGAAAACATCAGCTACTACGCCGCGCCGTACCAGGCGATGAGCGAACTCGAGTTCATCCGTGCGGTACTCGATGAGGCCGATTGCGACCTGCTGCTGGACGTCAACAACGTCTTCGTCAATGCCTGCAACCACGGTTACGACGCCCGCGAATTCCTTGCCGGCTTGCCGCTGTCGCGGGTGACCGGCATGCACGTGGCTGGCCATTACGATGAAGCGCCGGACCTCAAGGTAGACACCCACGGGGCTGCGGTGAAGGAAGATGTGTGGGCGTTGTACGCGGTCGCCTGTGCGCGCTTCGGTGTGCAACCGACCGTGCTCGAACGTGATTTCAACTACCCGCCGCTGGCCGAACTGCTTGCCGAAACGGCGCGCATTCGTGCAGTGCAAAGAACCTCGGGAGGGCAGGCAAATGAATGAGACCTTGCGAGAGCAGCAGTACACCTTGGCCCGGTACCTGCGTGACCCGCAGCGGCATGCACCGCCGCCGGGCGTGGAGGCCCGCCGCCTGAAGATATACCGCGAATTGTTCTATGGTGCTATCGAAGGTTTGCTGGCCGGCAGTTTTCCGGTGATGCGCCAGGCATTGGGCGAGCAGCGCTGGCATGCCCGAGTGCGAGATTTCTATGCCAACTATCGCAGCCAGACACCGTTGTTTACCGAGATTGCCCAAGCGTTCGTCGATTACCTGCAAGGTATCGAACTGGATGCGCCCTGGCAGCTGGAGCTGGCGCACTATGAGTGGGTCGAGGCGCAGTTGTATCTGAGCGATGCCGAAGACCCGGCCCATGACCCGGCAGGCGACCTGCTGGAAGGGGAGCCGCTGTTGTCGTGCGTGGCGCGGGTGTTGGCCTATCGTTGGCCGGTGGAACGTATCGGGGCGGATTACCAGCCAGCGGTCGCGCCAGCGGCGCCGACCTTGTTGCTGGTTTATCGCGATGGGCAGTTGAAGGTGCGCTTCGCGCGCCTGGCGCCGCTGGCGTACCGGTTGCTGGCACTGGAGCAGGGCAGTGGGCGGGCGCGGTTGGAGGCGCTGGGAGGTGGTGTGGAAGAGGGGTTGGCGTTGCTGGAGGGATTGCGCGAGCAGGGGGTTATCGTCGGTACATGTTGAGTGCGGCACGGGGGGCGCCTTGCGCCCCTATCGCGACACAAGGCCGCTCCTACAGAGGTACGCGATCCCTGTAGCAGCGGCCTTGTGTCGCGATGGCCTGCAAAGCAGCCCCCGGCTATATCACTTGGCGAACCGCCCTCTGAGCCAATGATCCAGGCTCAACCGCCCAGCCCCTTTCAGCAGCAGTGGCAGCAACGCCACCAGGTAGATCAGCGGCAACTTGAAGTTGCCAAAGCCCTGGTCGGTAATCGCATACCCTTGGGCCAGCTCGGCCAGGCTCGACCAGTGCGCCGGCCAATGCACCGCGGCGATCGCCACAACGGTCACCACCATCAGCCCCAATGAGGCCAGCCGGGTACCCAGCCCCAGCAACAGCAGTAACGGCAGGGTCAGCTCCGCCCACATCGACAGCTGCCAGTTCAGCTCTGCAGGCAGCAGGTTGAAGGGGAACGGGAAGTTCGCTTGCAGGTCGGCGAACCAGTTGCTGCCATTGAATTTCTCCCAGCCGGATTCGAAAAATTCCCAGGCCAGGAACAGCCGCAACGGCAGGTCGGCGCTCCAGATACCGAAACGGTCGAAGGTGGTCAGGGTGCGGGTCAAGGTGGTCATGCTGGTTTTCTCTCTTCAGGAAGGGCACGTGCGTTACGGCGTTGCTGGCGGGCCAGCTTGGCGGTGAGCTTGACGGCGATGGCGCTGAACATCAGGGCGAACGCCAGCGGGTACCAGCCCCCCATGGGGATGCGTTTGTAGAACGACAGGCAGAACACCGCGGCCAGTACCCACATGCCGGTGCTGTGCAGGGCCTGCCAGGCGCGGCCACCCAACAGGCGCATGGGGGCCTTGAACGAGGTGATGGTGAGTAGCAGCAGGAACAGGTAGCCAAGGGTGCCGGGCAGGCTGGAAGTGAGCGTGCGGCCGGCCCAGAACAGCTCGGGGAATTGCTGGGCGTAGCGGTAGATCAGTACCCCATGCACGGTGTGGGAAAAGGCGAATGCCAACCCCAGGTAGCGCCGTTCCTGCAGGATGCGGCGGCTGCTGGTGCCTGGCAGCAAGATCACCAGCGACGAGGCCAGGAAGGCCAGCAGGAATAGCGCGAAGGAGCTGCGCGCAGTGGCACGGATTGCGCTGCGCAGGCCGTCCGGATCAGGTTGGCTGGCCAGCACCACGGCGGTCATCGCCAGGGTCAGGCCGGCGAGCGTGGCGAACAGCCTCCAGCCGGAGGGAAGGGTGAGGGGTTTCATCAGGGAGGCTCCCGGGGTGTGGTTATGTAACCGGGAGTGTGTCGGGGTGGGGTATCTGCAGTGTGTCGGCGGTGGTGGGGTTGTGTATCGGATTGTAGAAAGCGCTCAGACGCCGCGTTCCCTGTAGGAGCGGCCTTGTGTCGCGATCGGGCCGCAAGGCCGCTCCTACAAAGGACTGCGAGCCATTCATTTGAGTTCGATCTGCGCGCACAGCCCGCCGCTTGCCCGGTTACTCAGGGTCAGCCGACCGCCCATGGCCTGGATCAGCTGATGGGCAATCGCCAACCCCAGCCCGGTACCGCCGGTGCTGCGGTTGCGTGAGCCTTCCACGCGATAGAACGGCTTGAGCACTTCATCCAGTTCGCCACCGGGTATACCTGGCCCGTTGTCGAGCACGCGGATCACGGTCATGTCACCCTCGCGGCATACTTCCAGTTCGGCAGCGCCGGCAAACTTCAGGGCGTTGTCCACCAGATTCACCAGCACCCGGCGCAGGGCATGCGGGCGGGTTTCCAGCAGGCTGCCGCTGCTGCCATGGCGCTCGACCTGGGCGCCACTGTCCTGATAGTCGAACACCAGGCTGTCGAGGAATGCATCGAGGTTGACCCGGCACGGTGCCTCTGTGCTGGTGTCCATGCTGCGGGCATAGGCCACGCCTTCACGCACCAGGTGTTCCATCTCGCCAAGGTCGCTCCACAGCTTGTCTTTTTCCACCCCTTCGTCCATCACTTCGACACGCAGCTTCATGCGCGTGATCGGCGTTTGCAGGTCGTGGGAAATGGCCGCCAGCAATTGCATGCGTTCCTTGAGATAGGCAGCGATGCGCGCCTGCAGGGCGTTGAAGGCCGCGGCGGCGTAGCGCACCTCGCGCGGGCCGCTTTCATCCAGTTGCACGCCAGGCTTGTCCGGGTCGAGGTTGTCCACCGCGCGGGCCAGGCGGGTCAGCGGGCCGATCGCCAGGCGTACCGCCAGCCAGGTGCACAGCAACAGCACGGCCAACTGGATCAGCAACACCACGGGCAGCCAACGTGCCACAGGGACCGGCGATGGGGTTACGTCGATGGTCAGCGGTGCACCATCGGCCAGTGTCAGGTGTGCCTGGAAGTGCGCATTCGGGCCGGGGATTTCCTGGAAGGACAGGCGATAGTCGGCGCCAATGGCCTTGACGATCGAGTCGGCGGCCATGGGCGGGTCGCTGGTCGGCATGGCTTCGCCCGCCAGGCCCTGGTCCAGCCGGTAGCGGTAGGTACGCCGCTCCAGGCGCGGCAACCAGGCGGCGCGTTCGGCCGCGGGCAGGCGATCGAGGATGGCCACCGAGGTGGCCACGTCCTGCTCCAGGGTGCTGAGCATCATCGAGCGGCTGCTGATGTAGCGCTCGTACGCCTGCAGGCCGAACGACAGGCCGTAGGCCAGCACCAGGCCGGTGAAGAAGATCAGTGCCAGGCGCGAGGCCAGGGTACGCGGCCACTTCATGATGGCGACTCGAGCAGTTGCACCGGCAGCGAGAATACGTAGCCCTCGCTGCGCACGGTCTTGATGCAGCTGGGCTCGCGGGCGTCGTCACCCAGGCGCTGGCGCAGGCGGCTGACCAGCAGGTCGATGGAACGGTCGAAAATGTCGGCTTCGCGGCCCTGGGTCAGGTTGAGCAACTGCTCACGGCTGAGTACCCGCTGCGGGTGGTCGAGAAACACCCGTAGCAGGCGGTATTCGGCACCACTCAGGGCTACCAGGGTGCCTTCGCTGTCGAGCAGGTGGCGCGCGGTGGTGTCCAGCCGCCACTGGCCAAAGCCGAGCAGGCGGCTGCTTTCGCTGATGGTCAGGTTGGGCGGCAGCATGCGCGTGCGGCGCAGCACGGCGTTGATACGGGCCAGCAGTTCGCGGGCCGAGAACGGCTTGGTCAGGTAATCGTCGGCGCCCATTTCCAGGCCGATGATACGGTCGGTTTCGTCGTTGCGGGCGGTCAGCATCAGCACCGGGGTATTGCGGTGCTTGCCGGCGCGCAGCTCGCGGCACAACAGCAGGCCATCGTCGCCGGGCATCATGATGTCGAGGACGATCAGGTCCACGCTGTTGGCTTCGAGAAAGGCGCGCATCTGCCGGCCGTCGGCGACGATGCTGGTGCGCAGGCCGTTCTTCTTCAGGTAGTTGCCGACCAGTTCGCGGATTTCGCGGTCGTCGTCGACGATCAGAATGTGATCGACATGTTCCATGCGCTGCGTTCCTGTGCAAAAGGGATGGGCGCAGTGTACCGAGCGCGTTCGCGCTTGCCTGCGGGGCTTTGTATTGCAGTGTATCTCGCTCGTGTACAGACACAGGAGGAAGCACATCACAGCTTCGGGCGACACATGCGGGATACCTGGCCGGCGTGAAATGGCTCTCGACCGGGGAGCACGACTCCCCACCCTCAAGCGTTACACAGGAGAGATGCCATGAACTTCAAAACCTTCGCCCGTGCCAGTCTGTTCGCCGTGCTCAGCATCGGCGCCATTGCCGCCCAGGCCTCCACCATGCCGATGGACGACACCGGGGTCATGCAGTACCGCTACGGTGATCACCTGGACGTGAAGAAAGTGCTGTCGATACAGGATGACCAGAGCGACGCCTGCGGCCTGGTGAATACCCGCATGGACTACCTCGACTCCAAGGGCCAGCAGCAGAGCGTGCAGTATCGTACCTACGCCACCGGCGGTTGCCATGAAAATTGATCGCCGCTTGTTGGTTGGCGGAATTGCGGTGGTGCTGGCCGGCCTGGGCCTGGCCGGGCACCTGATGGCCCGCGACAGCTACGGTGCCATGCCGTCGCTGTCGGGCGCCAGCCAGTGGCTGAACTCGGCGCCGCTGGATGGCCCCGGGCTCAAGGGCAAGGTGGTGCTGGTGGACTTCTGGACCTGGGACTGCATCAACTGCCGGCGCAGCCTGCCGCATGTGAACGAATGGGCGCGGCGCTATGCCGACCAGGGCCTGGTGGTGGTCGGCGTGCACACCCCGGAATACGACTACGAGCACGATGTGGTCACCTTGCGTGACAAGGTGGCCAGGCTGGGGA
>Ga0247818_10000598_pt1 | contig 22827 bp, 25 predicted proteins | sample 13C_Glucose_Day1_FD_192424 | JGI IMG/M metagenome (GOLD analysis project Ga0247818, IMG submission 192424) | Soil microbial communities from agricultural site in Penn Yan, New York, United States - 13C_Glucose_Day1 | ecosystem: Environmental > Terrestrial > Soil > Agricultural land | place... | reverse complement strand
CCGCCCAACGCCTGGACCAGGTCATCGACCTTCCGGGTCGACACGCCGTGCAGGTAGGCCTCCATGATCACCGCGAACAGCGCCTGGTCGACCCGACGGCGCCGCTCGAGCAGCGAGGGGAAGAACGACCCGGTCCGCAGTTTCGGGATCCGTAGCTCCAGGTCGCCGGCAGTGGTGGTCAGCGTCCGCGGCCGCGACCCGTTGCGCTGTGCCGTGCGCTGGTCGCTGCGCTCCCAGGGGCCGGCACCGATCACGCTGGTCAGCTCGGCGTCGATCAACGCCTGGTAGATCGTCTGCGCCGCGGTCCGAACCCGGTCCTCGACGCCACCAGCCTGCATGGCTTCGAGCACCTCGAGTAGTGCAGCATTGTCCAAGGCCATCGTGCTTCGTGTCCTCTCGTGAGTGTCTGTCGCAAGTACTCACTGACCGTTGCACGGTGGCCGCCTACTTCGTCGCCAACGACACGACGCTGTTCAGCGGCCCGGAACTACACCACCTCACGGGACGTCACCTTCGCCTCCAGCCAGGCCAACGCGACGCGCTCGTCGCGAGCTCGTGCCGCCTGCTCGAGGCGCCCGCTGGGGTCGCGCATCTGCGTGATGCTACGCCTGAACCGTTACGAAACGTTACGTAAACGCCGACAGTGCATGAGGTGCGAGGTACTTGGTGAGGGGTCTGGCGTGGTGGCCTTGAAGACCCTCTGCTGATCTATCGCTGAGACGGCCTGCTGCCAAGGTTCGGTCGTCCGGAGCACTTCATTCGAGGGGTGCGGTCGTCGGCCCACGGATGCGAGGGTCGCGGCAGGACCGAACTCCCGCTGGCTGCCCACCAGTGACCTGGCACTTCCTAGTCCAACCCGATCCGGCGTACGCGGTAAGCGTGCAGGAGGGCAAAGCGCCGCTTCGGGCGGACGCCCCCGAGTGGCGCCGCGTCCGCCCTGCAGCGGGTCAGGACTCGAGGAGCTCCTTCATGAGAGCAATTTCCTGGCCTTGGGAGTCAATGATCTGACCGGCGAGGTCGACGGCGTCCTTGAACCGGCCGTCCTCCTGCTCGGTCGCGGACATCTCGACGGCACCCTCGTGGTGCTCGATCATCATCTCGAGCCACATGTCCTGGAACTCGTCATCGTCGGCGTTCTCCAGCTCGTCAACGTCGTCGGCAGTCATCATCCCGGGCATGTCGGCGTGGCCCATGTCGTCCATGTTGTCGGACATGTCGTCCATGTCGTGGCCGGCGTTGGCGTGGTCGCGCATGGTCTCGGGGACCTTCTCGCCCCACTTGGTGAGCCAGTCGGCCATCGTCTCGATCTCGGGGCCCTGGGCGTCACGGATGTCCTCGGCGAGTGCCTGGACCTCCGGGTCGAGGGGCCGGTCGAGGGTCAGGTCAACCATCGACAGCGCCTGCGCGTGGTGAGTGATCATGTCGGAGGCGAAGGCGACGTCAGCGTCGTTGTGCTCGGTGGTGCTGACCTCTGCCGAACTGCCGGCGGCGTCGGAGGTGTCGTCGCCGCAGGCGGACAGGCCGGCGCCGAGCGCGAGGGTGAGCGCAACGGCGCCGAGGGCGCGCGTACGGGTCTTGAACAGGTTTTGCGTGCGGAAGTGCATGAGGGTTCTCCGGGTCTCAGGTGGGTGTCAGTGCAGGGGGTGTTGCGGGCAGGCAGCGGTCACACCCGGCCGTGTACGCGGCCTCACGAGGGCGGCGGTGGCAGGTGGCCGCGGTGCCTGTCAGCACCTGATGACGGAGAACGCCCACACACGCGGTGGGCCGCTGCCACGCACCCACTGCCGGGTGCGTGCGCGTGCTGCGGCGGGATGGAACGCGGCGGGTAGCAGCGGCCCGACGATGCGGACCGCAAGGAGCAACAGGAGCGTCAGCGCGGCGGCTGCGAGCATGACGACGCACATCATCACCATGCCGCCCAGGCCGTGCCCGGACCCAGGACCGGTGCCCGAGCTGGCGTCAGCGCGGGCGGTGGGAACTGCGGCAAGGGTCGCGGCGTGTGCTTGCGCACCGGACGTGCCGTGGGAGGTCATCGCGGTCTGGTGACCGGACGTGGTGCCGGACATTGCCGTGCTGGGGATGGCCGTCGGCGTGGCGGGGGCGCCGTGGCTGGCAAGGGCGTGCATCCCGAGGATGCCGACGACCAGCAACCCCACGAGGGCGGCCAGCGCGCCGCGGTCACTGAACCGGGCAGCCGCCCGCACCCGCACGAGCTTGCGGGTGCGAACGGCTGATGGCACTGGCTTCATCGCTTTCGATGGTACGGAGCAGGTGGTGTCACGCCAGGTGCTGGGTGCGCAGCCGCAGCGCGTTGACGATGACACTCACCGACGACAACGCCATCGCAGCGGCCGCGATGACCGGGGACAGCAGCCATCCGAACGCCGGGTACAGCACGCCCGCGGCGATGGGGATGCCCACGGTGTTGTAGCCGAACGCGAGCACAAGGCCGCGTCGGACGTTGCCCATGACGGCGTGGGAGAGCTGACGGGCGTGAGCGATGCCGTTCAGGTCGCCGCGCAGGAGGGTCACCCCAGCGGACTCGATGGCCACGTCGGTTCCGGTGCCCATCGCCAGCCCGACGTCGGCGGCAGCGAGCGCGGGGGCGTCGTTGACGCCGTCGCCGGCAAACGCGACCACGCGGCCCTCGGACCGCAGCCGGTTGACGACGTCGGCCTTGTGGTCGGGAAGCACCTCGGCCTCAACCCGGTCGATGCCCAGGTCGGCGGCGACCGCGGTCGCGGTGACCTGGTTGTCGCCGGTGAGCATGATGACCTCGATGCCCTCCTTGCGTAGCGCGGCAAGCGCGGCAGGGGTGGTGTCCTTCACCTGGTCGGCAACGCCGATGACGCCCACGGGGGTGCCGTCGACGGCGACGAGAACGGCGGTCGCGCCGGTGCGACGCAGCCGGTCGGCAGTTTCGGCCAGGCCCGCGGGGTCGATGTCCTGGCTAGTGAGGAACCCGGCGGTGCCGATGAGGACCCGCCTGCCCTCGACGGTGCCGAGGACGCCCTTGCCTGCCGGGGCGTCGAAGTTGGCCACCTCAGGCAGCCGCACCGCCGCGGCCTCGGTGTCCGGTCGGCTGGTGGCCTTGTCGACGATGGCACGAGCCAGCGGGTGCTCGGAGGCGTTCTCCACCGCCGCCGCGAGCCGTAGCAGCTCCTCGGCGGTCAGGTCGCTGTAGCCGTCGGCGAGCTCGACGGCGACCACGGCAGGCTTGCCTTCGGTCAGCGTGCCGGTCTTGTCGACGACGACGGTGTCGACCTTCTCCATCCGCTCGAGCGCTTCCGCGTTCTTGATGAGCACACCCATCTGCGCGCCGCGACCGACCCCGACCATGATCGACATCGGCGTGGCCAGACCGAGGGCACAGGGGCAGGCGATGATGAGGACGCTGACTGCGACCACGAGCGCGTGCGCGAGCCTCGGATCGGGGCCGACGAGGGCCCAGACGATGAACGCGAGCACCGCGACACCGATGACCGCAGGCACGAACACCGCGGACACCCGGTCGACGGTGCGCTGGATGGGCGCGCGGGAACGCTGCGCCTCAGCAACCATGTTCACGATGCGGGCCAGCATCGTGTCCCGTCCGACCGCGTTGGCGCGCACCAGCAGCGCGCCGGTGGAGTTCAGGGTGCCACCGATGGCGTTGTCGCCGACCTCCTTCGCGACCGGCATCGACTCACCCGTGACCAGGGACTCGTCGACGGCCGACTTGCCCTCCTCCACGACGCCGTCGACCGGGACCTTCTCACCCGGGCGCACGCGGAGCAGGTCGCCGATGTGGACCTGGTCCAAGGTGACTTCCTCCTCGGTGCCGTCGTCGCGGACTCGGCGCGCGGTCTTCGGGGACAGGTCCAACAGCGCCTTGATGGCACCCGAGGTCGCCTCGCGGGCGCGAAGCTCAAGGACCTGGCCGAGCAGCACCAGCGTGGTGATGACGGCCGCCGCCTCGAAGTACACCTCGACCGCACCGTCTTCACGGAACGCGGCCGGGAAGATACCCGGCGCGACGGTCGCGACGACGCTGAACAGCCAGGCCACGCCCGTGCCCATCGCGATGAGGGTGAACATGTTGAGGTTCCGACTCCGCACCGACGCCCACCCGCGGACGAAGAACGGCCAGCCGGCCCACAGCACGACCGGAGTGGCGAGCGCCAGCTGGGTCCAGGCGGACGCCGTCGCGGAGACGTTGTCGTGGAGCGAGGGGATGAGGTCGCGACCCATGCCGAGGATGACGACCGGGATGGACAAGGCGACACCGAACCAGAACCGGCGGGTCATGTCGCGCAGCTCCTGCGACGGGCCGGTCTCCGTGGTCACGATGACCGGTTCGAGCGCCATGCCGCAGATGGGGCACGTGCCTGGGCCGTCCTGACGGATCTCAGGGTGCATGGGGCACGTGTACTCGACCGCTTCGCTCGCACCGGGGGTCGGCTGCTCTGAGGTCGGCTGGGCCCGGTGGACGTGGCCGGCATGGTCGTGGGCCGCAGCGTCAGCCTGGTCGTGCCCGGCGTACTGGTCAGGAGCAACCAGGAACGCGTCCTTGCAACCGCCTGAGCAGAAGTAGAACCGCTCGTCGTGGTGGTCGACCGTGTGCTTCGTGGTGCCCGGGTCGACGGCCATCCCGCACACCGGGTCGGTGATCTGGTGTGCCGTGGTGCTGTCCGGGTGAGGAGTACGGCTGGTCATGACTCCACCATACCCCTAGGGGGTATTTGTTCAAGAGGTGTGGAAGGGCACTCGAGCGAGTCGAGCCGGGCGCGTTCTGCCCGGCCCAGCCGCCCTCTCAGAACCACTAGGATGGCGGTCGCCACGACGACAGCCGCGGCCAGTGCTGCCAGTGTCCTCGCCTGCCCGACCAGCAGGTCGGCGGCGATTCCGTCGACGTTGTTGGAGCGGTTGAACGACGTGTGGGTCGCTGCAACGACGAGGATGCTGTTGGCGGCGCCGCGCATCACGCCGCCGAGCAGGACCCGGATGATGATGCACAGCACCATGAGAACCGCGAACTGCGGCAGCAGCTCGGCCGGACTTTCGATCTCGCGCGCCACCACCCGGATGGGGATGTGCACCAGCGCGAAGGGCACGGCGGTGAGCACCGCCGCAACCAGCAGGCTGTGTGCGCGTTCGAGGCGGGTCTGGAGGAAGCCGGCCCATGTCGTCTCTTCCGCGATGTTGATCAACAGGAGTCCCAGCGCTGCGGCGACGAGCTCATTGATCAAGGTCGTCGGCTCAGGGGTGACCAGGTCGTCACCCAGTGCGACCGCCAGACCGACCGTGACTGCTGGCACCGCGACCACGCCGGTCAGCCACCACCGCCAACCGACGCGCCAGCGCACGATCCGGCCGACCAGCGTCTTGAGGCCCGAGGTCCCTTCGGCCATGCGCGTGAAGGTGATCGTCGTGGCGAGGAGGACGAGCACGAGGACCAGGCTGGACGCTTCCTCCATGTCCCACCCGATCCGTGAGGGAATCGACCGGCCCGGGAGGTGGCCGCGGTCCACCAGGATCATCAGGCCCAGTGCGACGTAGGACGTGAACAGGGCGGTGACTGTGAAGGTGATGGTCGCATGCCTCGCCACCCACGCCTGTGCAGATTCGGTGTGCGCGTCCTTGCCGGTCATCAGGCGACCCGCTCAGCAGTCGCGCCGCTGGTCCTGGGCAGGGTGTTCGCGCGCTCTGCCGCACGGAGCGAGAAGACGTGCGTGTCACGCCAGCGGTGGCCCAGCCAGACGTCGTGCGGGATGGTCTGCTCCAGCTGCATCCCGAGCTTTTCGAGGACGCGCGCGGATGCCAGGTTCGTGGTGTCGCAGGTTGCTCTCACGATGCGCGTTCCGAGGTGGTCGAACGCGAAGCGGACCGCCTGCCGTGTCGCGACGGTGGCGACGCCGCGACTCCAGACGTCGGGGTGCACCGCGTAGCCGACCTCGGCGATCCCAGCCTCGGCGTTGGTGACAGTCAGCTCGACGAGGCCGACCACGCGGTCGGACTGGACGACGCTTAGGACATGGCGGGCCTGCGGCTGTTGGTGTGCAGCCTCGATCGCTGTGACGACGTACTCGCGTGTCTCGACGGCGCGGTTGGGACCCCAGGCCTGGTACTGGGTGACGTCGGGTCGGCGGGCCCACTCGTGGATGAACGGCCAGTCGGCCAGGCGCACCGGTCGCAGGCGTACGTCGGCAGGCGCGTGGCCCTCCTGCGGTGTCGTGGTGCGGGTCATGGCTACTCCTTCGGTAGGTCGGTTGCCGTGATCCTCGGCTCGCGGTGTTGAGTCAGCCTTGGGTTCTCGTTGACGCCGGTGAGGTCTGCGGCAGGTGCGGTGCGAACACGGCCTCCCAGGCGTGCGCGAGCTCCGGACGGAACAGGCCGTGGTGCCCGATCGCGTCGACTCCGAGCTGCTGGGGCGACAGCCCGACGGTGGACACGGGCGCCTCGGTGAGCGCTCGAGCGAGCGCGGCGGGTCCGCTGCGGGTGACGAGCGGGTCGTCGCTCATCGAGACGAGGGTCACCGGATGAGTGATGAGCGCGTGGCGGGTGGCGATGTCGCGAATGTCTGCTCCCCAGTAGTCGGGGTGCATGCACCAGCGACCCCACTGGCGGGCGACGCCTGCGGGCAGGTCCCCGAGGATTCCGAGTCGCCGACCGGGGAAGTAGCCGGCCACCGAGGTGGTGAGCGGGACGATGCCGCGCCAGAGGAGGGGAGCTCGTCGCCGCAGCCACGGTGGGTTGTGGTGGTAGTGGCCGTGGCCGGTGGCGACGAGGACGGCGCTGTCGAGGAGGTCGTGCCGCACGAAGGGGAGCACCTGGCCTCCGAAGCTGTGCCCGATCCAGGTCATGGGGGAGCTGTCACCGGCTGGCACGGCGTCCACGAGGTGCTCGAGTGCGGCCGCCGAATCCGCTGCCCAGGTGAGGAGGTCGGCGCTCTCGCGGCGGAGCTCTGAGGGGGTGGCGGTGGTTCCGCGGTAGTCGAAGGTCAGGACCGTCAGCCCGCGTGCGGCCAGCCAGGTCGCGAAGCCGGCGTAGAAGCGCGCCGGCGTCGCCATGGCAGGGGCGACCAGGACGTGCCCGGCTCCGGGCGAGCGCGGCCGGAACCACGTGGCGTGCAGGAGTCGTCCGTCGTCTGCACGGAATGTTGTGCGTTCGCGTCGGACCGTGTCTCGGGCACCGGGTCGAGCACGGATGGTCACGGTGTCGGTGGTCATGGCGATCCTCGATCGGGTGGATGGGGTCGACGGTGCAGGGCGCCGACGTCTGCGGCGCCCCGCACGCAGTCGGTGGGCTCACTGGCCGGCAAGGACCGTCTCGAGCTCGATCTCGATCCGGACGTCCTTGGAGACGAGGAGGCCGCCTGCCTCCAGCGCCATGTTCCAGGTGATCCCGAACTCCTCACGGTTCACCGCGGTGCGCGCGGAGAAGATGGCGCGGTGGCCACCCCACGGGTCGGGGACGTGACCCTCGAAGGAGACGATCAGCGGCACGCGGCGGGTGACGCCGTGGATGGTCAGGTCACCGTGGACGGTTCCGGAGGTTCCGCTCCACTCGACGCGCCGGCTGACGAAGGTCGCCGTGGGGTAGCGCTCGACGTCGAACAGGTCTGCGGACCGGATGTGGTCGTCCCGGTCGGTGGACCCGGACTCCACGCTCGCCATGCCGATCGTCACCTCGACGGACGAGTCGCTCATCTGCGGGGCGATGACGACGCGGCCCGTGACGTCGGTGAAGCGGCCACGGACCTTCGTGACCATGAAGTGACGTCCCACGAAGGCGAGGTCGGTGTGGCCGGGGTCGATGTCCCAGACGCCCGGCGCGGGAAGCACGTGGCCGTCGAGCGTGCGGGTAGGGGACTGCTGGACCTGGTCGTGCGTCATGGTGGTTCTCCTGTCGGTGATGGGTGGGTGTTGCGGGGGTTCAGCGCTGGAGCTGCTCACCGAGGCGGTCGAGCTGGATCCAGTACTCCTGGATGCGCCCGTCGGTGACGAGGTAGACGGCCGAGCCCGCCTCGCGTAGGGGTCGTGTGGTCGCGTGGGGGTCGTCGGCGTGGCCGACCTGACCGTGCTGGAGCCATCGGACGAACACGTGGTCCGCCTCGACGATCAGCTCGTCCACGTCAAGCCGGAACGGGCCGTGGTCCTCGAGCATGTCCCGCACGTGTGCGGCGTACTCGCTGGGCGTGCGCACCACGGTCTCGTCGCGCTCGGCGACGTGCTGGTGGGCCGGGACCGTGGGGCCCATCAGGCGCTCGGCCGCATCCGAGTCGCCGGTGGTGCGGACCGCGGCGAGCCACTCGGTGACGGTGCGAGCGGCGGGTGGCATGCCGGGCCAGGTGTGCGGACGGCCGGGGACGACGGTGAAGGTCCTCATGGCAGGTCCAGGTCGTCGTACGGCGTCAGGGTGAGGCGCCGTGCCGTGCCCGTGACCTGGACCGTGTCCGAGTCGCGCCCCAGGTCGACGAGGAGCCGGCTCGGCGCGCCCATCTGGCGACCCTGCAGCACGACGACCGTCGACGGGAGGTCGACCAGGGCGAGGTGGCGGAGGTAGCCGCCGAAGGCCGCGGCGGCGGCTCCGGTCGCGGGGTCCTCGCGGACGCCACCCGGCGGGAAGGCGTTGCGGGCGTGGAACCGGTGGCGGCACTCGGACCAGAAGACGTGCACCGTGGTCCAGTGCTCGCGGGCCATCAGCCTCTCGAGAGCCTCGTAGTCGTAGTCGAGAGCATCGAGCACCGACCGGTCCCGAACGCCGACCACGAGGTGCTGGTTGCCCGCGAACGCGACGTGCACCGGGTAGGTCGGGTCGAGGTCTCCGGGGCCCAGGTGCAGGGCGTCCATGGCTTCGTCGCCCGGTTGCCCGGCCGGTTGCGTCCAGGTCGGCGGCGACGTCAGCGTGGCGGTCACCTCCGTGCCGTCACGGCGCGTGGCGACCGGCACGGGCCCGGCGTTGGTCTCCAGGGTGAGGGGGCCTGCTCCGTACCTCTCCGCGATGGCCACCGCGGACGCGATCGTGGCGTGGCCGCAGAAGTCGACCTCGGCCCGGGGGCTGAAGTAGCGCACGCGCAGTCGCGACGGGTCCGACTCCGAGGTGGGGCTGAGGAAGGCGGTCTCCGAGTAGCCGATGGCCTCCGCGATCGCGAGCATCTGGGGGTCGCTCAGGGAGTCGGCGCCCAGGACGACGCCGGCTGGGTTGCCTCCGGCACCGTCCTCGGGGAACGCGGCGTAGCGCAGGACCTCGACGGTCATCGAAGCTCCTCCGTCCCGTTGTGGCTGCGACGGAGCGTCGGGGAGAGCAGGACCAGCAGGCCGAAGCCGAGCGTGACGGCGTACCTGACCCAGTCGTGATCGGCGTCGACCAGGTCCGAGCTCGCGTTGAACGTCGCGTGCAGGAGGGCGACCGCGAGGATGCTGCCGCGGCCCCACACGTCGAGGGCGCCGACGAGGAGCCGCATGCCGACGCCGGCCGCCGCCATGACGGCCAGGTTGCGGCCGAGGTCGGCGGCGTCCTCCACGCCGTAGAACGCCAGGGGCAGGTGGATGGCCACGAACAGGGCGGCAGTGAGCAGTGCGCCGCGCACGAAGCCGTACGCACGGGCTGCGGTGCGCTGGACGAAGCCGGCCCACACCATCTCCTCCCAGAGGTTGACGATGACGACGCTGGACAGGACGTTGACCGTCAGGTCGAGCACGAGGTCCGTGGTGAGCGGCTCGCCGCCACCCGTCAGGGATGCCCCGAGCCGGGTCCCGACCGGGATGAGCAGCGTGGCCGGGACGAGCCAGGCGATGGGGCGGGGTACCCGCAGGCAGTCGCGGAGGAGCCGGCGGACGGTGGTGTGCTGCCCGTGGCGTGTCAGCAGCAACGCGGCCGGCACCATGCCGAGGAAGAGGGTCGCGAGGACGAAGGGGTCGACCGGCCAGCCCGTGAAGAGGGGGACGCTGAGGAAGGCCCATCCCGCGGGGAGTGCGACGGCGGCGAACCTCAGCAGGGACTGGCCGGGACGTGGCGTGGTCCGGTCGGTGAGGGGTGAGTGGGTCGAGGTCATGCCACCACGGTGGACCGGGCGCGTTGGGGGACTGTTGGATCGGCGTTGGACCACGCTGGGGCACTACCCAGCGCCGAGACCCTGCGGTCGATCAGGTCCACGAAGAGCCCGTGGTAGGGGCCGGGCGTCTGGCGCGCCTGCAGGTAGCGTTCATGCGCGACATCGCGGTCGCCGCGCGCGGCGTGGACGTCGCCGAGCAGGACCAGCATGGTGGAGGCGGTCCCGTTGCGTCCCTCGCGCACGATGTCCTGGAGGCGCGTCTCGAGTCCCGCGAGGGTCCGGTCGCCCGCGCGGCCGGCCAGAGCCTCGGACCAGTCGTGGACGGACTCGGCGAGCATGCTCAGCCAGCCGAACCCGAAGCGGAGGCCTAGGTCGAGCGCCGGGGCGGCCAGGTCCTTGAAGTAGTCGTGGCAGGGGCTGTACTGGGCCTGCGCCGCGCCCAGGGCGCGCGCGACGGCACGCGGGAACGGACGACCGTCGGCATCGGCGAGTGCCACCGCGGCCTCGACCGCTCGTTGGTGGGCGTCTCCGTCTCCGTGCAGGCCGAACCACGCACCCTCGATGAGGTGGTACATGACGTGGAGGTTCTCCTCGTACGAGGCGGTCTCGGCCGCGGTGGCGGCCTCGACGAGCGCGCGGGCCCGGACCAGGTGACCGTGGGCCCGGTCGCGGTCGTCGGAGGACAGCGCGTCGAAGACGGCCATGAGGTGCACCGACGCCCGGGACGCATTCCCGATCCGGCTGCGGGGGTCGGGCGCCTCGCAGGTGGTCAGGAGCGAGCGTGCGACGTCGACGTAGGACGCCTGGTCGTCCTGGTCGACGAGGAGGAAGAACAACGACCACCAAAGGCGGGCGTTGTCGTCGCTGAAGGCACCGGCTTCGGCCAGGTGGAGTGCTCGGTCCGCGACCGCTCTCGCGTCGTGGTGGCCCCACCCTCGAGAGGTGACGATCAGCCGGAGGAGGGCCAGCAGCACCGACAGCTCGGTGTCGGGATCCGGTGGTGACGCCTGGCGCACGAGGTGCAGCGCGCGTCGGAGGTGCACCTCGGCCTGTTCGTGGGCGCACACCGCCATGGCCGCCTCGGCCGCGGTCAGCTGCGACTCGACGCCTGCGGGCCCCATCACCTCGCGCGCGGCCCAGGTGTGCGTCGCGACGACAGCGGGCGAGCTCGCACCCTCCTCCTCGAGCAGCCGTGCAACGGCCCCGTGGAGCCTGCTGGCACGCCCGGCCGGGACGCGCTCGAGGACGACGTCCTGGACGAGTGCGTGGACGAACCTGTGTCCGCCGTCCTCGGTGGGTTCCACGAGACCGTGCCGGGCAGCGACGTCGTAGGCGTCGAGCGCCTCTTCGAGGTCCATACCGGCCACGGTGGCTGCCGTGCGGAGGTCGAAGTCCCGTCCGATGACGGCTGCCGAGGTGAGCAGGGAGGTCACGGCGGCGGGAAGCGGCTTGAGCCGGCTGGCGATCACGTGGCGGACGCCCGGCGGGACAGGGGCAGCGCTCGCCTCGGTGGGCGCCTCGTCCTCGAGGAGCAGGCGCGCCAGCTGGCGGACGAAGAAGGGGTTGCCGCCGGTCCGCTCGTAGAGGACGTCGGCGAACTGCTGGTGTCGTTCGGGCTGGTGGGCGGTCGTGAGCAGGTCGGCGGCGAGCACCGCGACGTCCCCGCGGGCGAGCCCACCGAGGTGGACCTCTGACGTGACGTCCTCGCGGGAGACGGTCGCGAGCGTCGCGTCCAACGCCTCGCTCGTGTCGCTCGGGAGGTCGCGGTAGGCCGCCACGAGAAGGAGCGGCCGCGTGGCCAGGGACGGCGTGAGGTAGGAGAGCAGCTCCAGGCTGGGGAGATCGGCCCAGTGGATGTCGTCGAGTAGCACCAGGAGCGGGCCGTCGGCGGCCCGCCCCAGGTAGGTGGAGACCGCTTCGTAGAGCAGGAACCGCACGGCGTGCAGGTTGTCGGCAGGCGATGGGACGTCGAGCCCCACTCGGTCGGCGATCGCGGCCGACAGCTGCGCCACGGGTCTCGCCCGGTTCGCGACCAGCGACTCGAGCGCCTGGTCGTCGAGGAGGGTCGCCACGCTGTCGACCACCTGGGACCACGGCCAGAACGGGGGCGCCCCTCCAGCGGCCGGCGAGCGTCCGACGTGCACCGCGACGTCCCGGCGACGTGCCATCTCCTCGATCGACTCGAGCAGCGTCGTCTTGCCGATCCCCGGTTCACCCGCCAGCAGGACCAGCGACCCGGTGCCGCTCGTGGTCACGCGGTCGAACGCGGCCTGCAGCACGCCGAGCTCTCGTTCGCGCCCGACGAGCATCCGGACCGGACCGCCGACGGCGAGCGCCGGAAGTGCGGTCCCGGCGGTGCCGTCCGCGGGGCTCGGAGCAGCGCCGACGGACGCGGGACGGGCCTGGGGTGCGGCGGCCGGCGGGTCGAGGTCGGGATCCTGCGACAGGATCCGCTGGAGCAGCGACTCCATGCGGATCGAAGGGAGGATGCCGAGCTCCTCGTCGAGCACGACCCGGAACCTGCGGTGGACTTCCAGGGCGTCGGGCGTCCTCCCGCACCGGTGGAGCGCGAGCATCAGCATCGCCTGGGGTTCCTCACGCAGGGGGTGCTCGGCGGCGAAGGCGTCGAGTGCCGGGAGTGCGTCGGCGTGGCGTCCGGCGGCCAGCATCGCCTCGAACCTGGCCTCCACCGCTGCCAGGTAGGTCTCCGTCAGCTGGGCGACGATGCTCTGTGCGAACTGGTGGTCCGCCACCTCGGCGAGCGGGTCCCCGGACCAGAGGCCGACCGCCTCGTCCAGCACCGTGAGTGCCTCCGTCACCGCGCCCTGTCGCAGGAGGTCGCGCCCTGCCTGGGTGAGGGTCCGCAGCCGCACCGCGTCGACCGTCTCGGCCGGCAGGTCGATGAGGTACCCGGGGCCGCGGGTGACGAGTGCCGACCCGAGCGCACCCGTCGCGCCCAGGGCCTGCCGGAGGTTCGAGACGTACGACCGCAGCGTTACGGCGCCTTGTGGCGGAGGTTCGCCGTCCCAGAGCTGGTCGATCAGCCGCTCGGTGCCGACCACCCGGCCGACGTTGAGGAGGAGCAGGACCAGGAGCGCACGCTGGCGGCGCGTGGCTATCACGACCGACTGCCCGTCCACCCGTACGTCGAGGAGGCCGAGGATCCGCGCGTCGATCCGGCTCGCGTCGACCCTGCCCGCGTCGATCCTGGTCACGTCGTTCCGATCCGTGAGCGCATCCGGCACGGGACGGCCCGCCTCACGCATCTCGCCGGCGGACGGTGATGGTCGCCACGACCAGGCCGGCCACCATCCAGCCGACCCAGACGAGCGCCGCCACCGGTGGGGCGAGCCCGGACCCTCCCTGGTCGACGCGCATCATCGCGGAGCCGGCCTCGGAGACCAGCAGCGGGAGGACGGCGTCCGCGGCGGGTTGCGGGAGCAGCGCCACGAGCATCGGGAGCACAAACATCAGGCCGAGCAGCGCGAACGCGGCACCGACGGCGGACCTCAGGATCCATCCCAGTGCCTGGCCGAGCAGACCCCATCCGACGGCGTACAGGGACATGGCGACAGCAGCCCACCACGTGCCCGGTTCCGCCCAGGTCAGGGGAGAGCCGATGCGCCCGAGGATCACCCGTGACACCTCGAGCGCGACGGCGGCGCCGACGAGGACGATCGGGAGCACCAGCCCCGAGAACGCCAGCGCCTTCCCGCGGACGACGAGGCCCCGCCTCGGGACGGCCCAGAAGGTGGTCCGCACGAGTGCGCTGGGGAACTCCGAGGTGACGCTGAGGACACCGAGCACGCCCAGGAGCAGGGCCGCGGTGACACCGCCGTTGAGGGCGACGGAGGTGGCGGCGCCGAGGTCGGTGAGGGGTGGGCCGCCCTGGGGTGCGATCACCTGCCCGAGCGCCTGGACCGGTCCCAGGACGAGCAGGAACAGGGCGGCCGCGGCGAGCAGGGCGACGTGGGAGCGCAGGGTCCTGAGCTTGACGGTCTCGCTCTTCGTGACCCGGGTCAGCGTCGGGCCCTGGGTCTGTTGGGTGGACATCGGGTGTTCCGTGGCGGGCACTGAGCTGCTCATCGGGTCACCGTCCTCTCGGTGGTGTGGTCGGCGCGGTAGTCGGTGGCGTCGTGCGTGAGCTCGAGGAAGGCGTCCTCGAGCGAGCGGCGCTCGGTGACGAGCTCGTGCACCTCGAGCCGGTGGTCGAGCGTGAGGCGGGCGATCTGTGCGGGCTCGAGGTCCGACACGTGGAGAGCCGAGTCGCCGGCGCGTTTCACGGTCGCGCCGGCGTCCGTGAGCACCCGAGCGAGGCGAGCCGGTTCGGGGCCTCGGACGCGAACGACGGATGCTGCGCCGCTCAGGAGCTGCTCGGTCGGTACGTCGGCGACGAGCCGGCCCCGGCCGACGACGACGAGGTGGTCGGCCGTCTGGGCCATCTCGCCCATGAGGTGGGAGGAGACGAAGACCGTGCGGCCCTCGTCCGCCAGCCGCCGCAGGAGCGAGCGGACCCAGATGATCCCGTCGGGGTCGAGCCCGTTCATCGGCTCGTCGAGCACGATGATCCCGGGATCGCCGATCAGGGCGGCGGCGATCCCGAGCCGCTGGCGCATGCCGAGCGAGAAGGTTCCCACGCGACGTCGCGCTTGGTCGGTGAGCCCGACCAGGTCGAGCACCTGCTGCACCCGGACGCGCCCCTCGCCGATCGTCTCCGCGATCGCGGTGAGGTGAGCCTGCGCCGCACGACGGGGATGGACCTGCCCGGCGTCGAGCATGGCGCCGACGGCGCGAGCAGGGGAGGGCAGGTCGACGAACGATCGACCGTCGACGTGCGCGGTGCCACCGGTCGGGCGGTCCAGGCCCAGGACCATCCGCATGGTGGTGGACTTGCCGGCGCCGTTGGGTCCGAGGAAGCCGGTGACGAGGCCGGGCCGGACGGTGAAGCTGATGTCATCGACGGCAACCGTGCTGCCGAAGCGCTTGGTGAGGTTCTCGATCTCGATCATCGCGGGGACTCGTTTCTCAAAGGGGGGTCACGCGGCGCGGGTCGCGGGCGTGTCAGCAGGGGCTCGCACGGCGGCCGCGTGGCCGTCGTCGCCCGGGCACGAGAGGGGGGTCACGCGGGCACGTTGACGGATCGCGAAGGCCGGCTGGCCCAGGAGCACACCCGCTGCGATCAGGGACATGCCGAGGATGGTCACCGCACCGAACGGTTCTCCCGCGACGACGATCCCGAGTGACGTGGCGACGACGGGGTTGAGCAGGCCGATGAGCGACACGGTCCCCGCGGGGAGGCGCGCCAGGCCGCGGAACCAGCACGCATAGGCCAGGACGGTGCCGACCCCTGCGAGCCAGAGGAGCCCGCCGACCGCGGAGAGGTCGAGAGCGGGCGGCGGGCCCTCGACGACCAGGCTGAGCGGGACCAGTGCGAGGCCGCCGACGACGAGCTGCCAACTGACGAGAGTCAGGGTGTCCACAGGTGCTGGCCAGCGCCGAACCAGGACGAAGCCGAGCGCAGAGCAGAGGACCGAACCGCCCGCGGCCAGGAGGCCGAGACTATCGATCGAGGAAGTGGAGCGAAGGACGAGCAACCCGACCCCGACCAGCCCCACGAGTCCACCGAGCACGCGGAGCCGGCCGGGAATCTCGCGCAGCACGAGCCACGCGAGGGCCATGACCACCAGAGGGGATGCAGCCTGGACCGTGGAGGCGACGCCGCCGGGAAGCCGGTAGGCGGAGAGGAAGAGGAGCGGGAAGAAGGCTGCGAAGTTCAGCAGGCCGAGGACCAGGGCACGCCACCACCAGCGGCCCTGCGGGAGCTGCCGGGACAGCGCCAGCAGGATGAGCCCCGCCGGGAGGGCACGCGTGACGGCGGCGAAGAGCGGGCGTCCGTCGGGGAGGAGGTTCGCGGTGACGACGTAGGTCGTCCCCCACGCGACGGGAGCGACCGCCGTGCTGAGCGCGGCGCCCCACGGACGGGGGCTGCTGGAGGTGGACATGGCTCGGTTCCCTCGTCGTCGGTGGTCAGTCGGACTCGGGGACCCAGGGCGTCCACGCGCGCCGCGCGGTGAGGTGGTCCCAGATCGGTCGGCGGTACTCGCGGAACGGGTGGAGCTCTCCGGTGTTGATCGTCGACACGGCGACGCGGACGTCGTCCGCTTCGAAGCAGCCATCCCGCTTGACCACGACGTACTCGAACCAACGCAGCCGGCTTTTCTTGTCGCTCCGAACTCCGGCGTCGGCGACGCAACGTCCGTCGGGCGAGTGGCTCCACGCCCGGACGCGTTGCTCCATCCAGCCCGTGGTGGGGGCGAATCGGTAGTCGCTCCAGAAGTCCATGAAATGGCCGTACTCCGGACCTTCCCGAGAGTCGTCCGTGTCGAGGTAGACCATCACCGCGCCGGTGGGGAAGTCGTACGTCTCGGCTACTCCGGGGAACGACACCCGCACCCGCAGCCTGTCGGGTCGGTTGCTGACACTCACCTCGCGGATGTCGAGCTTGGGCTTGCGGACCTCGGCTGTTTCATCCGCGAACGATGCGCGGACGCGCTGAGCAGCCGTGACAGGCGTGTCCCGCGGGTGGGACGCAGGCGCATCGGCAGCCTGTGCGTTCGGCGCGGCGCCGAAGAGGGCAAGCATCAGTACGCCAACGTGGTGGGCTGCGGAGGTTCTCTTCACTGGGGTTTCTCCATCTGGGAACGGGGAGCGCACGCTGGGGCGCACATCGGTGGGTTCGGGCGATGTTCTGGACAAATCGGTTGGTTGGGACCCCGCGCTAGGCCGATCGGGTCACGGACGGACGGGCGGAGTACGAGCCCTCACGCAGGTCGTCGAGGAGTGTCGGTCGGGTCGGGCGCCAGCCGAGAGAACGGGCGCGAGTCGCTGACACGTGCTGGTTGAGTGCCAGCGCTTCGGCGAACGCGGGCCCGAGGGCGGTTGATGCCTCATCGACGCGCCACGGAACTGCTTGGCCCGCGCCACCGGCCGCGACGTCAGCGGCTCGGCCGGCCTCTGCGGCGGGCACGGAGGCTTCGGCGACGGCGTGCAGGATGGTTCCACCGGCGGCTTGGCTCAGTGCCAGGACGACCAGGTCTGCCAGGTCCTCGACGTGCACGACGGCCCAGGAGGGTGCGGTAGCACCCGCGACGAAGCGTCCGGTGCCGTGCTCGCGTGCCCAGTCGACCAGGAGGCGTGGGATGCCGCCTCCGCGGCCGTGCACGACACCGGCCCTCACGACAACCCCTCGTGCGCTGCTGGTCAGGACGGCGTGCTCGACGGCCTCGCGACCCGCGACGATGCTGATCGGGTGCGCCGGGGAGTCCTCGTCGAGGAGTTGGCCTCCGGTCGACGAGCCGAGGACCCAGATGCCGCTGACGTAGACGAACGCACCGCCGGGGCGCACCCGGTCGAGAAGGGCGGACACGGCGTTGGCGTCGGCTGCCCAGTCGCCGAGCGGAGCTCCGGCGTGCACGACGGCGTCGATGTCGGGCGTGATGGCGGCGCGGAGAGTGGCGGGGTCGGTGAGGTCGCCGACGACCGTGCCACGATCCCCCGACTCGGCCCCAGACTCGTCGGGGGCAGTGCGGACGAGCAGTACCACGGTGTGACCGGCCGCCTGCAACGCGCGTGCCACGCTGCTCCCGATGTAGCCGGTGCCGCCGATCAGCAGGATCCTGAGTGAAGAGTTGGTGTTCATGGGTCGAGGCTCCCGTCGGTCTGTTGGATGGACGTGGATGACGTGTTGCGCGGTGGTTGCAGCCAGCCCGCGGCCGGGCGGAGGGGAGACGGTGCGAGCGTCGCCTCAGCCGCGGACATCCAGGACGACCTTTCCGACGCGGTCGGCTGCGTCGAGACGCGCGTAGGCGGCCCCGATCCCGCTGAGCGGGAACACGCTGTCCACGCGCGGGGCCCAGCGGCGGGCCCTCACCTGGGCGAGGAGGCCGTCGAAGTCGCGAGGGCTGCCCATCGACGAGCCGAGGACGTCGACTTGCTTCCAGTAGACCGACTGGACGTCGAGGGTCGCGGCGGCCGCGGCCATCTTGCCCACGACCACGAGCCGGCCAGCGGGGCGGAGGTTCTCGACGAACGAGCCCCAGAGCCTGCCGGTCGGGTCCAGCGCGAGGTCGGCGTGACCTCCCGTGGCGGCCCGGAGCAGGTCGGAGACGTTGGCGGCCGTGCGGTCGACCGTTGCGGCAGCGCCGAGATGGAGAGCCTCAGCGGCCTTGGCTCCCGAGCCAGTGACGGCGACGACCCGAGCGCCGGCTGCCGCGGCGATCTGGATGGCTGCGGTGCCGACTCCCGACGAGGCGGCCCCCACGAGCACCGTCTCGCCTTCGACGAGCCGGCCGCGGGTGACCAGTGCTCGCCATGCGGTGAGTCCGGCCATGGGCAGCGATGCCGCCTCGGTCCACGTGAGGTGCTCGGGTTTCGCATGCAGGTTGGCGGCCGGGACGGCGACGCACTCGGCGTGCGTGCCGTGGGTGGGGGAGCCAAGGATCTCGTACTCGGGAGATGGGAAGCGCTCGTCCGGACCCCAGTGCAGCGACGGGGAGATGATGACGTGGTCGCCGACTGCCCAGCCCGTCGACGTGGGGACGTCCGGGCCGAGCTCGTGGACGACGCCCGCGCCGTCGGAGCCGAAGATCGCGCCCGGGGCATTGGAGGTCCTGTGCTCCAGCATCATGGCGTCGAGGCGGTTGAGGCTGGCGCGTTCCAGCCGTACGACGACCCAGTCGCCTGTGGCGTGGGGAGTGGGTACGTCCCTGACACGGACGGGTGGTTCCTGCGGTTCGGTCCCGACTACTGCGGCTCTCATGGTTCTCCTCGGGCGTGGCGCCTGCGCGTCAACAGCGGTTTGGTGGAGTTCAGCGCGGGAAGGTGGCGCTCCTGCGTCCACACCGTGGGCAGTGGCCGTGGCGGACGACATCGAGTTCCTGTCCGCACCAGCAGGCGGGAGCGGCTCCGGGCATCCGGGCCGCGTTGCGCGGGCTCATGGTCGGGGTGATGGCGTGCATCGGTCTCGCCTCCTCTCGGTCCGGCTCAGCGCATGGACGCGGTCAGCCAGCCCTGCTGGTACCAGCGGGTGACGGACGGGTTCCGGTGGGCGGCGCGCTCGGACGCGATCTCGTAGCCGGCTCCGGTGAGCGCGCGCTTGATGAGTGGAAGCAGGCCCTCACCGCCGCGGACGACGACGTCCCCGGTGCGGTCGGCGGTGGCGTCGGTCACGCCGGCCAGGCGGCGCAGGCGCGACTCGAGAAGGCTGGTGCCCGTGTCGGACGAGCCGTTGATCTGGAGGTGATAGGTGGTCATGGCTGTTCTCCTTCGCGTTGGTGGGGCGTGGATGAGTCGCTCGGTGCGAGCTCCTGGAAGAGGGTGAGTTGCAGCCCCGCAGGTCCGGTGAGGCGCGAGTTCAGCGAGTCCCATGGGGTCCGCTTCGGTGGAGCAATCAGCTCGGCGCCCGCGTTGGTGAGCCGGCTCGTCGCGCGCTCGGCGTCGGCGACCTCGAAGGCCACCCGGAGTCGGGGGCTCACGCGGCGACCGACCTCGACGCGGTCGATGAGGTCGACCTGCTGGGGGGTGCTGAGCTCGAGGGTGGCGCGGCCGACGTCCAGGATGGTGACGCGAGCACCGTCGCCGCTGTCGACGAAGAGCTCCTCGGGCGCACCGAGCACGTCGCGGTAGAAGGCGACGGCGGCGTCGTGGTCAGGTGCCTCGACGACCAGGCGCATCTGCAGGACCGGCGGGCTCGCCGGCTCGGTGGCGCTCATGACACCGACCGCACGACGGTGGTCTGGTACTGGCCGTCGGTGTAGGTCAGCAGCCGGAGCGGCTGGTTCGAGAAGTCCCCGGCGTAGTAGCCGTTGTGCGGGTGGTGAGGACGGCCGCTGTACGTGCCGGACTCTTCCTCGATGATCCTTGACGAAGCCATGTCGTCCACTTCTTTCGGTTGATCCGAGAACGTCTGGGTGTTGGGTCGACCTTGCGACCGCGGGCTTGCGCGGTCCTGTCCAAGCGCTGTCCGCGTAGAGGGTCAGGCGACAGCGGGCACGGACAGAGGCGCGGACGTGGTCGGGACCGCGACCTCGACGGCGCTGGCGGCGGACGAGCCGTCCGGGAGAAACTGTGTGGCGTGTGAGCGCGCCGACCGACGCCAGCGGCGCTCCTGGTCGAGCCACGTCGCGCCGAACAGCGCCGCGCCGACGACCGTGGAGACCCCGGCGACGACACGAACAGATGCGGGACTGAAGGCAGACAGGAGCAGTCCGAGGAGAGCTCCCGAGACGACGGCGGTCACGGCCGCGACCGAGGCCGCGGTGTGGGAGAAGTGGTGCCGCCTGCTGTGCTGCTCGCCGGCCTGGCGCAGATCGTGTGGGGGTCGTCGCCGGCGGGTTGCAGCCAGTACTGCCGCCCGGCCGGGTCGAGGGTCAGGTAAAACGCGCGGATCCGGCCGATCGCGCGGGCGTAGTGGGCGTCCTGGACGGCGAGGTCGGCGAGCCTCGTGTAGCTGGTGAGGCCGAGCACCACGAGTGCCGGCAGGACCACCAGCGTGAACGCGATGAAGGTGTCGCCGAGCTGGTCGAGCTGCGCGACCAGCGCGAGCGCGACGGTGGCGGCGCTGGTGGCCGACAGGAAGAGCGAGCTGCGGCCGTTGGCCTCGACCACGGTGGACGAGCGGGACGCTTGGAGCGTGTAGTGCTCGGTCGTCAACGCCGCGAGGAGCGCGGGGTTGGTGGTGCGCTCGGACTCCGCGTCGGAGCCGTCGACGAGATTCATTGGGGTCCTCCTGGAACGGGGCTGGAACGGGGTGGGTGTGGTCCCCGGACTCTCGGGTGCCGGCCTGTCGCACTCCTGCTCGTCCGCTGTCCGCACGGACAGCGGGTGGACAGCGCCGGCTCGCACTCTTGGCTCATCACCACAGGACTGATGCCTCGGGCAGTGAGCGAGCGACAAGATGGACGAGATGGAGCTGACCGTGAGCGGCATGTCGTGCCGCCGCTGCGTACGTGAGGTCACCGCGCGACTGCGCGACGTGGCCGGCGTCGAACGGGTCGTCGCCGACCCGGTGCGCTCGACGGTCCACCTCGTCGGCTCCATGACCCGCGCCGACGTGCTCGCCGCGTTCGAGGGCACGACCTACCGACCGGCCCTGGGCGAGGCCTGACCCCGGTCACCACCCAGGCGTCGCGACCGCGACAGCCGCGGGACAGCAGCGGGACAGGACCCGCCAGCAGCCTCCCCACCCTGGGTGCACGTCACCCGTTCGACCCACCTCACAGAAGGGCACCAGCATGTCTTCCACCCACCCGCCCGCCGGGGCCCCGAGCAGCCGACGCTGGCTCGCTCTGGGACTCATCGCAGCGGCCCAGTTCATGGTCATCATGGACACCTCGATCATCGGCGTCGCGCTGCCCGAGATGCAGCGCGACCTCGGCTTCAGCCCCGAAGGCCTCACCTGGGTGTTCAACGCCTACGTCGTCGCCTTCGGAGGCCTCCTGCTCCTCGGCGGGCGGCTGTCCGACCTGTTCGGCGCCCGTCGCATCTTCGGCACCGGCTGGGCGATCCTCGCCGTCGGCTCCCTCGTCGCCGGCCTCGCCGCCGACCCGACCACCGAGCTGGTCGGTCGCGCCGTCCAGGGTGCCGGCTCCGCGCTCATCGCGCCGGCCGCGCTCACGCTGCTGTTCACGATCTTCGGCGCGAGCCCCGGCGAGCTGACCAAGGCCCTGGCCCTGTACGGCGCCGCCGCGCCCGCGGGCGGAACAGCCGGCGTCTTCCTCGGTGGCGTGCTCACCGAGTACGCCAGCTGGCCGTGGGTCTTCTTCATCAACCTTCCCCTGGCCGCGGTCGTCCTGGCCACGATGCGCGCGGTGATGCCGCAGGGCGCGACCCGACACGGGTTGCTCGACGTGGCCGGTGCCGTCACCGTCACCGCCGGCCTGGGGTCGCTGGTGTTCGGCGTCGTCACGGCGCCGCAGTCCGGATGGACCTCGCCGGTCACGCTGCTGACCGGTGCGGCGGGCATCGCCCTGCTGGGCGTCTTCGTCCTGCTGCAGGCCAAGCGCCGCGAGCCGCTGATGCGGTTGGGCATCTTCCGTGCGCCCAACCTGGCGGCCGCCAACTTCGCCCAGTTCATGCTGGGCGCGGCCTGGATCCCGATGTTCTTCTTCGTCAACCTCTACCTGCAGCAGGTCCTCGGCCTCGGTGCCTTCGCTTCCGGCGCCGCCCTGCTGCCGCTGACGATCACGATCATGGTCGGGATGATCGCGCTGGCCCCGCGCCTGATCGGCCGCTTCGGCCCGCAGACCATGACGGTCGGAGGGCTCGCGGTCCTCGCGGCGGGTCTGGTGTGGCTGTCGTTCATCGGCCCCGACGGGAGCTTCGTCACAGACGTCCTGCCGGCGTCCCTCGTGACCGCGGCGGGCATGGCGATGGCGTTCATCCCGTCGCTCGGGCTGGCGCTGTCCTCGGCCGCGCCCGAGGAGGGTGGCCTCGCCTCCGGGATCGTGAGCACCAACTACCAGGTCGGCTCCGCCCTCGGGCTCGCGGCGATGACCGCCCTGGCCTCGGCCTTCGGCGCCGACCGCGTCGGTGACGCGGCCGCCCAGACCAGCGGCTTCTCCGCCGGTCTCCTCGGCGCGGCGGCCATCGCCGCTGCCGGTGCCGTCGTCGCGAGGGCCTGGCTGCGGTCGGGTGCCCCCGCGACCCCCGCGACCGACGAGCAGCCCGCCGCGGTCTGACACCCCACTACCGCCAGCCACCACGGCCGGCACCCACCAAGAAGGAGAACCACC
>Ga0247818_10000597_pt1 | contig 22832 bp, 16 predicted proteins | sample 13C_Glucose_Day1_FD_192424 | JGI IMG/M metagenome (GOLD analysis project Ga0247818, IMG submission 192424) | Soil microbial communities from agricultural site in Penn Yan, New York, United States - 13C_Glucose_Day1 | ecosystem: Environmental > Terrestrial > Soil > Agricultural land | place... | reverse complement strand
CCGATGGTAGTGTGGGGTTTCCCCATGTGAGAGTAGGTCATCGTCAAGATTGAATTCCGAAACCCCTATCTGCGTATGCAGGTAGGGGTTTTGTTTTTGGTCGCCGGAAAGTGGCTTTCAGTTACAGCACAAATTTGCACAGTTATTTTCCATCCATGACACTAGAATAGATCCAACTTTTTCGGAGCCAGAGCCTTTATGCCAGATCCGGTTGACGCCCTCGGGCTGTCAGAATTACCACTGGAAGACTTGGTGGCCTGTCATGAGTGCGACTTGCTGATGCGCAAGCCGGAGCTCGCCCATGATGAAAAGGCCCTGTGTCCGCGCTGCGGTTACGAGCTCTACGCCCATCGGCACAACGTCGTTCAGCGCAGCCTCGCGTTGGTCATCGCCGCTCTGTTGTTGTTTGTCCCGGCGAACTTTTTACCCATCATGCAGCTCAATCTACTCGGGCAATCGTCGAACGATACGGTCTGGAGTGGCGTCGTCGGTCTTTTTGATTCCGGCATGCAGAGTGTTTCGGTGATTGTGTTCCTGTGCAGCATGGCAATCCCCTTGATCAAGCTGCTCTGCCAACTGGCCGTATTACTCAGTATTCGTTTTGATGTCGGACGCAGCTACGGCTTGTTGATCTACCGCATTTATCACCATCTTCGCGACTGGGGGATGCTTGAGGTCTACCTCATGGGCGTGCTGGTGGCGATCGTCAAGCTGGCCGATATGGCGGCCGTTACCGTCGGCCTCGGCCTGGCGTGCTTTATCGGTTTGTTGTTGGTCCAGGTCTGGTTGGAGGTGGTGATGTCGCCCCATCAGATCTGGCAGGCTTTATCAGGAGAGGATGCCCATGCGGGCGATTGATGCAGGCATTCTGATTTGCGCCGAATGCCATGAATTGAACAAGCAGGAAGCTGACACCGACGAGCAGGCCTGCACCCGTTGTGGTGCGCTGGTTCACGCCCGCCGCCCGAACAGTGTGGTGCGCACCTGGGCGTTGCTGATCACCGCGGCGGTGCTCTACATCCCGGCCAATGTCCTGCCGATCATGACCGTCAGCTCCCTGGGTAAGGGCGACCCCAGTACCATCATGTCCGGTGTGATCCAACTGGTTCAGCACGGGATGATTCCCATTGCGGCGGTGGTGTTTATCGCCAGCATTCTGGTGCCGACGTTCAAGTTGGTGGGCATTGCACTGCTGTTGTTTTCGGTGCAACGCCACCAGCCGCTCTCGGCCCGTCAACGGATCTGGATGTACCGCTTTATCGAGTTCATCGGCCGCTGGTCGATGCTGGATATCTTCGTGATCGCCATCCTGGTGGCGGTTGTGAATTTCGGACGGCTTGCCAGCGTCGAAGCCAATCTTGGCGCCATCGCTTTCGCCAGTGTGGTGATTCTGACGATGCTTGCCGCCGTTACTTTCGATCCCCGACTGATTTGGGATAACACGGAGTCGGATGACGACCATGACTGATTTGCCTACAGCAAAAACCCGACCGGCCTCGAACTGGTCCGCTATCTGGGTGTTGCCCCTGATCGCCTTGATCATCGGCGGCTGGCTTGGCTGGCGTGCCTACAACGAGACGGGAATCGAGATTCAGGTGCGTTTCGAAAGTGGTGAAGGCATCCAGGCCAACAAGACCGAGGTCGTCTACAAAGGCATGTCCGTGGGTAAGGTAAAAACCCTCAAACTCGACGACGAAGGCGCCTCCAAGGGCGTCATCGCCACCGTCGAGATGAACAAGGACGTCGAGCAATACCTCAGGACCAGCACACGCTTCTGGCTGGTCAAGCCGAGCGTGACCCTGGCCGGTATCACCGGCCTGGAAACCCTGGTGTCGGGTAACTACGTCGCGATCAGCCCCGGTGAAGGCGAACCGACTCGCAAGTTCAAGGCGCTGGCCGAAGAACCGCCGCTGTCCGATGCGCAGCCCGGTCTGCACCTGACTATCAAGGCTGATCGTCTCGGCTCGCTGAACCGCGGCAGCCCGGTGTTCTACAAGCAGATCAGGGTTGGGCAGGTCAAAAGCTACCTGCTGTCCGAGGATCAAGGCACGGTCGAACTCAAAGTCTTTATCGAACCGACCTACGCCAAGCTGGTGCGCAAACACACGCGTTTCTGGAATGCCAGCGGCATCAGCATCGACGCCAACCTGTCGGGCGTGAAAGTGCGCAGCGAGTCCCTTGCCAGCATTGTCGCCGGCGGTATCGCGTTCGCCACGCCGGAGAATCGCAAGGACAGCCCGGCCACCGATCCGAGCTTGCCGTTCCGTCTGTACGAAGACTTCGATGCCGCTGCTGCCGGTATTCGGGTCAAGGTTAAACTCAGTGACTTCGAGGGCCTGCAGGCCGGTCGTACGCCCGTGATGTACAAAGGCATCCAGGTTGGCACGCTGAAAGCGTTGAAGATCGATCCGGATCTGTCCGCCGCCAGTGCCGAGTTGACCCTCGATCCCCTCGCCGAGGACTATCTGGTGGACGGCACTCAGTTCTGGGTGGTCAAACCGTCGATCTCCCTCGCCGGTATCACTGGCCTGGAAGCCTTGGTCAAGGGTAACTACATCGCCGTGCGCCCCGGCGACAAGGGCGCCGCACCGCAACGCGAATTCGTCGCACGACCCAAGGCGCCGCCGCTCGACTTGCGTTCGCCGGGGCTGCACCTGGTGCTGTTCACCGAAAACCTGGGGTCGCTGGACGTCGGCAGCCCGATTCTCTACAAGCAGGTCAAGGTCGGTTCGGTCCAGAGCTATCAGTTCTCACGGACCAAAAAACAGTTGGTGATCGGCGTCCACATCGAGAAGGAATACGAAGGCCTGGTCAACGCCTCGACCCGGTTCTGGAATGCCAGCGGCATTACCCTCACCGGTGGGCTGACTGGCGGAATCCAGGTCAAAAGTGAATCGCTGCAGAGCCTGATGGCTGGCGGCATTGCCTTCGAGACGCCGCAGGCAACGGCGCCATTGCAGAAGCGGATTCCACGCTTCCGTCTGCACGCCAACCGCGAAGAAGCCAATCAGAAAGGCACGGTGGTCACGATCAAGGTAGATCGCGCCGATGGCTTGCGCAGCGGCACGCCGATTCGTTTCAAAGGCCTGGATGTCGGCAAGATTGAAGACGTCGATCTCAGCGAAGACCTGCAATCGGTACTGCTGACGGCGCGCATTACTGAAGTGCCAGAGCGTATTGCCCGGGCTGGTAGTCAGTTCTGGGTGGTCAAGCCTGAACTGGGGCTGATCAAGACCTCCAACCTTGAAACCCTGGTCACCGGGCAGTACATCGAAGTGCAGCCGGCGGCAAAAAACCTGGGGCCGCAAAAGAACTTCGTGGCCCTGGCCAATCCGCCGGAATCGGCCAGACAGGAAGCCGGCTTGAGCCTGGTCTTGAGCGCGGCCCGCCGTGGTTCGCTGAAAACCGGGGTGCCGGTGACGTACCGTGAGATCACCGTGGGCAAGGTGACAGGTTATGAACTGGGCCAGACCGCTGATCGGGTGTTGGTGCGCATTCTGATCGAGCCGAAATATGCGCCGTTGGTGCGTAGCGGTACGCGTTTCTGGAACGCCAGTGGCTTCGGTTTCGACTATGGCTTGTTCAAGGGCGCGACGGTGCGAACCGAATCGCTGGAGACGCTGATTCAGGGCGGTATCGCTTTTGCCACGCCGGACGGTGAGCGCATGGGCAGCCCGGCGCGACCTGAGCAGACGTTCCCGTTGTTCGACAATTTTGAAGAGGAATGGCTGACCTGGGCGCCGAAGATCGCGATCGGCAGGTAGGAGCCAGACTTGCCGGCGAAGGCGTATTCAAGATCGCTTTCGCCGGCAAGCCTGGCTCCTACAGGTGCGCTTGCCGGCCATCAAAAAAAAGGCCGCGATCCATCCGATCGCGGCCTTTTTTATTGCCAAACATCTAATGCAGATCAGACCACATCCAGCTCCGGCTCATCGGCTTCGACAACGACGGCTGGCTTCACCTCATCATGCCGACGAATGTACTTCCAGTCCTCCTCGTCGATGTAGATCCCGTTCGGCCCGCTACCACCTTCCAGGTCGATGGCAACACTGGCGCAGACCTGCGGCTTCACGCTGGCCAGAATCGGCACGAAGCCCAGTTGCAGACTGGTTTCCAGCAGCGCTGCCTGGTTCTTCTCATCGATGTCCGCCGCCTCGTCGAGGTAGTAGGGCAGGCGCACGCGACCGGCCTGGTCGCGGTCCATCAAGTGCAGCAACAAGTACATGTTGGTCAGCGCCTTGATCGTCATCGTGGTGCCATTGGACGCCGCGCCGTCGATGTCGGTATGGATCACCGGCTGGCCATTGACCTTGGTGATCTCGAATGCCAGTTCGAACAAGTCCTTGAGCCCGAGCTGGTTGTGATTCGCCGCCACCAGCCGCGCCAGGTATTCCTTGGCTTCTTCGTTCTTGTTGTCCTGATCGGCACTCTGGTTCAGGTCGAACACGGAAAGGGTTTCGCCTTCCTCATACTGGCCAGCGCTGTGGATGATCTGGTCAATGTGCTTGAGCGCTTCCTTGTTCGGCGCGAGCACGATGCGGAAGCTCTGCAGGTTGGACACCTGACGCTTGTTGATCTCGCGGTTGAACAGCGCCAGTTGATGTTCGAGGCTGTCGTAGTCGCTGCGGATATTGCGCAGGGTCCGGGCGATGTCGGTCACGGCCGCACGGCGGGCCTTGCCGAGGGTCAGGGCTTCGTCGGTGCGGTGCGCGTAGGCATTGATCAGCAATTGCAGGCGACGTTCCATGTCGTCTTCGCTGTCGAACTTGGCCACGCCCTTGAGGCGAACCTGGGCATAGAGCGCCTCGATCTGACCGTCGCTGCGCAGCAGGCCCTGCCAGCTGTCCTGATAGTCGTTGAGCAGCGGCAGCAGGTTGTCCATGGAATCGTCGACCGGGTCCATGAACGGCGTGCCGAACGGCAGGTCGGCCGGTAACAACTGACGGCGGCGCAAGGCGTCGTCGAGGGTGCGTTGCTTGGCTTCCATGTCGCCGATCTGCCGGCCAACCAATTGCAGCTTGGCCGACAGTTGCTGGACGCGCTCGGTGAAGGCATCGCTGGAACGCTTCAACTCGTCCTGAGCGGCCTCCAGTTGTGCAAGCTGTTCCAGCTTGTCGCCTTCTTCGGCGCTCAGGGTTTGCGCGCGACGGAAATCTTCCAGGGCTTTCTGAGCATCCAGCACTTGCTGGTACAGGGCTTCGGTCTGGGTCTTGCTCGCCGCGCGGTCGGCCGCTACGGCTGCTTGGGTTTTAAGCTGCTTGAGTTCTTTGTCCAGGCGCTCTTTCTGATCGCGCAACGCGGCGCGGTCAGCCAGGGCTTGCAATGCGGGTGGCTCGATATGCGAAATGTCGATGGACAGGCCCGGCACTTCGAAGCGCTCGCCCTTGAAGCCGTCGAGGATCAGTTCCAGGGATTTGACCCACGCACCGTCCTCATCCAGCGTGATGCCGTGCTCGCCCAGCGGCAGGCTGAACAAGGCACTGTTAAACAGGCGCATCAGACGTTCGACATCCTGTTGCGAGAACTCTTCGCGCAGACGGGCGTAGCTGTTGTTGTCGGCGTGATCGAGTTGCTGCCTGACCGACTTCAGGCGTTTTTCCAGATCCCGCAGACGCTCGTCGAGGTCTTCGGCACTGAACTGTCGCGACTGCGCCAGTGCGCCGGCGAGTTCATCGTGGGCGTCCTTGGCCGCGAGCAGTTGCTGCTCGAGGACTTTGACGTCATCGACCAGGGCGAAGCGATGCTTGAGCACCGACAATTCGCCGAGCCAGCGCTGGATGCCGGCGATTTCCCGCTCCAGGCGCATCAGCTCCTGAGTGCCACCGCGCTGATCGTTTTGCAGGGCATCCTGCTCGTTGCGGTAGTGCTCGGCCTGGATCGTCAGCTCTTCCTTGCGCGCACCGGCGTAATCCGACCAGGTGCCAAGCAGTGAATCGAGCAATGGCGAGATCCGGTGCAGTTTGCCGCGCAGGATGTCCCGTTGTTTCACGCCGTTGGCCAAGGCCTCGACCAGCGGGCCGGCCGCGACCAGCGAGTTGTAGTCCTGCTCCATGCGTCTTACGTCGCGGAAGGCTTCTTCGCACGCGGCAATGTAATCCACGCTGCCGGAACGCAGGCTGTGTTCGAAGGCATCGAGGAACAGCTGCTTGAGCTTGGCCGCGGTGATTTCGCGCATGTGCAACAGGTTGATGAACAGGGCGCGGAAGGTCTTCAGGCTTTGCTCGCTGGTGGAGCGCAGCGGGATCAACGTCAGGTCCAGCGGGATCGAGGTGTGACCGCCGACCAGCAGCCGACGCAGTTCATCCGGCTTGAGTTCGTAGGCTTTCAGGCCTTCGCGCTCAAGGTTGGTGAACAACTCTTTCTGGCGCAGACAGGTGTCGTTTTTCTGATAATGGGCCAGGTCCAGCTTGCCGGCATAGGCAAAGAACTGGTGACCGAAACCGCCGCCGGGGCCGCGGCCGACGACACCGATCACATGCGGGCCGTGGGGCAGCGAGACTTCGACCAGAATGTAGCTGGTGTCCGAAGCGAAGTAGAAGCGCCGGGATTGTTCCAGGCTGTACTTGCCGAAACTCATGTCCGACATGCGCGCCAGGATCGGAAACTGCAAAGCGTTGATCGAGGCGGATTTACCGAGGTTGTTCGCGCCATACACCGACAGCGGTTCTTCCAGCGGGAACAGGCCGAGGCTGTAACCAGCGGTATTCAAAAGGGCAAAGCGGCGAATGCCGTAGCGTTCCTTGCTCATGCTTCGGTCTCCTGTTCTTCGGCGATGGCGCGGGCCAGGGCATCTTCTTCGTTTTCTTCCTCGAAGTCCGTGAGGTCCAGCGGGTCATCGGTTTCCAGCAGTTTTTCATCGCTGTCGTCATCGATCAGCACCGGTGCCGGCAATGGCAGCACGCTGTGCAGGCTGGCCGCCAGATCACGGTCCTGCTGCACCGACAGGCAAACGTCGAGGAAGCGATGCATCGGCGGCAGGAACCGGTAGATGCCGTTTTCTTCGCCGGCGAAACCGAGCTGGGTCATGCGGCGCATGATTTTTTCTTCGAGCTCTTCGACTGTCTGCACTTCGGCCTGGATGAACAGGTCGCGGTACTTTTCCAGCAACGACGGCAATTCATCACGGCCAAGGCTGCCACCGTCGAGCACGGCGACCGGGTCGCGGCCCTGGTCGGCCAAATGCTCGACCAGGATGAAGGTGAACAGCGCCAGGCGTTGCGCGGTCTTGTTCACCGCCGCCGCGGCGAGGTCCGGCACGAAGTAGTAAAAACCACGGGTGTCGCAGACCAGCTCAAAACCCAAGGCCTTGAACAGCGTGCGGTACTGATCCTGGAAGTTCGACAGCTGCGCGTACAGTTCAGGATCGCGACGGCTGACGTGGTAGCCCTTGAACAGCTCGCGAAAGATCGGTGCCAGCTGAGACAGTTCGGATAGATCAAGATGCATAGGGGGTGCTCGCAGAATCCTCGGCGTTGTCGCGGGCCGAGAGCAGGGCGAAGGAGCGCAGGCTGACCTGATGCTCGTGAGTGTGGTAATCGCGGCGTTCCAGACGCTCGCGTTTAAAGCGTTTCTCCCGCGACAGGCGCGAGAACCAATAGAGCAATTCGTCGGTGGCGCCGTCCGGTTCCTGCTCCAGCAGCCAGGTCATCAGGTCCGGCATCGGCAGGGCGTCTTCGCAGCGTTCGAGCATCTCCCGAACCGTGCGGGGCGCGCGCGGCACTTCGCCTTTGTGCGTGTTGTGGGCCTTGGGGAAGCGCGCCGGCTTCGGCTCGAAACGGGCCAGGGCGTAGACGTAGGCTTCGACCTGACTGGCGCTGCCGAGGAAGGTGCTTTGCGGGCGGGTGAACATCGGCATCGCCGCTTGTGGCACCGCGTCGATGCCTTTGCGCCGGATGGCCGCCAGGGCCAGCGCCGCGCCGCGGGTCACGGCATTGTGCCGGCGGGCTTCTTCACGCAGCGGCAGCAGCAGTTCGCGGGCGTGGCGCAGGGTCAGCTGGGCGCTGGTCTGCATTTCGAGGATGCGCGCGTGGGTGCGCAGCAACATGTCATCATCGACCAGGTGCCCGAGACGCTGCTGTTCGGTGAGCATCTTCAGCAGCACGTTTTCGACTTTGCGCACGCCTTGTTCGAAGGCGCCGTCGGCGTTCACCAACTGGATCATCGGCTCGACATATTCATCCCAGGTCGCCAGCACTTCAGCGTAACGCTGGCGCAGCGGAATCTGCCGGTCGCTGGTCTTGGCGCGTTCGGCGACGGCCACCAGGGCCTGTTCGTCGTTGGCGAGCTTCTTCAATACGTCCCGCACGCGCATGTCGAGCAAGCGCAGCTGGCGCGCGAGGTCGTTGCCGTCGCGGATGTCGAACGCGTCCTGGATGTACCCGGCCAGACGCTCGAGATGGCGCAGATAGGCTTCGATTTCCAGGCACAGGCCCAAGCGGTGTTCACGGCGCAGGTAAGCGAGGAAATCGTGAATCTGCGCATTGAGCTCGAAACGGTTCGGGCTTTTCGCCACCGGAACCAGAATGTCGAGGCGAATCCACACGTCCAGTAGGCTGGTGATGTCCTGCGGTGTACTGTCCAGTTGCTGGGCGGCCAGCTGTGAACGCAATTCGTTGAGGCTCAGGGTGCCTTGGTCGAAGTGCTCGCACAGTGGCTCCAGAAGAGCCCAGTGTTCAGCGAGGGCGCGCAAGACGCGCTTGGGTTCGATCATCGGGATGGCCGGCTGTCTGACGATTGAAAGCCGCGATTGTACTGCATCGGGGCCAATGCAAATCACTCACGGGATGGGCTGTCGCCTTTTTTCACAGGAGGAAAGACTATCGGTGAAGTCTATCGATCAACAGCGCGGGCGATCTTGGGCGAAGGGCGGTAGAATCCCTGCACTTTCAGTTATCCACAAGTGGCCGACCTTTGCTTATCGAGTCCCGTCGTCGCGCTTATCTGGCCGCCATGCAGGTGGTCAACTGGCTGCCGCGCACCGAATTGCCCTTTGCTGCGCCTTCGCGGCCCGAGCTCCTGGCAACGCCCGAGCCTTTGGTTGTCGCCCCGGTTACGCCTGCTCCTGTGGCCGAGCCGACCGTGGAACCGCGGGTCAAACCTGCCGAACGGGTAAAGATCGAGGTGCCCCGGCCATCGTTGGCCAGCACACGCACGAACGCCAAGGTCGAAGAAGAGGCCGCCCCGGTCTCGATCAAGGCGCCGATCGTGCCGCCGCCACGCTTCGCCCTGCAATTGCTGCGGGCCGGTCGCTGCCTGGTGCTGGTGGAGTTACCCACAGGCGAAACATTCCAGGCACGCGATCCTGCCTATCTGCTACTCAAGGACATGCTACGCGCCGCCGGTCTGCCGGACAGCCCGCAAATCGTCGGCGAGCCGGTGCGCTGGCCGCTGCTGACCCGCGGCACCATGGACCAGGGCCCGGAAGCCGCCCGTGATTTTGTGCAAGGGTTTGTTTCGGCCCGGCTGGAGGACGCCCCGTGTGTCTGCCTGTGGCTGATCGGCCTGCCAGCGATACGATTTGCCGGTGAAGCGAATGCCGAAGCATTCAATCGTGAACTCCAGGTCGAAGGCCTGGGCCCGGTCTGGGCCCTGCCGGGTCTGGAACTATTAATGGAAGAGCCACAGCGTAAGGCTGATGTCTGGCAAGCCATGCGTCGGCTGATGGCGCGCTGGAAAGAACCCAATGAGTGACGCTGTATCGTTCCGCCCGATGACCGAGGCGGACCTGGACGCCGTACTGAAAATCGAATACGCGGCCTATAGCCATCCCTGGACCCGCGGGATTTTTCTCGATGGCCTGGGCAAGTACCAGATCTGGCTGATGTTCGAAGGGCAGCAGCAGGTCGGTCATGGCGTGGTGCAGATCATCCTCGATGAAGCGCATCTGCTGAATATCACTGTCAAACCGGAGAATCAGGGGCGTGGCCTGGGTTTGACGCTGCTGGAGCACCTGATGTCGATTGCCTACGGGGCCGAGGCGCGGGAGTGTTTCCTGGAAGTGCGCGACAGTAACCGGTCGGCATTTCGGTTGTATGAGCGGTATGGGTTTAACGAGATCGGGCGTCGCCGGGATTACTACCCGGCGGTGGGTGGGCGCGAAGATGCGGTGGTCATGGCCTGCACTCTGGTCGACTGAACCCTTTCAAAAGCATCGCGGGAAAGCCCGCTCCCACAGGGTTTAAGGGGTTCACAATACCTGGGAACACCAAAAAACCTGTGGGAGCGGGCTTGCCCGCGATAGCGTCCTGTCAGACGCTAGATAATCACCGTTTACCATCCATCGGATCCCGCCGCGCCATCTCCTCCTCATCCAGCCCATTGCCCCCGCCAATATCGTCTTCATCGACAATGCTCAAATCCCAATCCGCCGGGTCACCTTCACCGGCCTCTTGAGCATCCCGCGCACCGTCTTCGCGGATCAGGGTTTCCGGGCTCATGTCGTCGTCGGTAGATTCATGGTCATCGGTCGAGGCCCCGGTCATTCCGGCTTCCCGCACTCGCTCCCGGGGCATCAGACGCTCGCGCTCGGCTTGCGGCAACTCGTCGCCGATTTTGGCGCTCGGTTCTTCTTCATCGAAATCCAGCTCATGCATCGAACCCATGCGGTCTTCGTTGTCGTCAATGGGCTCGGGTTGCGCCGCATCGAACGGACGTCGTGTATCAGTCATGGTAATTCCTCATACTGTGGGCCTTACTACGGTGGACCCACTGGGCTGCCCAGAATTCCGCCGGGCTGGAACACCGGTAATATGCTTCACCTGCAATCTGTATCTCGCGCGTGACCCCGACGGGCGGTTGTCTGTCAAATCAGCGCATCATTCACGAGGCTTCATTGCATGAACGAATTACAAGATCTGATTGATAACAACGAACGCTGGGCCGAAGCGATCAAACAGGAAGATCCGGACTTCTTCTCCAAGCTGGCTCGCCAACAGACGCCGGAATACCTGTGGATCGGCTGCTCCGACGCCCGTGTGCCGGCGAACGAGATTGTTGGCATGCTGCCCGGCGACTTGTTCGTCCACCGTAACGTGGCCAACGTGGTGCTGCACACTGACCTCAATTGCCTGTCGGTGATCCAGTACGCGGTCGACGTGCTCAAGGTCAAACACATCCTCGTCACCGGCCACTATGGCTGTGGCGGTGTGCGCGCCTCGATGCAGGATCGCCAGTTGGGCCTGATCGACGGCTGGCTGCGCTCGATTCGCGATCTGTACTATGAAAAACGCGAAGAGCTCGCCGAATTGCCGACCGAAGAAGAGCGGGTCGACCGCCTTTGCGAACTCAACGTGATCCAGCAAGTGGCGAACGTCGGGCATACCAGCATTGTGCAAAACGCCTGGCACCGCGGGCAGAAACTGTCGATCCACGGCTGCATCTATGGCATCAAGGACGGTCGCTGGAAAAGCCTGAACACGACCATCAGCGGTTTCGAGCAGTTGCCGCCGCAGTACCGTCTGCGTCCGGTCGAGGCATTGTAAAAGCCTTCAACCGCGACCTGATCGATGCCAGTGTTGAAGAAACTGTCGGCCATTGTCATTCGGCGACTCATCGTAGCCGATGATCCAGCCTCGGCAGCCGGGACAGCCGCAGCGGCAGGCAAACTGCCGCTGCAGCTTGTCTTCCGTCGCGGCGAAATCCATCGTCAGTCGATCTCCTTTCTTGATGTCCTTGAGCGCCCATAACCATAACTCGCTCATGTCGAGAAAGACGTTGGGGTCGCAGCAATGGCTCAGCAAGCCACAGAAGCGCGGGTCGTAAACATGGATCCCCGGCGCCAGCTGACGCGTGTGTCGGCAGCGATAGGGCAACAAGTGGCCGGATACCCGGCAGATCCGGCTGATGCGCGGAAACTCGCGCAGTGCCATGACCGCCAGTGCCGAGCCTTGGGCGTTGCAGATGATTTCAAAGTCGTCTCTGGAGGGGAATCCGAGACGAAGAGGCAACTCTGCAAAGGGATAGATGCCCTTGAATGGTGCTGGGGGCATTCCGTGCTCGGCGTGGGCTTTCATAACATTCCTTGTCGGTGGAGTGTTGCGACATCTTCAGCTGACCTCCTGTCAGCCCTGCAACACGGCTACGCCACAAGCCTCTCGCAAAAAAATCCAGCGGTCTACTGTCAAAACTGACAGGGGGAAAGCGCGCTTTGCCGCGTCAGCCACGGCTTGCGCTGCAAAGGCGCTGATCCTTATAGATTGGTCGCAGAATTCGCACGCACCGGCACAGGGGCCTTGAGCTGTGTGAGCTGGGACTTGATCGGGGTCGTCGCGCATTTGGCCACGGCCTGTTCAGGCGTCAGGCTGCGGATCGAGGTGTAGAACAGCTCGCAGGTTTTTTCTTTGCGGGTCACCTGCCAGGTCTGGGTGCAGCTTTGGAGCTGGACGTTCGGGTCGCTGCCCGGTTTGCTGCCCATCCCGGCCTGCCAGCAGGCGGCGCTCAAATCCTGGCCCATGATTTTCAGCCCGGCGGCGTCAGCCTGGGCCTGGGCATCGTCGCCGCCGTAACTGTCCGGATTGGCGGCGTACCAGATGTAACTCGGGTGGTTGGAACCCAGCACCGGCACCTTGACCCCTTCGGTCGGGCTGATGGTCGCCAGCCCCAGGACGTTCACGGTCGGGCCATATTGCTGCTTGATCCAGTTACGCACCGGCGCCCCAAAGGCGACCATGGGCAATGCCGCGCCACTGGCGTTCTGGCTGACGTCCTTGACCATGGTGGTCTGGTAGTCCTTGAAGTAGTCGTAGACGCCTTCCAGGTCCTTGCCGGCGCTGGACGGCGCGGCAATCGGAGCGATGTCGATGATGGTCTGGTAGCCCGGCGTCTGTTCGGCGGGGATGCCGTTGTCGGTGAGCAGCGTGGCCCAACGATCGGTGGTGGCTGACCTCAGGTAATCCTGAGCCTGGGTCAGCGAATAGTCCGGCGGGAAGTGCAGCAATTCGACGCTCTTGCGGTTTTCCAGGGCCATGCCCAATGGCAGGAACAGATTCCAGCTGAAGGCCCACTTGCCGTCGGCGTTCAACTTGCTGGCACCGGTGTAGGCTAGATCGCCAGCGTCGAGCAGGGCCGCCAACGGTTTTTCGTAACCGTCGGGAACGCCGCTGATTTCGGCATAGAGCTGACCATTGTCGGTTTTGACCAGCACTTTCGCCGCGCTGTAGCCATCGCGCTTGACGCTTTGGCTCAGGTAATGCTCGACGGTTTGCTCCAGCGTCCAGTTGCGAAAGCAGATCACGTTGCAGTTGTTGGGATAAGCAAACAGGCGGGTGACGCGTTCGGTACTGCCCAGCTTCAGGTCGACATCGGCATGGGCGGCGGTGCTCAGGGCGAGGGAGACGAGGGTAAGTCCTGCGAGTTTGAACATGCTCAGATCCTTTTCAGCGTGTTGGCCCTTGGCTTTGGGCGCCTACATACTGAAACAGACTGGACAGAACAAGAAGTGGGGCCGATGAAAATATCGGCCCTTTTTTGCGTCAAGGCATCACTGGTGGCGTATACGTCAGCGTCGTCCCCAGCGCCCACAGCAGCACCAGCACCAGCGGCGTGTGCACCAGCAGCTGCACGAACGAGAATCCGATCAAGTCCCGAGCCTTCAACCCCAGCACGCCCAGCAGTGGCAGCATGTAGAACGGGTTGATCAGGTTGGGCAGGGCTTCGGCGGCATTGTAGATCTGCACGGCCCAGCCCAGGTGGTAGTTCAGGTCGTTGGCCACTTGCATCACGTAGGGCGCTTCGATGATCCACTTGCCGCCGCCGGACGGAATGAAGAAGCCGAGGATCGCCGAGTACACCCCCATCAACAGCGCATAGGTGTCGTGGGACGCGATGCTGACGAAAAAGGTCGAGATGTGGTGGGCCAGGGTCTGGGCGTCCGTCCCTTTGACGGTGGTCATCAGCGCGGCGATCGAACCGTACAACGGGAACTGGATCAGGACACCGGTGGTGGTCGGCACCGCGCGGGTTACGGCATCGAGGAAGCTGCGCGGGCGCCAGTGCAGCAGGGCACCGAGCATGATGAACAGGAAGTTATAGGTGTTCAGCCCGGAAATCGCACTGATCGCCGGTTTGGTCGAGAACTCGTGGAACAGCCATCCGGCCGCCAGCAGCACCAGCAGAATCGTCAGCAACGGGCTGTGTTCCAGCCATTCGCCGGGTCGGGTGCGCGGTTGCAGCGGCGGCAGGTTGAAACTCGGGTCGACGCCGCAGGCCTGGGCATCACGGGCGGAATTGGGGCCCGGTGCGGTGGCATAGGCGATGATCAGCGAGATCACGATCAGCGCCAGCAACATCACGCCGGACTGCCAGAGAAAGATGGTCTGGGTGAACGGAATCACCCCGGTGATCGACAGGATAGATGGCGGCAGGCTGCCCGGGTTGGCCTGCAATTGCGCTGCGGATGACGACAGGCCCAGGGCCCACACCGCGCCCAGACCCAGATAGGCGGCGGCACCGGCGGCGCGGTAATCCATTTTCAGATCGGTCCGGCGGGCGAGGGCGCGCACCAGCAAACCGCCAAACACCAGCGACAGCCCCCAGTTCAACAACGAGGCGACCATGGAGATCAGCGCGACCCAGGCCACGGCAGAGCGACCGTTTTTCGGAAGGCGTGCCAGGCGGTCGATCAGTTTCACCGCCGGTGGCGAGCTGGCGACCACGTAACCGCCGATCACCACGAAGGCCATCTGCATGGTAAACGGGATCAGGCTCCAGAAACCGTCACCAAAGGCCATGGCGGCATCGGTGGGTTTGGCGCCCATGGCCAGGGTGGCCACGGTGACGATGATCACCGCCAGCGCGGCGAACACCCAGGAATCGGGGAACCAGCGCTCGGCAAAGCTTGAGCAGCGCAGGGCAAAGCGGGCGGAGCGGCTATCTTCGATATCAGCGGCCACGGGCGTACCTCGGATTTTTAGTTTTTATTGAGGTCTTCAGGGCTGCACAGGCCCGTCTGGACAGCTGCCAACAGTAATTGAATCGACCTTTTTTTGTGACGAAGTTTTACCCGTATTGGACTTTGGTCTAACGGGTTGTCCACTGGCGCGTTTGCGTAGACCATGTGCGCCTTGGTTTTTGACCTGTGCCAGAGTTCTGTTCATGACTGCCAATACCGATTCGCGCCCGGCGCCGTTCACCCGCTCCGACTACAAGACCCTGGGCCTTGCCGCCTTGGGTGGCGCGCTGGAAATCTACGACTTCATCATTTTCGTGTTTTTTGCGCTGACCCTCAGCCAGCTGTTCTTTCCGCCGGAAATGCCCGAATGGCTGCGCTTGCTGCAAAGCTTCGGGATTTTCGCCACCGGTTATCTGGCGCGGCCCCTGGGCGGGATCTTGATGGCGCATTTCGCCGACCGGCTTGGACGCAAGAAAGTCTTCAGCCTGAGCATCCTGATGATGGCGCTGCCCTGCCTGCTGATCGGGATCATGCCGACCTACGCGCAGATCGGCTATTTCGCACCCTTGTTGCTGCTGGCCCTGCGCATCCTGCAGGGGGCTGCAGTCGGCGGGGAAGTGCCGAGCGCCTGGGTGTTCGTCGCCGAGCACGCACCCGTGGGACATCGAGGTTACGCCCTGGGCTTCCTGCAAGCCGGCCTGACCTTTGGTTATCTGATCGGCGCCCTGACGGCGACCTTTCTCGCCCAGGCATTCACCCCGGCGGAAATCCTCGATCACGCCTGGCGTTATCCATTCCTGCTGGGCGGTGTGTTTGGGGTGATTGGCGTCTGGCTGCGTCGCTGGCTCAGCGAGACGCCCGTGTTCATGGCCATGCAGGCCCAGCGCGATGCCGCGGTCGAGCTGCCGCTGCGCACGGTCTTGCGTGAACATCGCCTGGCCATGCTGCCGGCGATGCTCCTCACCTGCGTGTTGACCTCGGCGGTGGTGGTGTTCGTGGTCATCACCCCGACCATGATGCAGAAGTCCTTCGGCATGACGGCCAGCCATACCTTCGCCCTGAGTGCGCTGGGCATCGTTTTCCTTAACGTCGGCTGTGTGCTCGCCGGGCTGCTCGTTGACCGCATCGGCGCCTGGCGCACCGTGATGCTCTATAGCCTGCTGCTACCGTTGGGCATCGGCGTGCTCTACACCTGCCTGATTGCCGGGGGCAGCTGGATCGGCCTGGCCTACGCGGTGGCCGGCCTCTGTTGCGGGGTGGTGGGCGCGGTGCCGTCGGTGATGGTCAGCCTGTTTCCGGCGCGGATCCGTGTTTCGGGCATCTCCTTCACTTACAACATTGCCTACGCCGCCTGGGCGAGTGTCACTCCGCTGCTGTTGATCGGACTGATGCCATGGAGCCCGTGGATCTGTGTGATTTTCAGCGCGGTGATGGGGGCCGTCGGCGTGAGCTGCGCGGCGTATTTCGGCGCACGGATGCCGCGAGCCGGAAGTTGCCCGGCCGCGAGTGTTGTGTAATCGGATGGCTAATCGCTGAGGAGTCTTGAATGAGCAAGTTGCGGGTGGGGATTATTTTCGGAGGCCGTTCGGCCGAGCACGAGGTGTCGCTGCAGTCGGCGAAAAATATTGTCGATGCGCTGGATCGTTCGCGCTTTGAACCGGTGCTGATCGGTATCGACAAGCAAGGCCACTGGCACCTGAACGATCCGTCGAACTTCCTGCTCAACCAGGAAAATCCGGCGCTGATCGCCCTCAACCAGTCCAACCGCGAGCTCGCCGTCGTGCCCGGCAAGGCCAGCCAGCAATTGGTCGAAACCTCCAGCCAGGAACTGCTGGGCCATGTCGATGTGATCTTCCCGATCGTCCACGGCACCCTGGGGGAAGACGGCTGCCTGCAGGGATTGCTGCGCATGGCCGATCTGCCGTTCGTCGGCTCCGATGTGCTCGGTTCGGCGGTCTGCATGGACAAGGACATCAGCAAGCGCCTGCTGCGTGATGCCGGCCTGGCGGTCACACCGTTCGTGACCCTGACCCGCGCCACGGCGGCGCGTACCGGGTTCGCCGAGGTCCAGGGCAAGCTGGGCCTGCCACTGTTCGTCAAACCGGCTAACCAGGGCTCCTCCGTGGGCGTGAGCAAGGTGAGCGACGACGCCGAGTACCTGGCGGCGATCGAACTGGCGCTGGATTTCGATGAGAAAGTCCTGGTCGAGTCTGCCGTCAGCGGTCGCGAGATCGAATGCGCGGTACTGGGCAACGAGGACGCCATCGCCAGCGGTTGCGGCGAGATCGTGGTGCGTAGCGGGTTCTATTCCTACGACAGTAAATACATCGACGATCAGGCGGCTGAGGTGGTGGTCCCGGCCAACATCAGCCCTGAGGCCAGCGAGCGCATCCGGGCGCTGGCCGTCGAGGCGTTTCAGGTGTTGGGCTGTTCCGGGTTGGCGCGGGTCGATGTGTTCCTGACAGATAACGGCGAAGTGCTGATCAACGAGATCAACTCGCTCCCCGGCTTCACCCGCATCAGCATGTACCCCAAGCTGTGGCAGGCCACCGGGATGACCTACAGCGAGCTGGTCAGTCGCCTGATCGAGCTGGCGCTGGAGAAGCACAAGGCGCGACAGGCGCTGAAGATCTCGCGTTAGGCAATGTGCAGGCCTGACTTCAGGTGAATGGCACCAGGCATCTCAGCAGGAGCCAGGATGATCGTCCGGCTGTCGCGTGATCAGGCCTGCTTCATAGGCTGATCACACATTGCGTGGTCTGCGCTTCATACGCCTCGATGAGCGTGATCATGGTGTCGAAGTCATCACCTTCTGGAGTGCCAGGTTCAGGCTCGTTGTCGAAAGCTGCAGATACGTTCTTGAGAGCTGCACGGTAGTCCTCATCGGTGTGAATTGGACGAATAGTCATGGGTTACTCCATCTCGACGTTACTAGCGTCGATTACGTCGTACTGCTTGGGGGGGCGGTATTCGCCACACTCTACCCGGGATGTAGCCATTTTCAGGTAGGAAAAGGCTGCGTGAGCTGAGGGATCGGGATCTGTTCTCCATAAAAAAGGGCCACTTCCCGGTAAGCCCTTTCTCGTTTCAGCGTACGACTCAATCCCCCAGCGCTTCCCCCTCACGCCGCGGATCCGCCCCACCTGCCAGCGCGGTTTTCCCCTGCGCATCCTTGACCCGAACAATCGCCTGGGTCCCGCTGGTCATGTCGATCTCGGTCACGTTGTGGCCTTTATCCTTCAATGTCTGAATCAGCCCGGCGCTGAATTGTCCGCGTTCCAGTTCCGTCGGGCCATTGCGGCTGCCGAAGTTGGGCAGGGCGATGGCGGTTTGCGGGTCGAGGTTCCAGTCCAGCAGGCCGATGGTGGATTTGGCGACGTATTCAATGATCTGCGAGCCGCCGGGGGAGCCGAGGGTGGCTAGGAATTCGCCGCTCTGACGATCGAAGATCAAGGTCGGTGCCATGGATGAGCGTGGGCGCTTGCCGGGCTCGACGCGGTTGGCGACTTTCTGGCCGTTCTCTTCGGGGATGAACGAAAAGTCGGTCATCTGGTTATTGAGCAGGAAGCCCTGAACCATCAGGTGCGAACCGAAGGCGGATTCGACGGTGGTGGTCATCGACACCGCGCCGCCCAGGTCATCGACCGCCACCACTTGCGAGGTGGAGATGCGCAGCGGCGAACGGTCTGGCGCATAGGCGACCTTAATGCCCGGCGGCGTGCCGGGTTTGGCCATGCCCATGCTGCGGTCACCGATCAGGGCGGCGCGGCTGGCCAGATAGGTCGGGTCTACCAGGCCTTTGACGGGGACGGGCACGAAGTCTGTGTCGGCCAGATACAGCGCGCGGTCGGCGTAGGCCAGGCGCTCGGCTTCGGCGATCAGGTGTACGGCTTCAGGGGCTGGCTCGAGGCCCGCAGGCTTGTCAGTCTTGAGCGGTTTCAGTGGCGCCAACGCAAAGCGCGCATCGCGGCTCTCCAGGGCCTGCAAGGTGCCGAGGATCTGCGCCACGGCGATCCCGCCCGACGACGGCGGCGGCATGCCGCAGACCTGCCAGCGCTTGTAGTCGGTGCACAGTGGTGCGCGTTCCTTGGCGCTGTAGCCTTGAAGATCGTTCAGCGACAGGCTGCCGGGGTTGGCGTGACCCTGAACCCTGGCGACGATCTCCTGTGCAACAGCGCCTTTGTACAGCGCATCGGGACCCTCCTGGGCGATGCGTACGTACAAGGCGGCCAGGGGCGGGTTTCTCAATAGCGTGCCTGCGGCTTTCGGGCTGCCATCAGCGTTCAGAAAATACGCAGCCATCTGCGGCGAGCGTGTGATGGACGAGTCCGAGGCGATCAATCGATGCAGGCGCGGCGAGATGGCAAAGCCTTGCTCGGCCAGTTCGATCGCCGGCTCGAACAGCTGGGCCCATGGCAGGCGGCCGTGTTTCTGATGAGCCAGTTCCAGTGCGCGCAACACCCCCGGCGTGCCCACCGAACGACCACCGATCTGTGCCTGAGTGAACGGCATCGGTTGGCCGTCGGCCTGCAGGAAAAGCTTCTCGGTGGCGCCGGCCGGTGCGGTTTCGCGGCCGTCGTAAGTGCGCACGGTCTTGCCATCCCAGAGCACGATCAACGCGCCACCGCCGATGCCCGAGGATTGCGGCTCGACCAGCGTCAGGACGGCTTGCATCGCAATGGCCGCATCGATCGCCGAACCGCCCCGGCGCAGCATCTCCCGCCCGGCTTCGGCCGCCAGGGGATTGGCCGCTGCCGCCATGTATTTCGAGGCGTGCCGGGTTTGCAGGTCGGTGCGGTAGCCCGAGGCGGCTTCCGGTGCGATCGGCAAAGTCGAGGCGGGCGGAGCATTGCACGCGACAAGGATCGAAGCGGTGGCAATCAGCGACAGCGCTGACAGGCGATAGCGGCTCAAGTCAAAGGCTGAGGACACGCAGGGCACTCCGTCCGTTGGAAAAGATCCGAGGACTTTATCGGCCGACAGCCAGTGACGCAAATCATGGCCCACGGCAAAGATGCATTTGTCCTTCATGCATCAGCGAATTTTCTGTCGGAGGGAGGGCAGCATGGTCATGCCGATGAGGCGCGCGTGCACTCAACGGTTCAGGCCGCTTTTCTCCAGGCATAAAAAAACGGCCTACCTTTCGGTAAGCCGTTTTTAGTACTTGGTGGCTACACAGGGACTTGAACCCCGGACCCCAGCATTATGAATGCTATGCTCTAACCAACTGAGCTATGTAGCCAAGTGGCGCGCATTATTCACCGCAAACGATAATGCGTCAAGCGTAAATATAAAATATTTCTCTGCGCTTTCAAACGCTTATCCCTGGGAGCCGAAAAATCGGGTCGGGTAAGGGCATCATCTGAGCAGAAATCTCCCGGTATTCGCGCTCCAGGCCTTCAAGGTACGGTCGTTAGCAGGCTAAGGGGATGGCGCTGCAGCCCTGAAAAATGGCACATTGACGCACCTGCCCGTGTGCACCCATCCGCTGTACGGAAATTCCCATGGCTATCAGCAACGTCCAGACCGGCGCTCAGCCGGCATCCGCGACTTCACAAAGCAGCCCCCTGGTCATGCGCATCATTGGCGCCGTGGCCCTGGCGCATTTGATCAACGACCTGATCCAGTCGGTGTTGCCATCGATCTACCCGATGCTCAAGGCCAACTATGGCCTGAGCTTCACCCAGGTCGGCTTGATCACCCTGACCTTTCAACTGACGGCCTCGCTGCTGCAGCCGTGGGTCGGCTACCACACCGATCGCCATCCCAAGCCCTGGTTGCTACCTGCCGGAACGGTGTGCACGCTGATCGGCATTCTGATGATGTCGGTGGTCGGTACCTTCCCGTTGATTCTGCTGGCGGCCGGGCTGATCGGCATCGGCTCCTCGACTTTCCACCCGGAAGCGTCTCGCGTGGCGCGCCTGGCTTCGGGCGGGCGTTTCGGCCTGGCGCAATCGACCTTCCAGGTCGGTGGTAATGCCGGGTCGGCCTTCGGTCCGTTGCTCGCCGCCGCGATCATCATTCCTTTCGGCCAGGGCCATGTGGCCTGGTTCGGATTATTCGCGGTGTTTGCGCTGTTCGTGCTTTACCGGATCAGTCGTTGGTACGCCAATCACTTGAGCCTGTTCAAGCTCAAGCAAGGTCAGGCAGCGACGCACGGCTTGTCGAAAAACCGGGTGATCAGTGCCTTGGTGGTCCTGGGGTTGCTGGTGTTCTCCAAGTATTTCTACATGTCCAGTTTGACCAGCTACTTCACCTTTTACCTGATCGAGAAATTCGACTTGTCGGTGGCCAGTTCGCAGTTGCACTTGTTCCTGTTTCTCGGAGCGGTAGCGGCAGGGACCTTCTTCGGCGGGCCGATCGGCGACAAGATCGGGCGTAAGGCAGTGATCTGGTTTTCGATTCTTGGCGTGGCACCGTTCACCTTGATCCTGCCTCACGTCGACCTGTTCTGGACCAGCATTCTCAGCGTGGTGATCGGCTTCATCCTGGCCTCGGCGTTTTCGGCCATCGTGGTGTACGCCCAGGAATTGGTGCCAGGCAATGTCGGGATGATTGCCGGGGTGTTCTTCGGCTTGATGTTCGGTTTTGGCGGGATTGGCGCGGCGTTGCTCGGGCATCTGGCGGATATTCACGGCATCGAGTACGTGTACTTCCTGTGTTCGTTCCTGCCGTTGTTTGGCGTGTTGGCGATCTTCCTGCCGAAAACCAAAAAGACCTGAGCCCGCGGGACCTGTAGGAGCGAGGCTTGCCCGCGAAGGCGTCATCACTGACGCTAAAAGCTTCGCGGGCAAGCCTCGCTCCTACAGGTCGGTGGTGTTGCCCGGATTTCAGGCACAAAAAAGCCGCGTATCAAACGCGGCTTTTTCTTGTGCGGCTGCTTTACACGTTGAAGCGGAAGTGCATCACATCGCCGTCTTTAACAATGTAGTCCTTGCCTTCCAGACGCCATTTACCGGCTTCCTTGGTGCCCGCTTCGCCCTTGTACTGGATGAAATCGTCATAGGCGATGACTTCGGCGCGGATGAAGCCTTTTTCGAAGTCGGTGTGGATCACGCCAGCGGCCTGGGGTGCGGTAGCACCGACGCGGACGGTCCAGGCGCGGACTTCTTCGACACCGGCGGTGAAGTAGGTCTGCAAGTGCAGCATCTCGTAGCCGGCGCGGATCACGCGATTCAGGCCAGGCTCTTCAAGGCCCAGGGCTTCGAGGAACATGTCTTTCTCTTCGCCGTCATCCAGTTCGGCGATTTCGGCTTCGATCTTGTTGCAGACCGGCACCACCATGGCGCCTTCTTCTTCGGCGATGGCCTTGACGATGTCCAGCAGCGGGTTGTTCTCGAAACCGTCTTCAGCGACGTTGGCGATGTACATGACCGGCTTGGTGGTCAGCAGGTGGAAGCCGCGAATGACTGCTTTGTCGTCGGCGCCCATGGTCTTCATCAGCGTGCGCGCAGGCTTGCCGAGGGTGAAGTGAGCGATCAATTGCTCCAGCAGGCCTTTCTGGACCACGGCGTCCTTGTCGCCACCCTTGGCGTTGCGGGCGACTTTCTGCAGTTGTTTCTCGCAGCTGTCGAGGTCGGCGAAGATCAGTTCCAGGTCGATGATCTCGATGTCGCGCTTGGGGTCGACGCTATTGGAGACGTGAATCACGTTCTCGTCTTCGAAGCAGCGGACCACGTGGGCGATGGCATCGGTTTCGCGGATGTTGGCGAGGAACTTGTTGCCCAGGCCTTCACCTTTCGAAGCACCAGCCACCAGGCCTGCGATGTCGACGAATTCCATGGTGGTCGGCAGGATGCGCTTGGGATTGACGATGGCCGCCAGGGCCTCCAGACGCGGATCCGGCATCGGCACGATACCGGTGTTCGGTTCGATGGTGCAGAAGGGGAAGTTCTCGGCCGCGATCCCGGATTTGGTCAGGGCGTTGAACAGGGTGGACTTGCCG
>Ga0247818_10000596_pt1 | contig 22841 bp, 41 predicted proteins | sample 13C_Glucose_Day1_FD_192424 | JGI IMG/M metagenome (GOLD analysis project Ga0247818, IMG submission 192424) | Soil microbial communities from agricultural site in Penn Yan, New York, United States - 13C_Glucose_Day1 | ecosystem: Environmental > Terrestrial > Soil > Agricultural land | place... | reverse complement strand
CGCTTGCTCTGCGCGCTCGGCTGCTTCTGCGTTCAGGTTTTCGTTCAGTTGAGTCATGTCGATTTCTTCCCCGGTTAAATGAGTGTTCACGTCCGTTCCTTAATACTTGTCCGCAAAGAATTCAATCTTTGCTTTGTGTTTTGACGACAGAAACGGATCGTGGGTATGCACCAAATCAGTATCCGTAAAAACGTGGGTCTTATCACAAACAAACTGACAGCGATTGGTCGCTAGCACTTCAGTGGAGCGTGCCCAGTTCAACATCATGCGCACCCGCGTCAAATTCATCAGCGGCTGCGTGTACGCCACGTGGTAAACATTTCGCTGACCGCGTGGAATATAATTGTGCAGGATCGCTAAGCTGCTTCCTTCAACCCAAAACAAATTCGCGGGCTGTTCCAAGAAGACTTTTTGCGTCAGCCATTTTTGTTTCAACACAAGAATTTTCTTGCGAAGTTTCAGTGTGTATTCAACCACTGCCCTATCACGACCGAAGGTAGCCCCATCGACCAACTGTTTCAGTATCATGCTTGTGGAAGCATAGATTTCCCCTTTGCGCGCACAGACCGTTGCGATCTTTTTCTGCTCACGTAAACCGTTAAGCTCTACGGTAAATTTCAGTGCGCCTTCGGTGGTATCAAACATCGGGATTTTCCTTGTACCCTTGATTATATTTTGCGGCCCACAGTTGTCGGGTCTACGTCATCAGTCAAATACTGATAAGGCCCCTTCGAATAATGTGGTGCAATACGTTTTTTCTTTTTCTCGGTTTCTTCTTTTGCGATCCGTTCACGCGCCTCCCAGTCGTGCCCCTCTTCGAGAAAAATTCCTTCCTCGGTCACGGTGATCGACGGCGCGCTCGGGATATGTTTTACATCGCTGGTTCTGTAGTTCACCAAAAGGGATGATCCATCATCCTTTTTCTTTTTTTCTTTTGGCAACGAACCATCAGGCAGACGGCCCACTTGTTTTGCAAGCTTCGCCAATTCTGCCTGTTCCCGCGCTTGCTTTTGTTTTCGCTGCTGTTGCTGTTTGCGGGTCAGCATCGGATTAATCCTCTTTCTGTTCCTGCTCCGATACAGGCTCTGCGGCAACGGGTTCACCGACTGGAACACTGGCGAAAGATTCTTTCACCGCTTCCATTTGTTCCGGTTCGATTTCCTGCGGGGCACTCAGGTTGTTGAAACCGATTTGCGGATTTTCTTCACCGATGTAATCGGCGGCGCGCATCAGGATTTCATCCTTCAGGCCACGGCTACCGTATTCGCGACCGTTGATGGTTTGGGTCAACTGGCACGACAGAAACATGTTCTGTACCACGCCTACACCGGCACTAACAATCGGCCACGGGAATTGAACCTGATTCAGATCCACGTCGTTACCGAAAATCATCGGCACTTCGGATTCGTTGATTTTTACGATTACATATTTCATGATTTTTTACTCAGTGATGAACTGCGTTTTCCAGAAGATCAGTAATGTCGTCGTAACTGATCAGTGCTTTGTTTTGCTCGATGTTGAATGAGCCTTCGCTAACCGTTGCGACAATTTCGAAATCGCCGGAAAGTTCGCGTGGAACTGCTGCAACATAGAAGTCGCCGTAGCGGTGGATATCGGTGGCGCGGACAGCAACAAAGCTGTCTTTGTTTCGTGAGGCATAAACCCGAAGGGACATAGCAGTTTCTCCAAACTAGATCGTGTCATAATTTCCCCTTTGTTGTGGCTCGGTGAATGGCCCGTGCCGAATGTTGTGTTACTTGGCTTTCGCTTTTTTGATTTTAGGCAACGGCGCGTGCGTGTCGCTGATCCGGGTGTACAAATTCCCCTTGGCCGTGCGCTCACAAATAAATTCGTTGTGGTCGCGTACCCACTGCGCAAACGCGGAATGCCAAGCACTGGAAATTTTCAGAGACGATAGGCCTTTGTGCGAATGCAGACGGATCATCAAATCGTACAGGTTAAACCGTATACCGATTTTCAGTTTGCGTGCATACGGAACCAGCACGTCCCACGTCAGGCTGGCAGTATCAACCGGCTGGCGTTCCTCTTCGCAACATACGCTCAGGTGCTGACGCAAAATGCACTCGACAACATGTTCCAAAGAACGCCCGGAACTTTCCGCACATTCGTGAAGCGAACGTACCACACGCGGATCAAGATCCAACGACAGATTTACCGACGTTAATTCCATTTCTTGCCCACTCATTTTTATTGCCCCGTTTTTACAGCTGATCCCACTGCGCGAACAGCCGATCCATTTCACCGTTGTGGTTGCCCATGGGCACAGCGGCGCGTTGTTTTACGGTTCCTGCTGCCAATCGGCTTCGATCAGCTGCACTTTGAAGTTGCGCGCCAGTATTCGGCTTTCCGCCAAGGTGAATTGTCGGGCGCGTAGTCTGCTTTTGCATGTGTAAACCTTGTCTTCGGTAATCTTGAAAATGTAGGAGCCTTCTGAAAGCCTCGCTACATATTTACAGTTTTTGTTGTCCATCTTTGCGCACCTTGTGTGCCCACAACAACAGCCCCAGCAACGCCACTTGACCGGCCACTGAAATAATCTGAATCAGCACGACCAGCACACGCTGCGTTGAACCTGCAATCGACAGATCGTAGGCCTTGCCAAAAAAGAAATTGCACAGGCCCAAGCACACAACCATGATCGCAATTGCCAGACGGTTAGACCAGATGGCCCGCGCTTTGCTCTGACGTTCCTTTTCGCGCCGCTTGAGTTCGCGATTTAAATCAACCATTCTTCAGTGCCTCGATGCATGCGATACGTGCGTCAAGCGTGCGCTGCCAAACGTATTCCCCGGCCTGCGTGTGCATCACTGCGCTTTTCAGGAAATCAATTTGCAACGGAATTGCTTTCTGCGTATCCACGCCCATTTCTTCTGGCAGGTCGTACATCACATATTGAATGCAATGGGGTTCCATGCTTTCCATCAAGTCAGCATCGCGCAGGCAGCATTCCAAAATGCTCGCCGGTTCAACCGGGAACGCCATGTCGCGGAATTCCGTGCAGCGAATTGCACGTTCGATAATTCCGATTCCAGCCGGGCCGAAATAATCATGCACGCATTCAGCGCCACGCAAACCTTTCACCGCGATTTCGATATTGTTGATATCCGGGCCTTTGCCGGTGTGACCGAAATCATGAAACAGTGCAGCGACAATTCCGCGTGCGTAATCAGCCTTCAGGCGCCAGCCGCTGGCCGTCATCAGTTCCACGAAACGCCACGCTACACGGATACAGTGATCGGGATTGTGGTAAGCGTTGCCGGTTTCGAATTGCGGTTCCTGCACATAACGATAAATCGTAGACAGGCCGTATTCTTCGACCAATGCTTCGAACATCGACAGCCGATACATCGCGGCAATGTCGAGTTGCATATTCGGAATGAGACTCATGGGAAAACTCCGATATTTGTGAGGATACCAAATACACCGCCCAGCGTTACGGCCAGCACCATGTAACCAACGGAACGCCAGCCGTTAATTTCTTGCAGCGCCAATTTCCAGCGGTATTCCTGCGTCATGAAAAACCCGTCTTCTACGTCTGGCAGATAACCGGTTTTCGTGAAGTGCTGCAACAGTGGAAGCATGCGCTTAACCTGCCCTTGGGTCAGATGCATGCGCGTGTCGCTGTGCAGGTCGAGGCCTTCAGGAAACTCGAAAGGCACCCAACCTTTGCCCGCCACACAATGGCGCGTGTTCGATTCGTTAACGCCGAACCAGATAGCGCCCTCGGTTGCGAGACTGCTTTCCTGCAACGAACATTTAACGCCGTAGCGGTCGTCAAATTCCATCCGGGCCAAACCACGCTCTGTATTTCGTGCAATCATTTTTCGTTCCCTGTATTCAAAACTTTCGGATCGACACTTTCGAAAGGATTCGGTGACGTACTATCAACAATATCGACCGCGATTCGTGCGCAGGCATTGTTGTCGAGGATCTTGATGATTTCCGTCGAGTAGGCCCGGCGTGCTTTGTTCCAGCCTTCCTGCCATTCCTTACGCGGCACATCGTCAAACGCCTGCGGATACACACCGAGATTAATGCTCAGGATTTTATGCAGCGTTTCTGCCAACTGCTTTTCAACCTCAGTCATTTTTTAATCTCCACCTTGACCGTGATATCCAGATAGACAATAAACGCGATGAAACAGAATCGCGTAAATGCATCCTGATATTTGTGTTTGTAAATGTCGGTGATCATCATGACAATCAGCCCGGCAAGCACAACCCATTTCACGGTCTTGACGCTGACGTTAGGAAGCATTCTGTTCTTCCAGCCGCTGTTCGATCCGGTCTTCTGCTGCGCGCTCTTCAGCGAGTTCACGTTCCAGAATTTCGTCACGCTTTTTCTGGAATTCTGCACGCCACTTTTTCATGATCTTGCCGCGACTGCCTTCCAGATCATTTACCACGATCAGGCCCGGCCCAACCATACGACGCATTTTGCGAACTACGGCCTTCAGGTCAAACGACCATTCCCGATACATGCCATCGACTTCACCCAACAATTCCGGATCGCGAACTTCCAGAACATATTGGTACTGAATGCGCATGTGACGACCGCGCTTTTTCTGTTCGTCGATGTAGTGCCGGGCGCTGTTGTAGTTGCCAGCTTCCCACGCGCACGGTGTGGAATAACCGCCGTTGTCCCATTCCTGAATCTCGAAACCTTCGATGCGCAGCACTGCATCACAATCGCGAAACAGCGGGCGATATTTCGGATTGATTTGAATGTGGTTGCGCTTCCACCGCCGCATGATCCAACTGCCGTAAATCGGATGGTCAGGCGACACACCCGAAAACTCGCAAACCTTTTCAATTCCCGCCATTGAATTTCTTCCTGATAAAATAAATTTCGCCGCCCACCATCCAGCAACCGACGATGAATGTAATCACCAGCCCGACGCCACCGAACAACTTGTAGAAAAACCCTATCGACGTATGTTCACGCTTGTCGATGCTGTACGGCCACAAAACATCAATCGGTTTATTTCCTTCGCGCTCGAATTGGCGGTACAGGCTGTCACCGATGCTATCGCTGAATTTCAGGCCGGTTTCTTTATCTACAAAATACCCGTAGGTGTTGTAGTAGTGCTGTGCCTTGACCTGCGAGTGTTGCGCGTTGGTGTCGATCATGCGCGCACTACGCATAACCTTTTCTTCACGGTGCTGGCCGACCTTGTGAAGCTCGACGCTGCCCCAACCCAACAACGCAACACCAACGATAATTGCCCATGCCTTAATTCGCTGACGCATCACATGAAATCCCCGTACTTGGCTTTCCATTCCGCGTCTTCTTTTGCGCGAACTTTTTCACGCAGTTCTGCACGCTCTTTCTTTTCGTAAGCGGCGCCGATTTCTTCCAGCTGCCGCGCAGCCCACTTGCGCCCATTCTTCTCGCGCTTGACGATGTGGTTCACAGCATCTTTATGCTTGAACTTTTTCCGGGCTTTTTCGTACAGCTGCGTCAGCCGATCAGTCGGATTGTACAGGTACTGCATATCGCCCATTTTGTAATCGAGGGCGAAATGGTAAGGGCTAGCGCTGCGTTTCTTTGGCCTATCAATAACAAAACAGTCAACGTTTCGCTTCATGCGTTCTAATGTGCCTTCTAAATCCATATCGGCTTCGAGGTCGATATAAAGCTTACCTTCATGTGCTTCAGCAAATGCCCTCAGCCACAATTCAGAATTCGTTGCTTGAATCGGCCAGTTGCGATTGGTCTTTGCGCGAATTTCCATTGGCACATGCATCGGTTGGTTGTACCAGCTGCCCAAAGGAATTCCACCGTTCAACATTGTGTTGAGCGAACTAAGCCCGGTCAGGATGGGAAAGCCAGTTTTACGATGGCCCTTGTACTCCGGAATATTATCCGCAAAACGCTTCGCCATTTCCGCAAGACTTTCGCGCTGGTGTTCCTTTGGTTCGAACGCCTCGAACTTACCACCGGGGCCAACGCTAACCACATCGTCCAACATGCCCGGATAATTCATGTAACCGTGCATTCCCATTTGTTCGCCGGTTTCCCACATGCGCCGCATCACTTCGGTTTTTCCGCCGCCCTTTGGAAGATTGGCGCCGATAGTACCGCCGCTAGAACCCCAGCGCTTGCTGGTGATGCTGCTCCACTGCCAAGGCCACAGACGCGGCTTTGTGGCGAATGCGAATTGACGCGGGCCATGCACAACCATGTCGCGCATTTCACGCCACGCAATAGCGGTTTGTTCATCGCTCTTCGGATCTTTGCCAAGCAGGCCGATGTAATCCGTTGGTTTGTCGTCAGGTCGATTGTTCATCGCTCTTCCTTCGCTTGATTTCCAGCACAGCAGCCGAAACTAATTTCGCCCTGCTTTTCGGTTTTAAATGGCGGTACTCTTCATTCAAACTTTTAACGATTTGATCCGCCGACATTCCTTTGGCGAGCCGCACCAGCATGAGGTCTACGGCTACGTCGATTTCTGTACGCATTTTTTCAGGCCCGCAATTGACGCAGGCGATTCACACCACGGCGGAAAGTATCGGTGTAAAACTCGATGCGGTAAGGACGTTCCATAACCGTGAAGGCATCGTAGAAGTCGATAGCAGGGCCGTCTTCGTCGCACTGCATCGGCAGCGAAATATACGGGCACTGGTCGAGGCGTTGGCCGATCTTGGCAGCGACAGCTTTTTCGATTTCACGAATTGCGATTTCGACCATTTCTTCCATCGAATCGCTTTTGTGTTTACCACCGTCAAACCAGAAGGTGTACACGCCGTTGCTGGTATCGAACGACAGATAGCCTTCAGCTTGCGGCGGAAAGGTTGCTGCGAACAGGGTAGGCACAACCTCGATAAAGAATTGACCGGGGAATTTCAACAGGGTTTGTGTAGGAATCATTTGGTTCTCACTTTTCGTTGTATTCACGGGTACGTTTTTTGATGTGTTCGCGACTCAATTTCCAAATATCTTGGTCGCGCATTGAGTCGCGAAATTCGGTGGTCATCAGGCCGTACATATCCGCGCCTTGACCTTTGCTGTTTACTGCCCAGTCCGAATTGCCTTCCATCACGTGCGACAGGCGCCCGGTGGTTTGCAGCAGCGCGTGAAGGCGTCCGGGGTTTTGCAAATACGCTTCACGGATCGCAATGCGCATTGTGTCGATGCGTTTGGTCTGGTGGTCTTCGCGCTTTTTGCCACCGGCTTTTTTCGAAGCGTGGTATTTCGCTTTGTACGGACAGTAGGCGTCGAGGATCTTTGTCCTCAATTCTTTTTCTGAAACGTCCAGCGAATAAAACTGGTACATCTGTTCGATGGATTTGAACAGGCGTTTCTTGTAGTAGAACGGTGAAGGCCACATGGCGCTCCACATCGGATTTTCATACGAGTTAAATGGTGTGGTCTTTACTGCTTTCTTCGCCATCTTTTTTAGAACCGTATGTGCAAGGTAAGTGAACGCGTTTGAGCATTGCGCGGGCTTGTTCGGCGGAAACGTATTTGATCCCGTTTTCATCCATGTGTTCGGTGGCTTCGCGTGCCCGAATTCGAATGACGGTTACTGCACCGGGCCACGCGCAAGGATCAGGGCCTTCCTCACGAATTTTAATCATCGTGTTTTCCTGCTGACAATTTCGATCAAAACAAATTCGTGGTCGTCATACCAACCGTCCAGCCAATGATCCAATTTCTGGTAGGCCAGATCGCGGTCGGTGAAAAACGACTGGTTGATGTGGTTGCGATTTAATTCCTCGCGATCCGCGCCGCCTTCGAATTCCACTTCGAGCGGGTCAACCAATTTACCGTCCTGCCAAACACGCCAGACGTATTCCGCTTTTATGTTCGTGAAATAACGCATCTTTCATTGTCCCTAAGTGGGATGCCCCGAAGGGCACCCCGTGCTTTTAGTCGCAACCACCGGGGCTGCTGTCGTTGTTACTCGACGGCGAATCGTAGCTCTCAGAACGGCTAGGCGACGAATAGGACTCGCTGCGACTCGGTGCAGGCTCAGGCGCAGAATAAACCGGGCTGCATTGCTGTGCAGTGTGGCTAGGCGAACCGGGATAACCTTCGGTTGCCTGTACTTGCGGAACTTCCACCACGTGCGCCCGGAAATCCGAATCGACTACAGCAAAAGCGGTAGCCGTAAGCAAAGCGCTGTTGTCTGGTTGGGAACTTTCCAGCGGTTCACGATCATTACGGCGACGGCGATTCAAATCGCTCGCCATGTCAGAAGAAACAACACCGGGAACGTCGGTGCGGGGCCGGGACTTTGGGCCTTGGGTTTGCCCGTGTCCGTGCGTGCCTTTCACTTGGTACGGCAAATTTTCAGCGTGTGCAGCACCAGACAAAACAGCAATGCGATTGCGGCATTCGTCCAGCTTCTGATCCCGCTCCGCAAGTTTGCGCACGTAGTCGCGATTCGCGGCCTGCAATTGATGCACTTCGTTTTCCAACGTCACGCGATCTTTTTGCATTTCTTTTTGACGTGCAACAAACGCCTTCCATGCTTGCGTGTTGAACAGTACGTCGTACCAGCAAAACGATTTTACGAATACGCTCATTGTGCGTTCCATCCGAGGTTAGCGAACAGGTCTTCACCGATTTCATAATCAGTGTCCAAACTGTTCAGGTGTTCAGCGAAAAGCTTCGACCAGTTTTCCAGTTCTACGCCCGGATAAACTGAGGCGAAATCACGCAGTGCAACAGGCGGAATAAAATCGACGCCTTTTTCACGCGATCCAACGGTAACGCCTTTGCGCAGACGCAGACGCAGTGCGACCGCCACATGCAAACGACCGACGTTATCAGTTGCATCGAAAATCAAACCTTCGAAGTGCAGCGAAGCCAGATGCGCTAGACTGTGAACAGTGGCGATCAAACGTTCTGCTGGTGTGCCTTCGTTTTCCCACGCGACGAATTTCTCGCCGTTGACGAACCACGTCATTTCTTCGAACGCTTCACGCATCACGTTGTAAAGCAACGTGGCGTATGCGTCGATAACGCTGGTCGGAATACCGCCCGCATTAATCACGGTTTTTACGTCGAGGAAATCGGTGTGTCCACCGGGGCACAACGAACCACGGCCTTGCAGATCGGATTCGCCGTTACCTTCCCGCGCACGCATGTACGGATTCACTACCGGCTGAAATGCTGGCGTGCCGTGTTCTTCGACCGTGAAGTAATTCAGCCACTGCGCATAATCGCGGTTGCCTTTGTACGACTCGCCCCAGTGCAGGGATTCGTCGAGGTCTTCACGCTGGCCGATAATCAGACCGCGTTTGGTCAGGTTCAGGAATTGTTGAAAATCAACTTTCACAAAACCTTTGCCACCCAAACCGAGTTGCGGAATGTCTTGCAAAACTTTGCGGCGAATCGCCACGATAGATTCAGGATATTTCAAAACGGTGTTCCTCTAAAGGTAGGGCCTGCCCGGATTGGACAAGCATCCTACCCCTAGTATTTACAGTTTAATCAGGAACGACCGCCAAGCTTCAGCGACAGGCCCGCATAGCGCAAACGAACATCAGGCCCGGCGAATACATCGGCAAACGCGTCACCGGTTTCAACAGTGAACGGAACGACCATACCAGAAGCGTTCGTGCAGGACAGGCGGAACGTGCCGTGCAAATCTGCGTACACCCAAATTTCATCGTCCGGGCGAGTTTCGGCAAACTTCTGAATCGCTGCAATCTTTTCGGAATGATCGCCGGTAGTTACAGGAGACGAAACCGAAACCAATTCGAAGCGGCCTTCGAAATCCGTAACGAATTTACGATAATGTTCGTCGTTGCCGAAATACTGCGTGAAGCGCAACCACAACGACGCCGGATTCATTTCGTCTTCCAGATACAGAAACGAAATTGGTCGAGGTTCCGGACGGTGACGTTCGATCATCATGTCGGTGTAAAGGCCACCCATGACGGTGTTGGTTACGCCCGCACCGGGGCGAGATTGTGCAGCGATCATTTCAGGAAAAACGTATTTCATTGTGGGCGTCCTACGCGACGATCTACGGAACCGGCGAAACGAACCAAACTAGGTGCGTCCATCGCCAGCGTCACGATTTCAATTTCGACATTCGGATTATCAAAAAGGAAATTTTGGAAATCTGCGTCCACGTCCGCGTCGATAAAATAAACGTGGGGCAGTGTGCCAGAAACACGCACCGACATATCGTGTTTCAGATCCATGTAAACGTGCAGCGGTTTATCCGGGTGCTGCTGCGCAACCGCTTTCATCTGGCCCATGATGTACGACACGTGATGCACTGTGAAAACTTTCACCGTGTCGATCATGTCAGCAATACGACCGGCGCCTTCTTTTTCTTGCAGCTTTTTCAGCAGCGACAACCCATTTTCTTCTGCCGAGAAATACAGGAACTGACGCCCGTCACGGTAGCGGTCGAAATGGTGACGCAGATGCGAGAACGCAGCAGAAGAACTTCCACAGCCCGTCATTGCAAATGTCAAAAGTTTAGGCAGCATTTTTTTACTCCACGAACAGTGTGATTGTTGCAACGTCGTCACGGGCCATCTGACGTTTGATCGTGTCGCTGGTGATTTCCACCGGCAACCAATCGCCCGCGTCTTGCTTGTATTTGATTTGGCCGGGCATCCAATAAACGATATGGATATTCGGCGCCAAATCACCCGGCAGGTTTTTGTAATACTCGATGCATTCATCTACCCGGCTAACACCGTGACAAACTGCAACCGCTTTGCTCGGCTTCTGGAACTCACCCATGACGCGCAGTTGTTGCGGCAACAAATCCTGATCGGCAACAACCACGATAAGCGACTCAAAACGTTCCAGACGTTTACCGATGGTGTGGCCTAGCAGAAACGTCGATTGCGAACGGTCGGTGCCGGTAATCACGTTGTAGGTTTTCATTCTGGTTTCTCCAAAAGAGTCAGACCGTGTTCAGAGATTGCAGCGATTGCGTCGTATGCCTCTTCCTCAGATGCATACGTCCAACGACCAGCAGGTTTATCACCCACGTACAGCATCGAATTTTCCTGCGATTTTTGCGGGTTGTCTTCATCGACCACCAGCACCCACGCATGGAAATTCCATTCGTCTTTTCCGCCTGTGATTTTGTACGGCGTCAATTTGGTGTTGCCCGATGCAACAGCCGTGGCGAATGTGTCACCAGTAATCAGGCACACCGGGTGTTTCTTGTAACGTTCACGCTCGCGATTCTCACGCAGGCGCTGACGCCTTGCTTTTTCTTCTTTCGCGTCGTCTTCCCGGCGTTGTTCTTTCTCGGCAGAAATGCGCAGCGTACCCGCCGTGATTTCCTGTTCGAGACGCTTGGCGTATTCGGTGCCATCGAACGAACCGCTTTGACTCAGAACGCGCTTGGCTTTTACCGAAATTGCCGGATGATCATCCAGTTTCTTTTTCGGCACCAAATCAATAACTGCGGACAGCGCGAATTCCGCTTCGACACGCATATCGTTGACACGGTTCAGGCGATTCATAACCGCCGTCTGCATTGCGAGAATGAGAGGCCCCATCCATTCCGGATTTTCCTCGATAACGTCCATCACGTTTTGGAAGAACCGCTCTTTTTTCATCGGATCGAAATCGTTCATTCTTCGGCTTCCTCTTCCAGTGTCCCTAACAAATCTGCGTGGTGCCGGGACATGTGTTCGCTAATGTTAGCCATCAGGGCGGCGGTCATTTCGAGAAACCGTTTGGTGAAGGCACGCTCTTTATACAGGAACAGCTGACGGTCGCGCTGGTCACGCAGACCACGCCACAACCGCACCAGATCCTGCGGTTTATTTTCTTCGATAAATTCGCACAGCATTTTGTGCAAACCTTTTCTGTACCATTCCACCATTATTTCGGTGTCATGGTCACGGTCGTAATCGCCCAGTGTCACGGGCAACACTAGACGCCAGCGCTCAGGTGCCGACGCAATGAAGTCAATTGCAGCCACCGCTGCGCCGTTGCCGTAACCGAGGCGAATCAGCGCATCACGTTCGTCGAAGGCTTCCACGGAATCCATCTGCGAATTCTTGCTGCGCCAGTGAACCCACCACGTGCCCATTGTGCGAATTTCGGTGTTGCCATTTTTCAACGACAGGCGCAGGTCGCCCAACCGGGTAAAGAAACTGATTTCTTCAGCCGTTGGATTTTGGTAATTCTTCAGGTCGAAATGAGCCAGCAAATCGTCGATCAATTTTTCGTGATTCACTTGCCGTTCTCCACATTCATTTTCACGTCGTGGGTACGAACCAGAACCCACACCTTCGTCGGCTCGACTTTGATTTCCGGCAAAACGTAATTGCTGGTAATCGAATAATGCTCCAGCGCCGGAACGAAAGTGAACGGGCCACCTTCGATGAAATTGCCGTGTGCTTCTGGTGCGTGCCCATCAACATAAACCTGCCCGACCGGCGAACCGAGGGAAAGCGTCATGTTGTTGAAATGGTGGTGCGCCACACGTTCGCTTTCGTGAGTGTTATAGCAATTGTCCACCACGAAATAATCGTGACCGGCCAGAAATTTGTAGAACGTATTCTGACCCAAGCGATTCAGTTTCACCCACGCCTGAATACCGATACGAATTGCGTTGTCGTGGCCCTGCGCCTCGCGTGTGTAGATCGTGAATTCGATCCACTCCGGGGCTTTGGTGATATCCCGAACGAAGTTGGCGTACAGCGCACAGCAGCACGACAGCCGAATATAATCCTCGACCGCTTTTGTTTCTTCGTCGGTCTTCGGGGCGAACAGTTGTTCGTGCCAATCCCAATCAGTGCCGTCGCCATGCGTCTGCACTTTCTTGCGGTAAACGTTGATCGTGTTTTTGTTGAAGTTGAACCGAATACCTTCGGCCTGAATTACACAGCCCCAGCGCGACGGTTCATTCTCGAACGGAACTGCACGCGACGTGAAGTATTCCAGCACGAAATTAATGTGTCGTTGTAGCGGATGTGGTGCATTCATTCTCATACGTCCCATTCATGAGGAAAAATAAGCGGCAGCGGCATTTGATCGCGTGGAACGAGTACGAGGAAATTATCCTGCATTACGCGGCCCTCTACGATTTGAATGCCCACGGCTTCGCATTCTTCTTTGTTGTTCACGACCATTTTCTGACGACGCTCAAACCACGCCAGCACCATGTTCGTATCGACCGGCAAATAATCGAAAGGCTTGTACGCACTTTCTGCGAATACTTGGAACGGCCCCTGATTCAATTTCGTGAAGTCTTTTTGCTTGCGCAAGAAAGGCTTTTTCACGCCGACGAATTTCGCCTTTGTTCCTGAGTCACTGATCACGCGCCGGTAAGCTTCGTGATTGGTGTTCATGCCACGCACGCGGTACAGGGCATAGATGCTTATGTAATCTGCATCGTCCCAATACTTGCGGCCCTTCAGGAAAGAACGCTCGCCAACCGCAAACACGATTTCCGGAACATTGAAGCCCGGCATTGTGCGCCAGCGTCGGAATTCCTGCGCGATATCCGCAACGCCTGTCAGCGCTTCGAGTGCAGTATCGGAATAGCGAAACTTCCCGATAATAATTGGCCCCATCGTTGCGAGATTTACGATGTGGTCAGAATACGCGTAGGCCCGGATCACATATTCTGTTGCGGTGAACGTGACGGTCAGCCCATCGGTCGCGACTTCATTTTCAGAATCCGCAAACGGCACCATGCGACCATCCAGCAGGTCAATAAAGTGCTGCTGAAATTGTTTATCCTTATCCATTGTTCACGTCCATAAGTTTGGCGATCACGTTGTAGAAATCGCTGATTTCGATTCGGTTCGCCGTGTGCAGTTCTTTACGAACAAACGCGCCGTTCTTTTCCATCACGAAAATCAGATAGGCCTGATTGTGATGATCCATTGCCGTGACCAGAACGCCTTTGTGGTTGTCACGATCATGGCGCACCACTTCGAATTCGCTGGTGCTGCGAACGAACGCGACCAAACGATCATCCGGGCAGTACGTCAGACGCTCTTTAAGGCCGTCTATGGCTGCGTAACCAACGCCGTCGTGAATTCCCATCAGTCCATTGTGCGGTGCGCCTGTAATCGCTTGCAGAACGAAACCCACAATGTCTTGGCCTTGGGTTGGTAAATCGAATTGGCTCACGTCACCATGCGCCGTTTCGATCAGCACGCTTTTACTCGACTTGCGGTATTTGATCGTTACGTTGCCGCCGATTGTCCAGACGGTGCCGACGCCTTCGGGCCAGTATTCAAATTCACGATCATGCAACGCCGCGCAATGTTCCAGCGCACGCGACAACCCGTCTTCGTTTTTTGGCATGCCGCCAAAATCTGCGATAAACGATTTCCAGCGTTCCAGAAACTGCGCCATTTTTTGTGCGCGGTATCCGTCTTTAAACAGGCTGCGCAATTCCATCACAGCGTTTGCCAGCAGCAAATGTTTTGCAGCCACCGGCACACGTACAGGGCGCACCGTGTCATCGACCACAACGCCGTTCGCCACGCTGAGCATCGGCAATTCCCCACGCACAAATTTCATGAGGTTACGAACGTGCAGACCGGCCCACGGAAATACGATGGCTTGCATTGTGTGTTGCCGGTGAACTTGCGCCATGTCGTACAGGTGGTTCATGAGGCCGTGCGCAACAGCGGTCGGATTGTAGATATCGAACGGCTCACCGACTTTCGGAAACACGTTGCCGAAAATGGTGCGGTTCTTGCGCCCGAATTTATCGAACACCTCAACGCAGAAATTCGCGGGCTTATAAATATTGTCCTCGAACACCACGTCGTACATTTCGTGAAACCCGCGATGGTCGGTAGCCATTTCCAAAACTTGATGCGGAGACAGGTTCATGCAGATTGTTCCTTATATTCGTCTTCGAAGGATTCGCGAAGCCCGGTGGCCTCGGCTAATTTCTGATCCCAATTTCTCAGATAGGTATTTTCGTTGCCTATGTGAATCATTTGGGGTTTCCCGGTAACTGGATTGCACACCGCAAAGCGATGCTTAATCTGGTTGCCGTCTTTCACCGTGTAATGCGTGATGCCCACGGGAAGCTCACTCGTTTTATTTGAGCGAGCTTTTGTTTCGAGTTTACGCGGTGGTGCGTCTTCAGGTTCGATTTCGCGCACAGCAGCGGCATACGACTGCTCACGGCTACCGAAATCAATATCTAAAAACTTTGTGCGCTGGGTTCCAAAGCGCTCGGGGATATACCATCCGGTTTGAATGGCGTTACGATAAATCTTTTTCATGGTTTGGCATAATATACACTCGCTTCGTGGGCCGGAATAACGGCACTCATAAAATCACCCGTGGGCGAAGTGAAAACGTCGAGGCGCCTGAATTCTTCTTCAAGCTCTTCGATTTGTTGGCGATTCTCCATCTGCACCACGAATGCGTTTTCACGCACCGGGCACAGCGTCCAGCAATAACGGTCGGTGCGCAAATGATTGCGCCGCGTGTCGATCCAGATTTTCTTTCCTGCACCGTCACCAACGTAGGCGTAACGACGCGCCTCGGGCACGTGGTCAAGATCCACGCCCAACACATCAATAAACTTACGGCGGAACTTAGGCGAGACTACAGACGCCCCACGCACCCATTTAGAACGCGTCTCGGGTTTGCATACAAGGTCGAGGTTCACACCCTGCCGTTGCAGTTCGAGAATGTGGTAAGCGTACAGGGCCAACCGCCATTCATTTTCGAAGTCGTCGAGAACGCTAAGCGCTTTAACCTCTTCCAACGGCGGCAAATACATTCCCGTGCCGTATGCGTGCAGCGTTGCAGTTGCACGCTCAACAGACCAATCCATTTTGGCAGCGAAAGAATCGACGATAGAACGATTGCCTGCCATAGCACCAATCGACGAATAAAACATCATGAAAAACCCTCTGATCCCGATTTGGTTTCTTAAAAAATTTACTGCCGTGTAAAAAATAAATGGGCCACCTATCCAAGCATGGCCCGGCGCGTCAGACGAAAGTCACGCTGTTCATAAAGAACGAATCGTCATTTGGGCTAATGCCCTTTTCAGGATGGAAATTCGATTCTGCTTCTGCGCTAACTGGCAGATGCATCACGTTGTGTTCATCGACGTAAATGCCGTGGATATTCAGAATCGCACGACCGGCTCCCAAATTGCTCTGGTGTTCGCGCAGACTGGCAACGCCGCGATGTGGGCCGTTGTCATAAACTTCGTTGTCCAAATACATCACGCGGAATTTCATTTCGTGAACAATCATCGAATATTCATCGAAACGCCCTACGGTGTCTTCCCGATGGAAATAAACGCCGCGTGGTGCGCCAGCCGCCAGCAACAAAAATTCTGCTGCTGTAAAATGCGCGCCGTTGTCCGTCAGACGAATCGACTTACCCGGCAACGACGACATGAACGCAGACGGGTTTTGCGGAATGTCTTGGATGATTTCGAATTCCATCCCGGCAACGGCCTTGCGGTCGAATCCAACGCCTTTCAGAACGGTTTCCAGTTGATCACCGCTCAGGGTATCGAAGTAATGGAAAACACGCTCTACGGCGTCCTGTAGGCTCGCTGTAGTGGCGAAGAACGAATAGCCTTGCTTGTCCTCGCCTACGATCACTTCTACGCGATCCTTGCGCACCACGGCGCGGAATACGCTGGTGATGAAAGTCCACGAAAGATCGCGAACGTCAGCGGCGTTATTTGCATAATGGCGGAACGTGGTCGGCCACAATTCCAACATTGCCCGGAACGCTTTGAGTTGCGACAGGCTTTCGTAATCTTGAAAATCGACGTGCTGCACATTGCGTTCATAATCGTCGGTCAGGTAATGCACCCGATTCAAATCGCGCTCGGTGAACAGGTCGTAAACTTCGTCACCGGCAGAATATGCAGGAAGCACTTTCTTTTTCGGTGGCTGTTGGAATTCGTCGATTTCCAGCGGCGAACCTTCGCACAGGTAAATGCCTTGGCTCTCCAGTTCCTCTAACGTTTCGTCGCTAGGAGTTGCCACTTCGTCACGCCAGTTTTTAATCGACTGCGCGCTGTACAGCTTTTGCACCAATGCGATTTGATCCGCCGACAACTGACTGAGGTTGTAGCTGATCAACGCACGGCGATATGCGCGGTTCACGTCCTGCCTACTGCAACTGCTCATTGCAATAAGCATATCGTTGGTGATGCGGCGGATTGCGTCCGGCTTTTCACCTTCGGCATAGTCGATATACAGACGCGCCGAATCCATGTCATCGAAAGCACCCGCGTAATTTTTCAGCGTTGCGTGTTGTTCATTCCACAGTTTGCGGAATTGCAGGGGCTTTGCTTTTTTCACCGGGGCCGAAGCAATGGATTCTGTCGGGCGAACCAGACGACCTTTTGCAACAGGCTTTGTCTTTACCGGTTTTTTCTCGACGACAGGTTTTGCAGCCGCTGGCTTTTTAACAACCGCTTTCTTTTCAGTTGGCGATTTGATCACTGGGTTAGATTTTGCAGCCATGGGGTGTTTCTCCTAAAGGCGGGGGCCGCGTTGGCATGCCCCCTGTTCGGTATTTTAGTTTTTGACTTCTTGCGCTGCCAGTTCGGCAAAGCGCGAATCAATCGTGCAGAGATATTTCAAGATGCGTTTCGGGAAATTCAGAACCGAAACCGCACCGCTGTAGATTTCATGCGACGACGATTGACCGCTGTTCATGTCGTGGAAGAACAGGAGTTCGCCAACCGTCATTTTGTAATAACGAGTGTGGCCGTAATTTGGCACACGCTCTTGCAGACGTTTCCACGCTGCATCCGAACCACGCCCAAGCATGAGCAATTCGAATTCGTTTTTGCTTACAACGGTCAACACATGTACGTTGCCGAAACGGGTCACGGTGTTTTCAAACCAGCGCGCACGGAATTCCTGATCAACAAGGGCCTGCACATATTCAATGCGCTCGCCAGTTTCGTCAGCGATGATTGCCATTTGCTCGGCGGTAGGAATAAACGTGCCGTTGTGGCGGAACAATTGTTCGCGCAGATTTGGAAGCGGCAACGATTTGAACGTTTCCATGTACAGATTCACAAAGTCGGTGAACGGTGTCGCGGTTTCCGCTTCGTCGAAATATTCGCCAACCTGATAAACGTGCGAACGTTCAACGCGGGTTTTCTTTCCACGGATCAGCCATTGCTTGGCAACGCCCAACTGGCGGACGTCGAGCATTGTCCAAACATTCGGGCACGCCTGATTAAAAAGCAGGTCGGCTTCCTCACGGGACAACGCAATTACGTGCGCTTCCATTTTCTTCACCACGGTATCCAACACGGTGAAAATGTAGTGGAACGAATAAAGCGAGCTAGTGGTACGTGCATTTGCAGCCATTGATGAAACCTCGTAGGGGCTAGTAGAAACACAAAAGAAGAAACAGCAGACCGAACATCACCATATTGGCGCGTTCGACTTTGGTTGTGCTTGGATCGGTAGCGCGTCCAACAAAGAACAGCGCAACCACACAAACCAGAAAACCGATGATACCTATCACAGCGTGCGCCGTTGGAATGCGTAACGCAGTTCCAAACAGCACTATAAGCAGCCCCACAAAACCATAGTGGGGGCGCATCCATACAGCGTGCCTAGCTTTCATTGTACCCATCGAAACTTCCCTTAATCCGTGAGGGTTGTATGACCGGGCAGCGAATGCCCAGCCGCCATACTGGCATCGCTAGGCGTCCGGTGTCAAGTTCTCCACACGGATCAAGGGTTTAGGCTCTGAAGCTGCTGTAGGGCGTTAGGCGTCGGTAGCCTCGGCAAGCAGGGCCGCGACCTTTGCCAGCTTCACGGCTTCGTGCTGCTCGGGCGACATGATCGAGGCCAACCCGGCGTCGATATCGAACCACTGGCGTTTGCGCAGTTCGAACTCTTCCCAACTCACATACGACAGGAAAGAGGCGCGATAGAAAATCTCACGCTGAATCTTTTCGTCGTGGGTGCCGGTTGCCGGGTAATGCAAAACTTCGTCGTAAATCTTTTCGTGCAGTTGAATGCCGACGCCTGCCTCTTCCGCATATTCCTTCTTGGCGTTTTCTTCTGGCGTCAAACCTTCCTCGACGCCGCCTTTCGGCAAAACCCACAGGCCGGGGAATTTCAAAGACGTGACCAGCATCACTTTCGAAAGGGTGTTATCCAGCATCACGGCGCCGGAAGTGGTACGGGTGTAATTCAGGTTTTCAGATTTTTGAACGAACATGCGTATTCCTTAAATGGTCAGCGAATTAATAACGTGCAGAGTTTTGGCGAGCGGCCTGCGCCAGCATCACAAGGTTTTCCAGATCGTCGAAACCTTGCCAGCCTTTGCCGTTGTGAATTTCCATACCGGCCACCACGTCAGTTTTGCACACGTGGTCAGAAAGATCAGAGCGGTACGATTCCTCGGATTCGTTTTCATGCGGGGCGCGGAAGCCGTACATTTGTGCAGCGCCTGCCAACTGCGTCATATCTTTGAATTTGGTACGCATTATTTTTCCTCCCGTGGAACCATAAGGTAAGTCATGTCGGAACCGAATACGGAACCGAACAAATCCATTAAACGCTGATCAACCGTGAACTTCAGGTCGAAGTTATCGAAATCGACACGGATTGTGTAGGCGCGTGCCGTCATGTGGTGCCACACCATGAGGAAATGTTCGTCCTCACTGGTATTTTCAGGCGGTATATAAAGTTCGCCACGGCCATACGCAACACGCTGTGCATAGGCATTATGCGTAACCCGCTGAAACAGATCGTGAACCAAAAGGCGACAGCGCTGAATTTCAAACTGATCATCGACCGGGTGTGCGCCTTGCAGCGTTTTCGCGATAGTGATTTTCAGTTCCGTTTCGTAGTAATGCACGAACGTTTTGATAATGGTCGCCATGCCCATAAGGTCGAGCAAACCAACGTCACCGGGATAACCCCAGTGAATAATTGGCCCACGGCCCGGAATCAAATACAGCAGCGAGTAACCGTTATGAAAAAGCCGATCCCGATCAGCTGCCGGCACGTACTCAAATCGCATGTTTAGATCCGGACGGCCCGGCACAAATGGTTCACGCGCATTACGCAACCAGTCTTCAACCATAGCCTTCACAATAAAATGCGAATACTGCTGGGGCTTGACCGCGCAATAAATCATTGCGTGATTAATTTTCGCATTAGGTTGCGTGCAGGCTTCTCTGTCAAACGTCAAACTGAATTTCGGAATAGCGCGTTGTAAAATCACAGCAGCCCCTTTTCAATCAAATAGTCTTCGATTGCTTCACGTGCAACCCGGTCAATTTGTTTTGCGCGTCGGCCTTTCTTCGCCAGTTTCATTCGTTCATGGCGTTTTTTCATCAGCCGATCATGCAGCACCATTCCAGCAACCCAACCGGCCCCAGCGCCTACGCAACTGAAAAGCGAGTAGTACGGGTTTTCCATCTTGAGTGCAGCAACACCAATCGTAAGCATAATAATCAATTCGCAGGCGCTCATTGCAGACCCGCCACAAAATGCCATGATCTTGTGACCGCCTGAAGCTGCCTTGCTCTGCATCCCACGTAAAAGAGTGGTGACGAACAAAACACCACTCATGGACAATACAGTTGTCGCCATGTGCCAATCCACTACGATGTTGCCTCCATTTTCTCAAGTGCGAAACGCATGGTGGTGTCGGTGATAATGCTGCAAACTTTCACCATATCGCCACTGCCTTTTTCCAGCACAACCAAGGCCGGGAATTTCGAAGAATCAATCGTGACGGCAATCGGCCAATCAAGACGAATGCGGCACTTGCCGGGAATGCGTGCGACTTTGCGCGCAGCGGTGTACAGCCCCGGCATAGAACGAACCAGCCACAAGTTTTTATGCAGGTGTTCGTATTGGTCGTGGTCGGGACTGTCGAATTCGATTGAAACACTATTTTTGTGCGGCTGCATTTGCTGCACAGCGTCGATCATTTGTTGGTCGGTGAAGAATTTCAGATCGTAAACGAGCGGGCCTTTCGGGCTTTCGCAAATCTGCATCCACCATTGAACATCGTCACCGGTTTCTTCCGGGTAATTGCCAGTGAATTCGAATGGGCAATCCGCGCCCAAATCACTATAGGCCCTGACAAGACGCGGGATATCCGAGCGGTTGCGCACCGGAAATATATTACGCTTGTGGTCAGTCATGTTTTTCCTTAAATCATTTTCGATTGGATTGAGTAGGAGCCTTCACCGGTCGAGCCGATGAATGTTGCGTTCAAAATTGCGCGTTGCAAATCGCGGTACACACCGGCCCGCCATTCTTCGTATTTGTCCGGCTGCGAGTCCGGGTGAAATTGCAGGCGTCGTGCATTTCGTTCGTCGTAATCGAACAATTCTTGCGCAATCATGTTGTCGATCATGTCCAGCAGCGTGCGCAATTCACGCTCTTCCAGAAGACCGCTCGCCACCATGTCGAAGTGTACTGAAACCCAACCGTCATCCAGATAGGCGCCGAGTTTCGAACACGCATGCATGCACATACGTTTCGATTTTTTCCAGAATTCACGCGGTGCATTTCCATCACCGATGTACTCAGCTTGCGAAGCGCGGTAGCAGAACCGGGCAGCAGGCATAAAAACTTCTTGGCGGAAGAATTCGCGCAGTTCCTGTACTTGCTGATCCTTCGCCCGGATCTTGTTGAAACGTTCGTGAATGTAATGCGAAGGGAATCGGAAAATTACAGCGTGTTCGTGCTTGGACAGCATTTTCACTAACCGATCATTTTTATCGAACATTATTTGTTCCCCAACTGCGCTTCGAGTGCTTTCCGCTGTTCGATGGAATCGCGATACGTCCGGTACTTGTGTGCCAGATTATCGTTACCCGGTTTCAGACACGACATGCGGCCCTGTGAATCGCTGCTGATATAGCAAACCACATTCGCCTCTGAATCGTAAAAGCGGGTCATGTCAGAGCTACCCGACCCATGGTTGAAGAACTCGATCATGAACGGCGACTGTTCGATGAACTTATTGGTTTTGGTTTCTGCTTCGGCACGCGGAGAGTTCACGAAGTTCAGCGTCAGCGCCGTGACGATCATTGCGGAAATCAGCGAAAGGTTTCGGTAGTCGTGTCGCATTAATTAACCCCATCCAGAATTTGAGCTTTGATCATGTCAAGAATACGATCCACGGAATCTGCATGGTCGCACGCTTCTTTCACCGTCGAGAATTTCGTGCCCAGCGACAACCCGTGCGGCAACCGGGCTTTTTCCAAATCGAAACCGCCAACCAAACGCACGTACCAATCGCCATCCCAATAAACTTTCGTCCACTGACTTTCTCGATTGCGTTCACCGCGTACAGTCACACCCTTGATCGGTGTGTTGTCGCCTACAATGTTGTTATGTTTGAGCCAATCATTCACAGGAATAAAAACGTTCACATCCTGCGTCATTTTAACTTTTACACCAACGAGCTTCCCGCAACACTCGCTCGTAAAAACTGGGGTTGTATAGTTCTGCAACGGCTGGTTGCAGTACGGGCACTGTAGATTTTCGGGGGTCATTCGGTTTCGCTTCCACTTTGGTAAGCGCGCTACAATAAACGCAGCGCAATTTTAATTCCGAGGTCAGAAACAACGCCAGCATTTCCGGCGAGCAAAGCAGGCCTCGGCTACATCGTCGGCAATTCATGTGCGGTGCGCAGAACCGTCAAGTTCACCGGCACGCTTGAATTGATGAATCAAAAACTTTTCAGCAGATTCCAGTTCGGCTCGAACCTGATTATCCCGCTGATCCAAAAGGCGTTTACGTGCCTCATGGAAGTTTTGGTAGCGCAGTGCTTTCGAAAGATGTTCCTGCGCATTCGCCAGTTGTACGCCGGTCACACGACGCACACGCCGGGCCACGGCTTTGAAAAGTTCCAGTGCGTTGTCATTC
>Ga0247818_10000594_pt1 | contig 22883 bp, 24 predicted proteins | sample 13C_Glucose_Day1_FD_192424 | JGI IMG/M metagenome (GOLD analysis project Ga0247818, IMG submission 192424) | Soil microbial communities from agricultural site in Penn Yan, New York, United States - 13C_Glucose_Day1 | ecosystem: Environmental > Terrestrial > Soil > Agricultural land | place... | reverse complement strand
ACACGTTCCAGCCCGACAGGAAACCGGCGAAACCGCCCCAGTATTTGTGCGCGAAGTGGCTGAAGGAACCGGCCACCGGCTCTTCGACGATCATTTCGCCCAGTTGGCGCATGATCATGAAGGCAATGAAGCCGCAAATGGCGTAGCCGAGAATCATCGACGGCCCGGCGGATTTCAGGACCCCGGCCGAGCCGAGGAACAAACCGGTACCGATCGCGCCACCGAGGGCGATCAGTTGAATGTGGCGATTTTTCAGGCCGCGTTTCAGCTCGCCTGAATGCGAGTTTTGTCCACTCATGAAAAGGGTCTCACGCAAGGTTTGATGATGTTCAGAAGACGTTGCTGCTCAAGAAAGGCGTTAAGCGGCACCGATCAAACCCCAGCGCAGGCACCAGGAGTTCAGCGTATTTACAACGGTCATGCGTCACCTGTTTGTTTTTATCTGTGACGAAATCGAACCCGACACGCTCGTGACGCGGCGGAGTGAACAAGGCGGATAGCCTTGAGGTTTGCGCAGATGCACAGGAGGTCACAGGTAAAACGCGCGCATTGTACACCGCTAACCCCCTGCTGCCAGACCCGCTGGACAAGCGTGTCTATGGCCGGGATTGCCTGTGTCCGCCCCGAGCGACTCGGGCGGCTGCAAATACGGGGTCAGACCCTTGCGGATCCTTGACGGGGACGACAGAAAAACCATCCCGGATGGAGAAATGAAAACGGATTGCGGCGTTCATTGCGCCTCCTTTTTGTTATGCACCTGCACGACAGGCATGGCGCGCATGACACCTTGCTGGGGCCGAGGAAACAAGCGGGCTAGAGGGTTGCGAGGGGTAAAGAAGGCGTCGAGGCGTAAGCGATTTTTTACAGTATTCTGGGAGCGGTGAATTCAGAGGGAAACACGGTGTAATTCGTAAGGTTTTCTTTACGGAGCGTAAATTCGGGTTTCCACATAGGCGTCCGGGGTGCGGCGACTGGCGCTATCGCGAGCAGGCTCGCTCCCACATTTTGAACACCGTTCGCCCATGCAAACTCATTTCCCGGTAGGAGCGGTCTTGCCCGCGATGGCGTCCTCAAGAACGCTAGAGGGCTAAAGCCAGGCACAAAAAAACGCCAACCCGAGGGTTGGCGTTTTTTATGAAGCGCTTACCGATTACTCAGGCTTGCGACGGCCAAAACCAGGACGCTGGCCCGAACCGGCCGGTGCGCCACGGCGCTTGCCCGACGGCTTGTCACCGTCGACCAGGCTGATGCCAGGACGCTTCGACGCCGGCTTGGCCGGACGCTTGGTGTCGGCTGGACGATCCGCAACCGGCGTACCACGACCTTCGCCACGCTCGGTACGGCCATTGGCCGGACGCGGCGTACGCGGACCGCGCTCACCGTCCTGACGGGCGGCCGGCTTGCGCCCTGGACGCTCGCCTTCGATCTGCGGCTCGCGGCTGGCACGAGGCGCGGCAGGTGCGGTGGCAGCACCAGTGGCGGGACGCAAGGTGCGTACACGCTCGGTCTTGGCCATCGGCCGCGACGATTTGCGCTGCATCCGGTCAAGCTTGTCTTTGCTCTTGGCGTTCATCTGCGGCATGGCGACCGGCGTCAGGCCAACCTCGGCACTCAGGATGTCGACTTCGTACTGGCTCATTTCGCGCCAGCGGCCCATCGGCAGGTCGGAGTTGAGGAACACCGGACCGAAACGCACGCGCTTCAGACGGCTGACCACCAGCCCCTGGGATTCCCACAGGCGGCGAACTTCGCGGTTACGGCCTTCCATCACCACGCAGTGATACCAGTGGTTGAAACCTTCACCACCTGGCGCCTGCTTGATGTCGGTGAACTTGGCCGGGCCATCTTCCAGGACCACGCCAGCCTTCAAACGCTCGATCATCTCGTCATCGACTTCGCCACGCACACGCACCGCGTATTCACGGTCCATCTCGTAGGAAGGATGCATCAGGCGGTTGGCCAGCTCACCGTCGGTGGTGAACATCAGCAAACCGGTGGTGTTGATGTCGAGGCGACCGATGTTGATCCAGCGGCCTTCTTTCGGCTTTGGCATCTTGTCGAACACGGTCGGACGACCTTCCGGGTCGACACGGGTGCAGATCTCGCCATCGGGCTTGTTGTACATGATCACGCGGCGGACCGACTCGGCGGCCTCTTCGCGCTTGATCACCTTGCCATCGATGGTGATGGCGTCGTGCATGTCGACGCGCTGACCAAGAGTGGCGTCTTTGCCATTGACCTTGATGCGGCCGTGGCTGATCCAGGCTTCCACGTCACGGCGCGAGCCGACGCCGATACGGGCGAGGACTTTTTGCAGCTTTTCGCCTGCTGGGCCGATTTCCTGGTCGTCTTTCTGGTCTTTGATACTCATCTGGGCACCTCCCGGTGTGTTCTGAAAACTGGGTACTTGGGCGAAGGGATCGCCGAAGGGTCGCGAATCATACGCGCATGCAGGCGTTTGCGCACCAGAGACTAGCTGATCAGGGCAAGGTTATTTGCTTTTCCGCCGATCGGTGGTGCTGTCTGTTAAGAGCAAGATTAAAAGATCGCAGCCTGCGGCAGCTCCTACATTGGAATGCGTTCCTCTGTAGGGGCTGCCGCAGGCTGCGATCTTTTGACGCTTCAGTCTTCGAATTCGCGGCGTTCGGCTTCGATGGCTTCGGCCAGAGCCAGGGCTTCGGCTTCTTCGTCGCTTAATTCGGGCTCGGGTTTCGGTTGCTCCAGCGCGGCAACGGCAGCCAGGAGTTTTTCACGGGCTTCGGCCACGCCGAGGATGTCGTCGTCTTGGTCCGGCTCAATTTCCGGCTCAGGCTCGATCTGCAAAACTTCAGGTTCCGGCTCGATGTCGGGCTGCTCCGAATCAAACTCAGGCGCTACGCCATCGCGGAGTAAATCATCGAAGTCGGTCTTGATCCCCTCTTCCATGCTATCCAGTTCCAGCAGCAGCGTATGGAAACTGGTCTCTTCTTTAGGTTCTTCCGGCTCGGCGCTGGCATCGGCCAATTCTTGCAACGCAGCCGGTACCGGCGCGTCGTCGAAATCGAGCACCGGGTCGGGTTCCAGTTCACGCAGCTCCGCCAACGGCGGCAAGTCGTCGAGGTTTTTCAGGTTGAAGTGATCGAGAAACGCCTTGGTGGTGGCGAACATGGCCGGTTTGCCCGGCACGTCGCGGTAACCGACGATGCGAATCCACTCGCGCTCCATCAGTGTCTTGACGATCTGGCTGTTGACCGCCACACCCCGCACATCTTCAATTTCGCCGCGGGTGATCGGCTGCCGATAGGCGATCAGCGCGATGGTTTCGAGCATGGCCCGCGAGTAACGCTGCGGCCGCTCTTCCCACAAACGCCCGACCCACGGCGAAAACTTTTCGCGGATTTGCAGACGATAACCGGAAGCGACTTCCTTCAGCTCATACGCACGGCCATCGCAGGATTTACCCAGGATGGTCAGGGCTTTCTTGAAAACCGCCGGGTCCGGGCGCTCGGCTTCTTCGAAGAGTTCGAACAGACGTTCCAGGGATTGCGGCTTTCCCGAGGCCAACAGAAAGGCTTCAAGCAATGGCGCCAGTTCGCGGGGTTCACTCAGGTTCATGATTAAACTCGTTATTCGGCTCGGGCTCGCACATGGATCGCGGCGAACGGCTCATTCTGCACCAACTCGACCAAGGATTCCTTGACCAGTTCGAGAATCGCCATGAACGTCACGACAACCCCCAAGCGCCCTTCTTCAGCGGTGAACAGTTCGACAAACGGCACAAAGCCGCCGCCCTTGAGCCGTTCCAGCACATCGCTCATGCGTTCGCGGGTGGACAGGGCTTCGCGGCTGACCTGATGGCTTTCGAACATGTCGCCTCGGCGCAGCACCTCGGCCATCGACATCAACAGCTCTGACAAGCGCACATCCGGCAACAGCTTGCGCGCCCGGGCCTCCGGTGCATCGAGCTTGGGCACCACCACGTCGCGACCGACGCGGCTCAGGCCGTCGATGCCTTCGGCGGCAGCCTTGAACCGCTCGTACTCCTGCAAGCGACGGATCAGTTCGGCGCGCGGGTCGTCTTCCTCGTCTTCGACGGTTTCGGCCCGCGGCAGCAACATCCGCGACTTGATCTCGGCGAGCATTGCGGCCATCACCAGATATTCGGCCGCCAACTCCAGTCGCACCGACTGCATCAGCTCGACGTAGCCCATGTACTGGCGGGTGATTTCCGCTACCGGGATGTCGAGGATGTTGATGTTCTGTTTGCGGATCAGGTACAGCAGCAGGTCGAGCGGGCCTTCGAAGGCTTCGAGAAAGACTTCCAGCGCATCCGGTGGAATGTACAGGTCCAGCGGCATTTCCATGACCGCCTGGCCATAGACCATGGCGAAGGGCAGCTCTTGCTGGGCTCCGGCCTGACTGTCGACGGGTTCTACTGCTGACATCTATGCCTCGGCCATGAACGGCGCAGGATCGCCGCACCCGACACGGATCACTTCCGGCTCGCCATCGGCGAGGTTGATCACAGTGGAAGCCTTGATCCCGCCGAAGCCGCCGTCGATGATCAGGTCGACCTGATGCTCAAGCAATTGGCGCATTTCGTAGGGATCAAACATCGGGTCGGTTTCACCGGGCATGATCAGGCTCACGCTCATCAACGGCTCGCCGAGTTGGTCCAGCAGCGCCAAAGCGATGGGATGGCTCGGCACTCGCAGGCCGATGGTGCGTTTTTTCGGGTGCAACAACAGCCGCGGGACTTCGCGGGTGGCGTTGAGAATGAAGGTATACGGCCCCGGCAAGTGCGCCTTGAGAATGCGGAAGGTGCCGGTGTCGATCTTGGCGAACAAGCCCAGTTGCGACAGGTCGCTGCAGATCAATGCAAAGTTGTGCTTTTCATCCAGCCCGCGCAATCGGCGCACTCGTTCCACGGCCTCTTTGTCGCCGATCTGGCAACCTATGGCGTAGGAAGAGTCTGTGGGGTAAATCACCACCCCGCCTTTGCGGATGATCTCGACTGCCTGTTTGATCAGGCGCGCTTGCGGGTTTTCCGGATGAATCTGGAAAAATTGACTCACATTCTCTACCTGTTCAGACGGCGGCAATAACTGGGTCATGTTTGAATCGGCACCACAGGGGTGGCAGATCCTCCGGGAGCGGGCGGTACTCACCGATTTCCGACCACCCGCCGGGGCCATGAAAATCGCTGCCGGCGCTGACCAGCAGACCGAACTCGCGGGCCAGAATGGCCAGGCTGCCCACCTGTTCGGCGGGTTGGTGACCATTGACCACTTCGATCGCGTGGCCCCCTGCTTGAATATAGTCGGCAATCAGGCGGCGACGTTTGCTGCGAGTGAATTCGTAATGCCAAGGATGAGCCAGGCTGACCCAGGCCTTGGCCGCGCGCAGGGTTTCGACGGTTTCTTCCAATGTCGGCCAGTGCTGCTTGACGTCTCCCAGCTTGCCGGCGCCCAACCATTTGCGAAACGCTTCAGCGCGATCCTTTACCAAACCTTCGCGCACCATCCAGTCGGCAAAGTGCGGCCGAGCCGGTGCGTTGCCGCTGTCGCCCAGTTCCTGCTGGATCTGCCGGGCGCCTTCCAGCGCGCCGGGCATGCCCTTGAGCGCCAGTTTGCGGCTTATTTCTTCGGACCGTAGCCAGCGGCCATCGTGCAATTTGGCAATCGCTTCGACCAACGGAGCGGCATTGACGTCGAAACCGTAGCCCAGCACATGAATGGTCGCTCCGCCCCAGGTGCAGGACAATTCCACGCCGTTGACCAGTTGCATCCCCAGCGCGTTCGCCGCTTCGCGGGCTTCAGCGATGCCTTCGAGGGTATCGTGATCGGTCAAGGCCAGGACTCGCACGCCTTTCTCGAACGCACGCGCAACCAGTACCGCAGGCGCCAGGGCGCCATCGGAGGCCGTGCTATGGCAGTGCAAATCAACATTCACAGGGCTTTGTAACCTCAAATCAGCTGGCGCTATCGCGCGCCCATATGTTTGTTATTATGCCGCCACATCCTGCTTCTGGCTGCCACTGTGAAACAATTCATCGATTTCATCCCGCTCCTGCTGTTTTTCATCGTTTTCAAAATCGATCCACGGGTCGTCGACATCGCCGGCCACGAGATAACTGTAGGCGGTATTTACAGCGCCACCGCGATGCTGATCATCAGTTCGCTGGTGGTCTACGGCACGCTGTTCATCAAACAGCGCAAGCTGGAGAAGAGCCAGTGGCTGACCCTTATCGCCTGCCTGGTCTTCGGTAGCCTGACCCTGGCCTTCCACAGCGAAACTTTCCTCAAGTGGAAAGCGCCGGTGGTCAACTGGCTGTTCGCCCTGGGTTTCATCGGCAGCCACTTCATCGGTGACCGCCTGCTGATCAAGCGCATCATGGGCCACGCCCTGACCTTGCCGGATCCGGTCTGGACGCGCCTGAACATCGCCTGGATCGTGTTTTTCGTGTTTTGTGGTGCCGCCAACCTGTTCGTGGCGTTCACCTTCCAGAGCTACTGGGTCGACTTCAAGGTCTTCGGTAGCCTGGGCATGACTTTGCTGTTCCTGATCGGCCAGGGCATCTACCTGTCCCGTCACCTGCATGACGCCGATACCACATCGCCAAAAACCGAGGACTGACATGCTTTACGCAATCATTGCCACAGACGTCGCCAACTCCCTGGAAGCCCGCCTGGCCGCACGGCCTGCGCACCTTGAGCGTCTGCAAGTGCTCAAGGGTGAAGGCCGCATCGTTCTGGCCGGTCCACATCCGGCTGTCGACAGCAATGATCCGGGCGCAGCGGGTTTCACCGGCAGCCTTATCGTCGCCGAATTCGAGTCCCTGAGCGCGGCACAAGCCTGGGCCGATGCCGATCCGTACATCGCCGCAGGCGTCTACGCCAACGTTCTGGTCAAGCCGTTCAAGCAAGTCCTGCCATAACGCCCCCCTACGCGATGAACCTTATCGGTTCATCGCATTCTCAATCGCTCATTATTCTCGTTTGCCGGCCGACAACTTCCCAATACTCGTATTGGAATCAGGAGTCGCGATGCGCAAAGGTCCGTTGTGTCTGTTGTTGGTCACGTTGTCGATCATGGCCCCCGCCCACGGTGAAGACAGTGCCGAGGGTGGCTCTACGCCTTTGTCCCTGAGCGCCGGCAGCCAGATCAACGAGTTGCAGCAACGCTTGAAAGAGAGCGAGCGGCAACGAGAAGAACTGAGCAAACAATTGCAGAGTGCCGATGGTGAACGCGAAAGCGCCCTGTTGACCCGGTTGCGCCAGGAGAACCAGCGCCTGAAGCTGCAACTCAAGGAAGCACAGGCCGGCAGTGCATTGCCGCGCTTGCTGACGGATCAGCAGCAGTGGTTCGTTATCGGCGCCGGGGTAGCGCTATTGGCCCTGCTCTGCGGTATCTTCGCCAGTGGTGCAAATCGAAAACGTCGACAATGGCTAAATTGAGTGAGTCATGAGCGAGCTGTTACTAATTGATGATGATCAGGAGCTGTGTGAGCTCCTGAGCAGTTGGCTGAGCCAGGAAGGTTTTCAGGTTCGCGCCTGCCACGATGGCCAGAGCGCCCGCCGTGCGCTGGCCGAGACCTCGCCAGCCGCCGTGGTGCTGGATGTGATGCTGCCCGACGGCAGCGGCCTGGAACTGCTCAAGCAGTTGCGCAGCGACCACCCGGATTTGCCGGTGCTGATGCTGTCGGCCCGGGGCGAACCGCTGGACCGTATCCTCGGCCTGGAACTGGGCGCTGACGATTACCTGGCCAAACCTTGCGACCCACGGGAACTGACCGCCCGCCTGCGCGCCGTGTTGCGTCGCAGTCATCCGGCGGCGGTGTCCAGCCAGCTGGAACTGGGCGACCTGTGTTTCAGCCCAGTGCGCGGCGTGGTCAGCATCGATGAAAAAGAACTGACCCTGACGGTTTCCGAAAGCCGTCTGCTTGAAGCCCTGCTCAAGCAACCCGGCGAGCCACTGGACAAACAGGAACTCGCGCAAATCGCCCTCGGCCGCAAGCTGACCCTGTATGACCGCAGCCTGGACATGCACGTCAGCAACCTGCGCAAGAAGATCGGCCCGCACCCGGATGGCCGCCCGCGCATCGTGGCGCTGCGCAGCCGCGGCTATTACTACAGCCTCTGAACCGCTGCAGCAGCTGCCGAGCCTGCGAGGCTGCGTTCAGCTGCCGAGCCTGCGAGGCTGCGTTCAGCTGCGAAGCAGTCGTGAAATCAGGCATCTCGCTCAATCAGGCAGTCTGTGCTGCCAGAATCTACGACGACTGCGTCGCCGGGCGCAGCCTCGCATGCTCGGCAGCTGCTACAGGTTTGTCAGCAAGTCTCAAAATCATGTTTACCAAAGCTTTACGCTCCGCTGACCGCCGCTGACCTTGATCTCCGTAATCTGTACTCATCCGGAACGTACCGGGAATGAGACAAGGAGATTCACCATGCGCAAGACCCTTATCGCTCTGATGTTCGCTGCCGCCCTGCCAACCGTTGCCATGGCCATGCCTGAAGGCGCCGGTCCGATGGATGGACCGATGGATGGCCCGCGCCACGGCGGTCAGATGCACGGGACGCACGGTAAAGGCCCATACAGCCAGCTGGACCTGAGCCGCGAACAGCGCGAGCAGATTCGCAAAATCATGGGCGAGCAGATGCATGAACGTAACCAAGTGGTCGACAAGTATCTGGAAAAGCTGTCGCCAGCCGACCAGAAAGCCATGAAAGATGAAATGGCGGCGAACCACAAAAAAGCCGAGGCTGATGTACGCAACTTGCTGAAACCGGATCAACAGAAGAAATTCGACGAGATTCAGAAAAAGCAGGCTGAACGACGCGCCGAGTGGGCCGAATTCAAGGCCTGGAAAGCGCAACAACCGCAAAAAGCGCAATAATGCGTTAACTCCGGACCCAACGGCTCAATACCGTTGGGTCTTATGTTTTTGATCTAATGTAGGAGCGGGCAAGCCCGCTCCTACACTGATCTGTGTTTGCTTGAGGACTTTCTGTGCGTTCATTGTTCTGGCGTATCCTGGCCAGCTTCTGGCTGGCCATCGCTCTGGTTGCTGGCTTGTCCATTTTGCTGGGGCACATGCTCAACCAAGATGCGTGGATTCTCAGCCGCCACCCGGGCCTCAACACCCTGGCTGAACAATGGACCCAAACCTACGAAGCCCAAGGCGAGGATGCGGCCCAGGAGCTTCTTCAGGAACGCAAACGCCAGTATCACATCGACGTTCAGGTGCTCAACGAAAGCGGCGATCCGGTAGTCCGCGGCACCTTCCCGCGCCGTGCCGCGGCGTTCGAAGCACGACAGAACAACGATGACCGCCGCCTGCCATGGCGCCGTCTGACCGACGAATACACCAGCGAAAAAACCGGCGACACCTACCTGCTGATCTACCGCATTCCCCACCCGGAACTCGACGCCTGGCACCGCGAAAGCCTGCTCTGGCCCTTGAGTGCGTTGGGCATTGCGCTGGTGGTGCTGACGCTGTTCAGCCTGCTGGTGACCTTTTCCATCACCCGCCCGCTCAGTCGTTTACGCGGCGCGGTGCATGACTTGGGGCAAACCACCTATCAACAGAACAGCCTGGTCAAACTGGCCAACCGCCGCGATGAATTCGGCGTGCTGGCCAACGACTTCAACCGCATGGGCGCGCGGCTGCAAAGCCTGATCGGCAGCCAGCGGCAATTGCTGCGGGACGTCTCCCACGAACTGCGCTCGCCCCTCGCACGCCTGCGTATTGCACTGGCATTGGCCGAACGGGCCACGCCTGAAGAACGGGAAAAACTCTGGCCACGCCTGACCCGTGAGTGCGACCGGCTCGAAGCATTGATCAGTGAAATTCTGGTGTTGGCGCGGGTCGATGCCGATAACGCCAGCGCGGAAGAGGTGGATCTCAACGCGTTGCTCAATACGCTGCAAAAGGACGCTCAGTTGGGCTCGCCCGAGCAGCTCGTGCACCTGGAAGCCGAACCGCAATTGAATCTCACCGGTTGGCCGACCATGATCGAGCGCGCCGTGGACAACCTGCTGCGCAATGCCCAGCGCTTTAATCCGTCAGGCGGGCTGCCGATTGAAATGCAGGCGCTGCGCCATGGCGAGAAAATAGTCGTGACCGTGCGCGATCACGGCCCGGGGGTGAACGCCGAATACTTGAATCAGCTCGGTGAGCCGTTCTATAGGGCGCCCGGCCAGACAGCCGCCGGACACGGACTGGGCCTGGCCATTGCGCGACGTGCGGCGGAGCGGCATGGCGGCAGCCTGGTCCTGGCCAATCATCCGGAAGGCGGGTTCATTGCCAGCCTGGAGTTTCCGTTGGTGCCGGGGGCTGTCGTCCAGCCTTGAAAATAGTGGTGATGCAACAGATCGCAGCCTCGTTTCACTCGTCAGCTCCTACTAGGTTTTGTGTACCCCTGTAGGAGCTGTCGAGTGCAACGAGGCTGCGATCTGTTGATCTTCAGACCTTACCGGACCAAGCGCTGACAAATTCGGCCAAGTCGACTTTCTCCGCCACACGCGGTTCTTTCTGCGGCGTGCCGAGGTACAGGAAAGCGATCACCTCTTCCCCTTCCGCCAGCCCCAAGCCCTTGGCCACATGCGGCGAGTAAGCCAGGTCACCGGTGCGCCACACTGCGCCAATACCTTGCGCGTAAGCCGCCAGCAAAATCCCGTGGGCAGCACACCCCGCTGCCAGCAATTGCTCGGACTTCGGATACTTGATGTGCTCCTGCACTTTAGCGATCACGACCACCACCAACGGCGCCCGCAGCGGGCCATTGCGAGCCTTGTCGATGGCCGCTTCGGTGACTTCGCTGTCCTGCAGTTTTGCAGCTTCAGCCAGCAACTCGCCCATTTGCTCGCGCGCCGCGCCTTCAACCGTCAGAAACCGCCAAGGCTGCAAGTGGCCGTGGTCCGGTGCGCGCATGGCGGCGGCGAACAGCACTTCACGCTGCTCGGCAGTGGGTGCCGGATCAAGCAGTCGTGGAACGGAAACACGGTTGAGCAAAGCGTCGAGAGCCTGCATCGGCCACCTCCAGAAAAAATTGTGCGGCTATTCTAGCTGTAACTACTCTGGCAGTGCGGTTTACATGCCCTGCCCCGCAGGTAGAATGGCGCCCTTCCCTATTTCAGCCCGAGCGGACTTCATGGCGTTGCCGACCTTACGTCTCATTGGTTTCATCATCGGCATCTTCCTGATCACGCTGGCTATCGCCATGGTCGTGCCCATGGCCACGCTGGTGATCTTCGAACGCACCGGCGACCTGCCGTCGTTCCTCTGGGCCAGCATGATCACCTTTGTCGCCGGCCTCGCCCTGGTCATCCCCGGACGCCCCGAGCACGTTCACCTGCGGCCACGGGACATGTACCTGTTGACCGTCAGCAGCTGGCTGGTGGTGTGCATCTTCGCCGCCCTGCCGTTTTTGCTGACCCAGCACATCAGTTACACCGACTCGTTTTTTGAAAGCATGTCGGGCATCACCGCCACCGGTTCAACCGTGCTCAATGGCCTGGACAACATGTCCCCCGGCATCCTGATGTGGCGCTCATTGCTGCACTGGATCGGCGGCATCGGGTTTATCGGCATGGCGGTCGCGATTCTGCCGCTGCTGCGGATCGGTGGCATGCGGTTGTTTCAGACCGAATCGTCGGACCGCTCCGAAAAAGTCATGCCCCGTTCGCACATGGTGGCGCGCCTGATCGTTGCCGCGTATGTCGGCATCACCATACTCGGCAGCCTGGCCTTCTGGTGGGCCGGGATGAGCCCGTTCGACGCGATCAACCATGCGATGTCGGCGATCTCCACCGGCGGTTTCTCCACCTCGGACCAGTCCCTGGCCAAGTGGACGCAACCAGCGGTGCATTGGGTGGCGATCGTCATCATGATTCTCGGTAGCCTGCCGTTCACCCTGTACGTGGCGACCCTGCGCGGCAACCGCCGAGCGTTGATCAAGGATCAGCAGGTGCAAGGTTTGCTGGGCATGTTGCTGGTGACCTGGCTGGTGCTCGGCACCTGGTACTGGTGGACCACCAAGCTGCACTGGCTGGAAGCGTTGCGGCATGTGGCGCTGAACGTGACTTCGGTGGTCACCACCACCGGTTTCGCGCTTGGGGACTACAGCTTGTGGGGCAATTTCTCGCTGATGTTGTTCTTCTATCTGGGTTTCGTCGGTGGCTGCTCGGGCTCGACTGCGGGCGGGATCAAGATTTTCCGTTTCCAGGTGGCCTACATCCTGCTCAAGGCCAACCTCAACCAACTGATTCACCCGCGCGCCGTGATCAAGCAGAAGTACAACGGTCACCGCCTCGACGAAGAAATCGTCCGTTCGATTCTGACCTTTTCGTTCTTCTTCGCCATTACCATCTGCGTGATCGCGCTGCTGCTGTCGCTGCTGGGCGTGGACTGGATGACCGCCCTGACCGGCGCCGCCAGTACCGTGTCGGGCGTCGGCCCGGGCCTGGGCGAAACCATCGGCCCGGCAGGCAACTTTGCCACCTTGCCGGACGCCGCCAAGTGGATTCTCTCGTTCGGCATGCTCCTTGGCCGACTGGAGATCATCACTGTGTTTGTGTTGTGTATTCCGGCGTTCTGGCGCCATTGACCACCACTGGCGTTTGCAGCAGCCTCGCCCGGTACTCACCGGGCGTGGCGTCGAACCAGCGGCGGAAGGCGCGGAAGAAATTGCTCGGATCGGCAAACCCCAGCAGGTAGGCGATTTCCAGCAAAGTCATGGTGGGTTGCGCCAGGTACTGTTCGGCCAGTTCACGCCGGGTGTCGTCGAGCAACGTCTGAAAACTCGTGCCTTCTTCCTGCAATCGTCGCTGCAGAGTGCGTTGTGACAGATGCAGCGTTTGCGCCACGGCATCACGCTTGGGTTCGCCCTGGGGCAGCAAGCGGCACAACACCTGCCGCGCCTTGTGAGTGACGCGACTCTCGGAAAACCGCGCCAGGTATTCACCGGCAAAACGATCATGCAGCAACGCCATGGCTTCGTTGGCCGTCGGCAGCGGCGCTTCCATGTCGGCGCGTTCGAAGATCAGCGCATCGTAGGGCGCGTTGAACACCAGCGGCGCATGGAAGGCTTTTTTATAGGGTTCAAGGTCGGTGGGTTGGTCGCCCTGCACCAACACCTTGCGCGGTTGTAATGTGCGCCCGGTCAGCCAGCCGCACAGCGCCAAGGCACAGGCCAGCGAGGCTTCGGCGCTCTGCCGGGTCGGCGGCAAATGATCGCCGTGCACCGTCAGAATCAGTGCGTAGCCTTCGTCCAGCAGACGGAAACTCAGGTCGGCACTTTCGGCGATGATGCGCTGGTATCGCACCAGGCGCTGAAAGCCTTCGGCCAGGGTCTGGCTGGACATCAAGGCGTAGCCCGCCACATGGAACGAGGCCGGTCGCACCACTTTGCCCATGTTCAGGCCAATCGCCGGGTTGCCGGACAGCTCAACCGCGCGTTGCCAGAGTCGTGTCATGGAATCTTGCGGGAAGCGCGCATCCGGATCATCCAGTGCCGCGTAGTCGAGCCCTAGCTGTTTGAACAGTACCCGGCAATCCAGGCCGTCCATTTCCAGTGCTTTGACAATCCCCATCGCCCAGCTTGCAGAAGTCGTTCTTTCGCTCATGTCGGTGTCTTACATGATGGCCGCGTGCTACGGCCCATTTCCGAAGGATACTAAAGTGGCGCCCATTGTCACTGGCTGATGCCAATGATCACTCTAGACTCAAATAAGCTACCCGCAGAACAACTTGCAGTCAGAACAATAACCACAGAGATCGCAGTCGTGGAAAACATCAAGCGTTTCAACAGCTTCGCTGAGTTTTACCCGTACTACCTCAGCGAACACAGCAACAGTACCTGCCGACGACTGCACTTTATCGGCACGACACTGGTTATTTTCATTCTGGCGCTGACCATCGGCCGAGGCGCGTGGATGCTGTTGTGGGCCTTGCCGTTGGCGGGATACACCTTTGCGTGGGTTGGGCATTTCTTCTTCGAGAAGAACCGCCCCGCCACCTTTCAGCACCCTTTCTACAGCCTGCTCGGTGATTTCGTCATGTACCGCGACATGATTCTGGGGCGCGTGCCGTTCTAGTTCACCCGAGGGATTGCCGATGAATGCCAACGCTCGTTTCACCCATATGAAAGACGGCACGCAAGAAGACTGGGCGATCATCGCCGCGGACTTCAGTGCCTACGCCCGCCAATTGCCGGCCCGTATCGCGGCGCACCTGAAGTTACTGGAAGGTGACTTTGGCGGCTTTCCCGTGGATCGCCTGACCCATTCGCTGCAAACCGCTACCCGCGCCTGGCGGGATGGCCGAGATGAAGAATACGTGGTCTGCGCCCTGCTCCACGACATCGGCGATACCCTGGGTTCCTATAACCACCCGGATATTGCGGCGGCGATCCTCAAGCCATTTGTCAGCGCCGAGAACCTGTGGATGGTGGAAAAGCACGGGATTTTCCAGGGCTACTACTTCTTCCATCACCTGGGCATGGACCGGCATCTGCGCGAGCAATACAAGGAGCATCCGCAGTATCAGCCGACCATCGAGTTTTGTGCCAAGTACGATGCCGCGGCGTTCGACCCGGCCTATGACACGCTGCCGCTGAGCTTTTTCGAGCCGATGATGGAGCGGTTGTTTGCGCAGCCGAAAAACTCGATTTACAAAGAAGCGATGCAAGAGCATTTGCCGGCTTAAGATCAAAAGATCGCAGCCTTCGGCAGCTCCTACATGAGATCGCGTTATCCCTTGTAGGAGCTGCCGAAGGCTGCGATCTTTTGATTTTTCCTCAAGCCAATTCTGCGACTTTAGCCGCCTTCAACTGCGCCGCCCGAGCCTGTGCATCGGCCAGACGATACAACTCGATCGTGCCGTCCCAGTGCTCGATCAACGCCGTGCACGACTCCACCCAATCGCCGCAATTGAGGTAGTCCACCTCGCCGACCTTGCGGATCTCGGCATGGTGAATGTGCCCGCACACCACGCCATGCAGCTCACGCTTGACGCATTCATGGGCGATGGCTTCTTCAAAGTCGCTGATGAAACTGACCGCGGTTTTGACCTTGTGCTTGAGATACGCCGACAGCGACCAATAGCCGTAGCCATATCGCGCACGCCAGTGGTTGAGCCAACGGTTGAGGGTCAGGGTGAACTCGTACGCCGAGTCGCCGAGAAACGCCAGCCAGCGGTGGTAGCGGGTAATCACGTCGAACTGGTCGCCGTGAATCACCAACAGATGCCGGCCGTCCGCTGTCACGTGCACCGCTTCGTCCACCAACTGGATGTTGCCCAGTATCAGTTTGGAGTAGCGACGCAGGAACTCGTCGTGGTTACCGGTGACATAAATCACCTCGGTGCCGCGCTTGCTCATGGTCAGCAGGCGCCGGATCACATTGGTGTGCGCCTGGGGCCAATACATGCCGCCGCGCAGTTTCCAGCCGTCGATGATGTCGCCAACCAGGTAGATCTTGTCTGCGTGGTAACCCTTGAGAAACTGTGACAAGTGCTCGGCCTGGCAATCGCGCGTGCCCAGATGCACGTCAGAAATCCATAAGGTCCGCACACGTTGCTTACGGCTGGGTTTGGCGAGCTCGGCGCTGGTCATGGGCAACCCTCAGGACAAGTTTTGGCAAGCTTGCGCCGATCGGGTTAATGGCCCATGACAGACGCAAGTCAGTCGTGTGACAACGCGCTTGGGCCGCGCCGTAGTAGACTGGCGCCCAGAACCGGGAGACCCGCAATGAGACCGATCCTCACCCTGCGCCAATACACCGAAGACCTGATCGTCCACAGCCACGAGCACGCGCAGTTGGTGTTCGGGCTGTCGGGTGCGCTGGATTTCGAGGTCGACGGGCGCGGCAGTCAGGTGGTCCAGCAAAGTTTCGTGGTCATTCCGTCGGGGTTTCATCACGCCTGCGGCAGCCCCAATGGCAGTCGTTGCCTGGTCCTGGACGTACCCGGCGATCAATGGATTGGCCAGTCTCTGGGCGAACATGCCGAGGCCAGTCGACGCTTGCTCGACAACGCCGGTCGGCTGTCGCTGGACGCCGGGCAGAGCCAACTAGTCGACTGGCTGGCCAACAGCAAGGTCGATGACCCGCTGATCGCACAACAAGGCGCGGTGCTGTTGCTGGCCAGTCTCAACAACGCCACGCCCGACAGTGTCGGCGGCCGACGCTTGCCCTACGCGGCGCTGAATGCGCACATTGACCAATACGCCGCCTACCCGCTGCAAGTCGCCGATCTGGCGCGCGTGGCCGGCCTCTCCAGCGCCCGTCTGCATGCGCGGTTCGTGGCGGAATGCGGGCAGACGCCGATGGACTACATTCGCAGTCGACGCCTTCACAAGGCCGTGGGGTTACTGCGCAGTTCGCAACTGCCCATCGGCGAAATTGCCTGCCGGGTCGGCTACAGCTCCCAAAGTGCTTTTGCCGCTGCGGTGCTGCGCGAGTTCGGCGCCTCACCGGGCAAACTGCGGCGCGAGGCTGGCGACAAATAACGCGAGTCTGGCGACAGACAGGGCTGCCGCTACACGGTTCAATGTAGAAGCTGCCGCAGGCTGCGATCTTTTGATTTTTTGCTTTGTGCGATCCAGATCAAAAGATCGCAGCCGGCGGCAGCTCCTACCTGTCTATTGAATGTTAAGGATTGCCATGACTCCCCGTACCGCCCTTGGCGCCCTGCATATCGGCGCACTGATGTTCGGCCTGACCGGTGTGTTCGGCAAACTCGCCGCCGCGTCACCGGCCGTCATCGTCTTCGGCCGGGCTGCGTTCGCGGTGTTGGCGCTGGCATTCTTTGCCCGGTTTGCCAGCAACACGCGCTGGCAGAAACTCGAAGCCGTGGACGTACGTCGGCTGTTGCTCAGCGGCCTGTTGCTGGCCGGGCATTGGGTGAGTTTCTTCATTTCGGTGAAGGTCGCCGGCGTGGCGATTGCGACGTTGGGCTTTGCCAGTTTTCCGGCCTTCACCGTGATCCTCGAAGGGCTGATTTTCCGTGAGCGTATCCGCGCCAATGAAATCGTGCTGGTAGCGCTGGTCAGCGTGGGTCTGGTGCTGGTCACGCCTGAATTCGATCTGGCCAGCGGCGCCACTACCGGCCTGCTATGGTCGGTGCTTTCCGGCTTGCTGTTCTCCCTGTTGTCGCTGACCAATCGCGCAAGCTCGGCACGCATCCCCCCGGTGCAGGCAGCATTGTGTCAGAACGTGGTAGTCGGCTTGTGCCTGCTGCCGGCAGCGGCACCTCACTTGAGCGAGGTGCACGCCATCGATTGGCTGTGGATCGGCCTGCTCGGCGTGTTCTGCACCGGTGTCGCCCACAGCCTGTTCGTCGCCAGCCTGGCGGTGATCAAGGCACGCACCGCCGCCGTGGTGTTTGCCCTGGAGCCGGTGTACGGCATCACCATGGCCTGGCTGTTGTTCAATGAAAACCCAACCCTGCGCATGCTGCTCGGCGGTGCGTTGATCATTGTCGCGATCGTGGTGTCGAGCAGGCTCTCGGGCGGTTCAAGCCGCAAAGCGGTGGCGGCAGAAGCCACTTCTCACTGAGTGCGATCGTTGTGCCCCAGGTCACGGTCCGGATCAATCTGATCGCGGACCCGTTGCTTGAGCACCTTGGCCTCAGGGAAGCCGCCGTCAGCCTTGCGCTCCCAGATCTGCACATCGTCACAAAAAACATGAAAGACCCCGCCCGTTCCCGGCACCAGGGACACCTTGCCCAAGTCGTCGCCAAAGGTACTGAGCAGTTCCTGCGCCAGCCACGCGGCACGCAACAGCCATTGGCATTGGGTGCAATAGGTGATGATGATTTCCGGTTTATCCGCGTTCATGACAGGCATATCTCTTGAGCCAGAGGGCGTCGCTATCATAAGCAGCTTCTTCGCTCGCTAAAACCTCACCTTGGATTTTCAACGAATACCGGCCAGCAGGCTGCGGGCTGTCTGCTTCAGCGGTTCTTCGGCGTCCCTGAGCAATTCGTTGAGCAAGGCGATGGCGCTGTCCAGATCGCCATCATCGATGCAGGTCTGGGCCTGTTCCAGTTTGCCGGCATTGTTCGGTTCGTCCGGCTCAAGGTTGAGCGGCTCAAGCGCCAGCGAGGAATCCGGCTCGCGGAATTCATCGAGGAAACTGTCGTCCAGCGAACGGGAGGCCGACTCGATTTCCCATTCAATTTCCGGCTCCGGCAATGCCGGTTCGCTCGCGAAGGACGCATCCGGTGCAGTGGGATCCGTGAGTTCAAGCAAGTCCCAGTTCGTATCCATCGCCAGGTCTTGCGGGTTCAACTGGAACTCGTCACCGAATGCTGTGGCCACAGGCGCAACGACAGCCGCCAGCGGGACCGGTGCAACGGGGCTCAATTTCGGATGACGCGCGCGGATTTCCTGGAGTTTTTGCCCATCGAAGCCGGCGTTGCGCAGATTGGCCTCCTGCGCCTCGTAGGCAGTGGCATCGCCCTGTTTGCCGAGCACTTCCAGCAATTGCACGGCAAGGTCCGTGCGCTCCGGCTCTTTGGCCATCGCTTCTCGCAGCAAGCCGAGCGCCTCGGTGAATCGACCATAGGCCAGATACACAGCCACTTCCTCGATCACATCGCTGACAGGCAGTTCATCACTATGTGCCGCGATCGATTGAAGCGCAGAGCCAGACATCGTCGGTTCCGCTGCCCGATTCAGCACCGGCTCCTGCGGCGAAGAAAACTCAGCCTGCTCAAGAGTCGCTTGCTGTCTTCGTCGCACGAACCAGCCCAGCAACACCAAGCCCACCAGCGCCAGCAGTCCACTGATTAACAGTCCATTGGTTTTGGGTGGTTCAACAACGGTCGGCGCTGGCGCAACCACTGCCGGTGCAGCGGGCTGAGCGGCCGCCTGCTGTACCTCCGCCAAGCGGGTTTGCAGCTCGGTCACCTGCTTTTTATCAGCGGCGATCTGTTCGTCCTGTGCTTGCAGCTTGGCGTTGAGTGCCTCGATAGTCGCCTGTAACTGCTGGGCTTGCAGCACACTGGCGGCCAGTTGCTCGGCCAGCGGATCAGTGGCAGGGGCAGCGGCGGGTTTCGGCGTCGGCTCTTTGCGCGCTGGTACGGGCGGGGTGGCGGGCTGCACGCTCGGAAAGGCTGAAGAGGGGCTATCGCTCTGCGGTTCATCATCAACAGGAACAATGCCCGGCGTACCGGGGGGATCGATCAGTACAGTGTATTCGCGCAGCAAACGGCCGTTGGGCTGATTGAGCTGCACCAGAAAATTCAGGAAGGGTTCGTTAACCGGTTTGCTCGAAGTGACCCGGATCAAACGGCGGTTGCCGCGCAGGATGGGCGTGAACTTCAAGTCGTTAAGGAACAATACCCGGTCGACGCCCGCACGACTGTACTCTTCAGCCGTGGCCAGGCTGACGGACAGTTCACCCTCTTCCAGGCCCGCCGCATCCACCAAAGCAATGTCGGCGCGCAGCGGCTGGTTCAGCGCCGAATGCAGGGTGATATCACCCAGGCCCAAGGCCGGCGCCAATGCCGACCAAGTGACAGCGGCACCGCCCAGCAACCACCGGGCGCAATACCGTACAACGACTCGCCGACCTTCAAGCATGAGCATCCCTTAACTGACCAAAACCAATCTGCACGCGTTCGCACATCCGGTACGAACACGATATTGCGCAGTAGTTCTTATAGTCGGCTCAACGCGCTATCTCAAAAACCTGGCGAAAGGTTATGCCTCAAGACTTTTCCAGGTTGGTCAGGATGTGCCCGTGAACCCGCATGCAGACCCGCAAGTCCGCCTCATCGACGCCTTCGAACAGTTCATGACGCAGCTGGGTGGCAATGGTTTCAATTTGATCGATCAAAGGCCGGGCCGGGGCGCAGAGGACGATCTTTTTCGCCCGACGGTCCTCCAGCACCGATTGACGCTGAACCAGCCCCTGGCTTTCCAGGCTGTCGAGCAAGCGTGCCAGCGTTGGCCCTTCTACGCCCACGCTTTGCGCCAGTTCACGCTGGGTCGGGGCTTGTTCGAAACGGGCCAGGTGCAGCAGCACCAGCCAGCGAGCCTGGGACAATCCGAGGCCAGCCAGTCGGCGGTCCAGTTCGGCACGCCAGCCTCGCGACATCTGGGCCAATTGCATGCCAAAGCGGTGTTGATCGGTTAACGGCATAAAACACTCATGGTTAGACTGAAATAGAGAAATACTAATTATTAGTCAGCTAAGCATGAGCCTTGGCTGGAGGCAAGGCTTGTTCTGTACTGAATCGTTACATCTTTAAAACCAATCACTCAAATCTCGAATTCCGACTGCAACGCAGCCCGGACGCAATACAACACCCCTTCCGGCACTCGCCCTGCAAACAGCTCGGAAATCTCCGACACCGGTGGCAACTCGCCCTCGCCGTCAAGGAACGCATCCTGAACTTCGCCCATCAGATCCTCAGGCAGATCCAGCGCCTGCTCAAGCGACAACTGCTGTTTGCCAATCGCTTCGGCGAGCATGGTGTAGACGTTCTTTTCCGAGCATTGCAGTTGTCCCGCAATCTGCACCGGCGTCATGCCCGCGCGGGCCAGCGTGATCAGTTCGTGGCGCACATCGGCCACTACCTTCGGCGCCTCGGCCTGGCCACCGAGCACTTCGAGGAAGGCTTCGCCATAACGCTCCAGCTTGCGCGCGCCGACACCGCTGACCGTGGCCATCTCTGCCAGCGAAGTCGGCTGGCTGCGCAGCATTTCGAGCAAGGTCGAGTCGGGGAAAATAACGTACGGCGGCACGCCATGCTCTTCGGCCAGTTTGCGCCGCAGGGCGCGCAAGGCTTCCCACTGCTCGCGCTCTTCGCCACGCACCAATTGGCTCGCCTGGCTCTTGCTGCTTTTGGCGGTGGTTTGCGCCTTGAGGTCGCGGCGCAGCTCCAGGGTCACTTCGCCCTTGAGCAACGGCCGGCAAGTATCGCTCAGGCGCAGACCGCCGTAGCCTTCATGGTCGACATCAGCCAGACCGCGTGCCACCAACTGGCGGAACAGTGAGCGCCACTCGCCTTCGGCCCGCGCCTTGCCGACACCGAAGACCGACAGGTGCTGATGGCCGAAACTGCGAACCTTTTCGTTGTCCTTGCCGAGCAGGACATCCACCAGATGCCCGACGCCATAACGCTGGCCGGTGCGGTAGATCGCCGAGAGCGCCTGACGCGCCGGTTCGGTGGCGTCCCAGGTCTGCACGCCGTCGACGCAGTTGTCGCAATGGCCGCACGGCTCGGGCATGTCTTCATCGAAGTAGGCCAGCAAGGTCTGGCGGCGGCAGCGGGTTTCTTCGCACAGCGACAGCATGGCGTCGAGCTTGTGCTGTTCCAGACGCTTGTGGCGTTCGTCGCCTTCGGAGTTCTGCAGCATCTGCTTGAGCATCACCACGTCTTGCAGGCCGTAGGCCATCCAGGCATCCGCCGGCAGGCCGTCACGGCCGCCGCGCCCGGTTTCCTGATAGTAGGCTTCAAGGGATTTCGGCAAATCGAGGTGCGCGACGAACCGCACGTTGGGTTTATCGATGCCCATGCCGAACGCCACGGTGGCGACCATGATCAGGCCTTCCTCGTTAAGGAAGCGTTTCTGGTGGTGGGCCCGCGTGTCGTTGGGCAGGCCGGCGTGGTACGGCAGCGCCGGAAAGCCTTGCTCACTCAGGAAAACCGCCACTTCGTCGACTTTCTTGCGTGACAGGCAATAGACAATGCCGGCATCGCTGCGCCGCTCGGCGAGGAACGCCAGCAGCTGCTTGCGCGGCTGTTCCTTGGGCACGATGCGGTAAAAAATGTTCGGGCGGTCGAAGCTCGACAGAAAGCGTTCGGCATTCTGCAAGTGCAGGCGGGTGACGATTTCTTCCCGGGTACGCTTGTCGGCGGTGGCGGTCAGGGCAATGCGCGGCACGTCGGGGAACATTTCCGCCAGCTGGCCCAGTTGTAGGTATTCCGGGCGGAAGTCGTGGCCCCATTGCGACACACAATGCGCTTCGTCGATGGCGAACAGGGCGATGTTCAGCCCTTGCAAGAAATTCAGCATGCGCGGCTGGACCAGGCGTTCAGGCGCGAGGTAGAGCATTTTCACTTCGCCGCGCTTGATGCGGGCGGCCAGATCTCGCTGCTGTTCGGCGCTGAGAGTGGAGTTCAATGCCGCCGCGGCGACACCGAGTTCTTCGAGGGTCGCTACTTGATCGTCCATCAATGCGATCAGCGGCGACACCACCACCGCCAAACCTTCGCGCAGCAGCGCCGGAACCTGGAAGCACAAGGATTTACCGCCACCGGTAGGCATCAGCACCAGGGCATCGCCGCCACTGGCCACGCGCTCAATGATTGCACCCTGGCGGCCACGGAAACTGTCGTAGCCGAAGATGTCCTTGAGGACGCGTTGAGCCTGATCGAGCATAGAAACTCCAAAAATCACCGAAACATCCCTGCAAGGCTGGTTCAGAACCCGCGACGCTGCACCGACAAATCGTAAGTGCGCATTGCATGACGCTTCACATTTGAGCCGTGAAGCCAGCAGGGCATCACAAAACGCGCGAGTATACCCGAGCGCTGTCCGGCAAAGGGCACCGCTGATAAGAGCGAATGGACATGATTCTCTGTAGGAGCTGCCGAAGGCTGCGATCTTTTGATTTTGTTTTTTAAAGCCTGGATCAAAAGATCGCAGCCTTCGGCAGCTCCTACCGGGAAAGGCGGTGGAGTCGGAAGGCAAATATGCCGTGCGGCTGGCCCAAGCGCTCAAGAAGGCCTAGAATTCCCGCATCGAACATTCCCCAAGGTAGTCCTTTAATGTCCTTCGCTGAGCAACTAACCCGCCTGCAAGTCTTCCTCGACGCCGATGAACTGCATGACGAGGCGCTGGACTACGTGGCCGCCCACGGCTACCTCACCGCGCTGTCGATCTGTTCCG
>Ga0247818_10000591_pt1 | contig 22956 bp, 17 predicted proteins | sample 13C_Glucose_Day1_FD_192424 | JGI IMG/M metagenome (GOLD analysis project Ga0247818, IMG submission 192424) | Soil microbial communities from agricultural site in Penn Yan, New York, United States - 13C_Glucose_Day1 | ecosystem: Environmental > Terrestrial > Soil > Agricultural land | place... | reverse complement strand
GCCAGAATCAGCTGTTCGAGAACTTCCGGCGAGTTACTGGCCGGGCCAAGGGTAGCGACGATTTTGGTACGACGGACGGACATGCAAAGACTCCTGAGTTCAAGCGCTGAGTGAGGCTACTATGCTCTGCAGGTGTAGTCATTGTTCGTGTGCACTACTTTTTGTGAAGAACTTTGTTATTCGCTTGTTTCTTTAATTCGAACATTCCTGAAGATTTCCGCCAGCGGGTCGATACAGGGCTCAAGACAGGAGACTCCTCATGCGATTCGTGCTCATGGCCGCCCTTGCCCTCAGTGTCACGGGCTGCACCCGTTGGTCGATGAACCATCATTTGAACAATGCCTACAGCGCCTATGATCGCGGCAATTGCGAGCAGGTGATGCTCGAATTGTCCAAAGTCGAACGCGCGAGCCGCGCGCGGCCTTATGTATGGCCGGAAGTGTCGATGATGCGCGGCATGTGTCTTGAGCGGCAGAAACTGTTCGTTGATGCCGCCCAGACCTATCAGTTCATCATCGCGTCGTACCCGCAAAGTGAATACGCCTTTCGCGCGAGCGCCCGGTTGGAAACCTTGCAGTCGCTGGGTCATTACCCGCTGCGCAATGCCGCAACCGTTCGCCCGTCCCGGTTCTGAGCGCCCCACGCTGGCTCCCCGATGGCGGTGAGCTATAGTGCAATAGGTCGATGTCAGAGCCTGGTTTCTGAACCGACCTAACACCTGTGATCGGCGGGAGCACGTGTCAGCGCTTTCATGGACTGTCACACCGGGATCGGGGAGAGCGCGCCCATTGCCTGGCTCTTGTTTGATAAAGGCATGCAGGCCCGTTCCGAAGCATTAGTGCGGCCCTGCTTAAGGGCCTTGCGTAGCGAATTCAGCATGTTCACCGTCCGCCGGATCGAGCGGCATCAACTGCCGTATTTTCTGAGAGTGTTCAACAGCGTTACCGACAAACCCATCGGCTTTCTGGGGAACGTCTCCGAAGACGGACTGATGCTTATCAGCCAGCTGCCGATGATGATCGGTGCCGATTTCGATTTGCGCCTGAAAATTCCCATGGCCGGTGGCTGCCACCAGGTAATAGACCTCAAGGGCTGCTGCCTGTGGTGCCATGAAGATGCAACGCCGCACCATTACGACGCCGGGTTCAGCCTGCAATGGGCCCCCCCGGAATATGGGCAACTGGTGGATGCGCTGAAGCTGTACTTCAGTTTTCAGCCGTTGCCGGCTTCAGCTTGAATGATTCCTTTTTATAAGAGTATTAATTTTTATAAAAAAAGGATCTAAATGAACTGTCATTAATGACAGTTCATTGCAATTTAATTCCTCCTCATAATTGAGCGCTCAGGCTTTTTTATTGCCATCGTTGAGTCAGGGGACTACCTGTCCCGACAGTCGCACGACTTACTAATACCGTTCGTCTGAACTGTCATTTCTCACAGGTGTTGTGCCTGGACCGTCCGCGTAAAAAAGAACCCGAAGCAATCCTACATTCGCTCTCAGGCCCCTAGGGGGCATTTCAGAGCGCACTCCGTGGCAGCTGGAGAAACCAATGAGCAAGGACATCACCGATCCATCCCTCAAGCAACTTTTCGAGTTGGTGCCTGGTACATCAGACGCCAAGACCCTGGACAGCTACGCGGGCTTCATCGAGGAGGGCGGCTCGGTTTTCGACATGCTCAAGCTGGGGCGCCAGGGCGTGATCGATACATTCGGGCTGGACAACCACAGTGCGCAAGTGCTGCTGGAAAAGGCCACGAGCCTGGCGGTGTATACCGCCCGTGAATTTCGCGAACAACGCCTGGTGAGATCGGGGCCTCCCAACCCGCTGCATCGAACCGGTATCAGGGCACGGGTGGAATCACCCACCTTCGATTGTTTGTTCCACCCTGACTGGGAAGGCGCCAGCCCTTCACAGAGCCCTGATTCGAGAATCTCCCCGGCGGCGTATTTTTTGCGGTTGGTGGTGTTGGCCAGGGATCTGGAAGAGCGCTCAATGGGTAGCGCAGGGCTGATCACCTTCGAAACCCGGCGACCGGATCTCACCCAGCTCATCATCGATGCGACGAGCATGTACCAGATCATGCCGACGGTGACCCTGGTCAATGAGGTACTGGAAAGCATCATCAAGACTCACATCAATAAGCCTAAGCCTGTGCCTGACACCAGGTCTGAGCCAGAGCCAGAGTTGATGGTGGATGACATCATGCTGAAAACACGTTTTCCGCATCGCTCCATGCCATTTGAATGGTATGCGCAGCAGTACAAACTCGTACTGGGCGAAAACAAGTTATCCCTGGGCGAGGTAGTACGCAGTATTGATCGAAGTGCTCCCTATTTCAAACAGTCCGGTGCTCGCGGTGACTGGTCCGATATTGCACTTCATCAATCGTGCAATATCGGGCCCCAACAGCAGCGTTTGTTGACCGAGAATTTTGTTTTAAGCGGCGTTGCGGTGCAGTTTTATAAAGACAACTTCGGTAGCACCGAGGCGAACCTGAAGGACTCCGTGCACTTCTGTGCGCAAACCTCGATCGATGCGAAAACACTGACCTCGTTGTTATCGATTGAAGACTACGCGCCAACACTATCGCGCAATGCGGACTCAACGTTGGTGACGGCGGCGTCGCCCAAGGTATTTGGTTCGTCCTACATCAATTATGGCGGTACCGAGGCGATGGATCTGACTGCTCCAGCCCAGGGCAGTACCCGCCGGTTTACCATGGACTCCCTTAACCGCTTTGACCGGATGAACCGCATGTTGCGCCTCAGCCGCTGGCTGAATCTTCCGTTGGATCAATGCGATCGACTGGTCATGGCCGCGTTCAATGCCGAGTTACGGGGGGACATCGTTGATCCGGAAGCGCGCAAGCGAGAGTTGGCCACCAAGCCAACCAGGATCACCAACAATACCCTTCGAGCCATCGGCCTGTTCCAGGAATTCCGCCTGCGGTTCAAGTGCACGGCCGAGCAGTTCGCTGTCCTGATCGATGAAATCTCCCCTTATGGTCGCGGTGAGGAGCTTTCACAGTTCGACCGTGTTTTCAACGCCCAGGCCTTGTTCGACACACCGCTTAAACTCGACAACGGCTATTTCGCGATCGAAGCGCAAACCCGTGCCGACAAGCGCACCGTCGATCAGATTTGCAGCAGCCTGGGCCTCAATCAGGAAACCTGGCGCTACCTGGCCCGCTTCGTGGCCAAGAGTCACGACATGAGGGACGAACTGCGACGCAGCCTGCCCATACTGTCTTCTGTCTACCGCTTGGTTCTGTTGGCTTCTTTTTTACGCATCAGTCCAATCGAACTGGCGGCATTGCTGGAAACCTTGAGTGAGCGGGGTGGCAGCGAAGTGCTCCAGCGGGTGCTCGGCGAGGCCCGTCTGTTGGTCAGTGGCGACCATGGCATCGGTGATGTGCTGAGCGTGATGCATGCAGCGCAAACTTGTGTTCAGTGGCTACAGGAGAACAACTTGAGCGTGACCTGGCTGGTGCAGCATGTGGCTGAGGTCATTGCGCCCCCCATGGCGACTGAAGCAGAAGTCACGCTGCTGCAGGAAATCCACACGCGACTGCAGCCGGTTCGGCTCACCGAGGAAGTGTTTCGGGCAGCCGGTGTGCCACAGAGTAATGACATCGCCGCGCAAGGTTGGCTGTCGCTGCTTGAGCAACTGGTAGATTCCGATGGCCTGGTGTCAGGCCTGGTCAACGATGAGACCGATTACGATCGGGCGGTGGCGGAGATCCAGGCGGCGGTGCTGGAGGCAGATCTATCGAGAGCCGACGTCGATCGTGTCCGCACTATTGTCCTGGCGCTGGTGTTGCAGGCCCGGGACGCGCAATGCGCGGTGATTCAGGAAAGTTTGTCCGTGTATTTGAGTCTGTCGCAGGACCTGGTACTGCCATTGCTCAAATGGGTCGACAAGGGTGGTGTTTACCTGTTGCTGATGGAAACCACCCGGGCATTGAACGCGGTCACTTCGGGGGCCGATAAGGTCAACGTCGGCGACGATGTGCTTAACCTGCTGGCACACCTGATGCGGCGCAGTGAGGTCGTTAAAAAACTGTCGTTGAGTTCAGCGATGCTGGTGGCCTTGACCTCCCGGCAGAACTGGCAGTGGTTTGGTCTCAAGCAGTCGGATGAACTCACCCTCGGCACCTTGTATCAACTGACGCTGTTCCAGCGGGCGGTTACCCATGCCGGGCAGCCTGCCGAAAAACTCTTGAACTATCTGGAACTGGTCAACGGCCTGCCAGCTACGCTGACGCCGGAAGATCAGCGACTGATCCGTGATTCAGCAGCCACCCAACTGGCTGCGGTCATGAAGTGGGGTGTCAGGGAGGTGCTCGAATGCATCCTTTATTTGAGCCCGTCGATGCCGGTTGTCCGCGATATAACCACCCTGGACACACTGCTGCGCATTCGTGACCTGGCGAACCGAAGTGGTCTGGATGCGCGAGCGATAATCCGCCTGGGCGCACTCACCCCGGACAGCGACACGGGGGCGTACCGTGATGCGGCCGAACACGTCCTCGAGAGTTTGTCCGAGTCTACGATTCAGGACCAATCTCGGGAAGTTGGCGAAGTCGGCCAGAGTGTGACGCACGAAATCAGGTGCATCAACGACACCCTGATTGCCAATGTCGCCGATCAGGTCGCCTTGATCGAATTGACGCTACGTGATCTCGCCGGTCAGGTTTTGCCCAACATTACGGTGCAGTGGAGTTCCGACCGCCCCGGTTTGCTGGAGCATATTTCAATAACCGACCATGAGGGCCGCGCGGTGATTCGCTTCAAGCCCGAGAAGGGACCGTGGATGGGGGCGGTGCAGGTCAAAGGCACCTATGGCCTGGCTCAAGTCGTTTACGCGCCGAAGATCATCGTTGATTGTGATGAGTTTTCCCTTGATTTTGATGCCGACCGTACCCCGAATCCCCAAGATACCTTTTTGGCCGGTGGCGAAGCATTTTTTGAAGTGTATGTACGTCTTGTCGACGGAGCCACTAATCCCGGACGCGGCCGTGCGGTGACGTTCTCGGGGCAAGGGGTCGTGGCTGACCCTCTGGTATCGATTACCGATGAAGACGGTTATGCCAGAACCCAAGTCAGAAGCATCGAGCCCGTGGCGCGAGCAAGCCTCATAGCCAGCTACAGCACCAAGGATTCGGCGGTCATCAGAAACATCACCTTTGTCGACAACCCGTCTATCAAACTCCTGGAGCTGGTATCGATGGCTGTCGTCGGGCAACCGCTGAAGCTTCGTTGTCATGTGATTGGCCTGGGCAAAAATCCGTCGCCTAACGTGGAGGTCAAGCTCTATTCCGGCGCCGGAGCAGAGCCGATCGACACTTTACTCACCGACGAAAAGGGAATGGTGGAGTTCACCGTGGCCGCCCCGGCAGCTGGAGAACAGACCTACACCGCCAAGGTAGCGATGCATGAGCAACGGCTGGAAATCGACGTGGCCAAGGCGGCGGTGATTCACGGTGAGTCTTCGGAATATCTGTACCCGGTCGCGGGCGCGGGAACCCCGACCTTGTTGTGGGTAACGGTCAGGGAGGAGGCGCATAACCAGGCTCGGCTGATCGCCAACTGTCCGATTGTGTGGCGTGTTACAGGCCCGGGTAAGGTAGAGGTATCGAGTCCGGTCACCATTCCAACCGATGCATTGGGTCGTTCAACGTATCCGTTCGAGGTCGAAACTGCGGGTGACTATACGGTAACCGCAGAGCGCCAGGCTGTCCCTGCGGACAAACGTGAGTTCGATCTTAAGGTTGTACCTCCCATTACGTGGACGTTCAAATTGACTGACAAAGCCACTCAGGCTGTCGTGAGTAAGGAGCCACTGACATTTATCAGAGGCCATGAATACATCCTTGAAATCGGGTGGCCTGACCTCGACCTGAAAGGCGCCCTGGCAATGCTGGCCTGGAACAGTGAGTTCTCGGCGAAGGGGCTGGGCATGCTGTTCACCCCGGCCACTGGCGCCTATGTCGTAATCGGCGAAGATAAAAAACTCAGTTGGGAGATTGATTGCAACGATCTGCGCAATGGCACCTTCGATCTGACGTTCTATTGCAATCGTCTCGGGCAACGCCTGGTGTTGCCGGGTCGCCTGGATGCGCCACCACCAGTTCTGCTGTATCCACCCGATAAAGCACCGGTGGAAGTTCAACCGCTGCTTCATGGGACAGGCAGTCCGTCGGCCCAGATCTATATATTTGAAGGACAGCAAGGGGCACTGCTGGCGCGGACCAGTGTGCGTGACGATGGCACATGGGCGGTGAGGTTTGCCGAGCCGCTGTCGACGGGGCCGCATGTGTTCTCGGTCAAGCAACGGCATATCGACACGACCGAGGCGTGGGCCCCGGATGTCGGTGTGACAGTAGATGCTGACTTTGTTGACAGAGTGCAGATTCGAAGCCCCCTCTCTGGCAGTACCGTAAGGGTGGAGTCCTGGGTTGAGGGGTTGGGGATGCCCGGGGTTGAATTGCGAATCGTAAGAGCTAACGCTGAAAATACGATTTACGCCCAAGTCCGGGTGGGCGAGGACGGGCGCTGGCGAACACAGTTCACCTCGACCCTGACGCCGGGTGTTGATCAAATTTTGAATGCTGCATTTTTTGTTGATGGCATTAGAAAGTCTGGTTGGCTAGTGACGACCTACAAATTGACAGTTATCGCAAGAGACCAATGACTTGTAGCGAAGTGTTGGATTAATCATCAACCCTACTGATTATTTTTGGTTTTTAGTGAGTGTTCGGTTTTTGCCCGGGTGTTTTCCTGGCGCGAGGTCGGACGCTTGCATCAAATTCAGGAGCACTGCAATGGATAAGTCCATCATGGGCACATTGGAAGAAAGTCGCTGCATGGCTTTGGCGGATTTCTATCTTGGGCAAGTGGCACCGAATCAAGAGGTCACCCAGTCGCTTAACCTGACATCACTCGACGATTTGTATCACTACTTGTTATTGGACAGTCAGGTCGGCCAGGAACCTGATACGTCGCGCCTGGCAGAAGCCATCGCGTGCCTGCAGCAGTATATAGGTGCCATCTATGGGGGGCTCGAGTCCGGCCACACAACAGAGTTTACCAACGACGAGTTGGTGGCCTGGCATCAGCGCTATTGTAATATCAGTGACTGGGCCGGTTACCAGATGCTGCTGGATTATCCGGAAAACTGGATCAATCCGACGTTGCGCCTGAAAAAGTCCGATTCGTTCAAAGAGCTGGAGAATAATCTGGGGCAAGCCAGTCTCAGTGATGAAGTTGTACAAATTGCCTTGTTTGACCATTTGAAGAAGTTTGAAGAGATCTGCAACCTCCATCTGATCGCCGGCTATATTGACAGTGTTAACGAAGTATCAGAAATAAAGGGTAAGAGCTTCAAGAATGCCGACTATTACTTTATTGGCCAGCAACGGGTACAACCCTTTGGCTATTTCTGGCGCAAGGCCCACGTCGAGTTGAACGCTCAGAGTACATACCTCAACCCTGCCGCCTGGACTGAGTGGCAGTCCCTCGAAGTCCCCTCATCGGAGAAAATTCTGGCAATGCGCCCAGTATTTGTTGCCGGGCGCTTGATGGTGGTTCAGGTTGAAGGGGTTGAAATATTGCCGCAAGAAATTGACTGGGGGGGGACCCCAATCAAGGTCCAAGGTGTATGGATGATTGAGATAAAACTCTCGCATCTGGGCCTGGACGGAATATGGTCAACCCCGATGAGTCTTAGGAAGGAGTTAATTTTAGAACCTTTTGTAAAGTCCCCGCTCTTGGCGGTGGTCACTCACGTTGGTACCGAAATTATTGACGATCAGTTGCATATTGGCTTTGTCAATGCGGATACAGCGACAGTAGACAATTTGTTCTCAGTGGCGATAAATGCATTATTCGAATCCGTAGAGCCGAATAAAGCAGCGTTAGTAAGCATGTTAAATGGTCCATTTAAAATAGCGGAAACCTTACAATATAATTTTTCAACAGCCAATCCGATAACTTCGCCTTCGCCAAAACTGGATAAAGCCGATCATGGCACGCAGTTTCTGGATTTAACATCATTAAACATCGTAGGGGTGCCCCGTGTCCGCCTTAACTCATTATTTGGTCCCAAACTCGTGGCCACTGCGCCTGTTTCCCTCAATGATCTGTTTTCTCTGGCCACTCAGAACACCCTTGAACCTCAACCAGGCGGCGTAGCCCAACCCATTGACTTTAACAGTGCCCATGGCACTTTCTACTGGGAGTTATTCTTTCACTTGCCGTTTCTGATCGCCCATCGCCTGTGCGAGGAGCGCAAGTACCATGAGTCGCAACGCTGGTATCAATACATTTTCAATCCGCACATCCGACAAGAACGTGAACCAGGGGAAGACCCCAGTGCACGTTACTGGCTGTGCCGGCCATTGCTGGAAGCAGGCGATATCGGCTTTGAAGCCAAGGGGCTGGTGGACCCTGACGCCATTGCCTTTTCCAACCGGATTCATTATCGCAAAGCCATTTTCATGGGCTACGTGCGCTGCATCATCGCCCATGCCGATTCGCTGTATCGGCGGTTGACCCGCGACAGCCTGGTGGCGGCAAAACTGCAATACGTGCGCGCCTTGTCGCTGATGGGCCCGGCGCCCACCGCCAAAGCCATGAGCCACTGGGTGCCGAAGTCGGCATCGGACATTCTGCAGCCCGATTCCAAGACCAGCGCCTCGTCATTGGTCACCTTTGCACGATCGATCGATGTCGACGTCGCGAACTTGCCCGCACGGGTGGAGGGCACGCCGGATTTCGAAATGTTGGAGCTGGATGTGCTGCGCCCCTTCACCAACGATCAATTGCTGGACACCTGGAAGTACATTGAAGAATGCCTGTGGAACATGCGACATAACCTGACCATCGATGGCAAACCGATGATGCTGGCGCTGTATGCGCCACCGACCAATCCGCTGGATTTGCTGCGAGCCCAGGCAGGGGGAGCTTCGGGGGCGATGCGTAATGCGGGTGGCTGGAAGACTATTCCGCACTATCGTTTTCGCACCTTGCTGTCCACGGCACAAAACGCGGTGCAAACCCTTATCGGGTTCGGCCGGGAAGTGCGTCAGTTGATGGAAATGCGTGATCGCGGACAGCTCGAGGAGTTGCAGCAGAGTCATGTCATTGCATTGGGTGCCCATGCCAAAACCATTCAGGAGGAAACGATTAAACAGCAGGAGGCATCACTGAAGGGATTGGAACAAAGTCAAAAAATGATTGTGGAACGGGCTGAACATTATAAAGGCCTGCGTGGAGATGGTGGCTTGTTAGCCCTGGAAATTACGGGGGATGCGTTGTCACTTGCTGGCAAGCTTATTGGTTCGGCAGCTGCTATACCGGCTGGAGCAGCAGCTATAGCTAGACAAGCGCCGAATTTGGTCGGGTTGGCGACCGGTGGCATGGATTACGGGGCGCTCCCGCAGGCAATCAGTATAGGGATGGGGGGTATGGCACAGCTGTTTGATCTAGGCGGGGCCGCAGCTCAACGAACAGCTTATTTCCTTCGTCGCGAAGAAGAATGGACCTTCGCAGAGAACCAGGCCAACAGCGAATTACTGGTCATTCAGGAGCAACTCACGGCCCAGCGGCACTCCCTCAATGCCGCCAGAGCCAGCCTGGCGCAAACGCAAAAAGCCAACGACCAGGCCCAGGAAATTTATTCGTTCTACAAGACCCGCGCCACCAACGTCGAACTCTATCGCTGGTTACTGAGCCAGATGGCCACGCTGTACTTCCAGGCCTATGACGCCGTCGTGGGCTTGTGCCTGAGCGCTGAAGCCAGCTTTCAATACGAGATGGGCGATTTCGACACCCAGGTCATCCGGCCCAATGTCTGGATGGACCACCGCCACGGCCTGAGCGCGGGCGAATCGATGCTGCTGGACCTGTTGCGTCTGGAGCGCATGTACCTTGAACGCAATGAGCGTCGGCTGGAGTTGACCAAGACGATCTCCCTGCGCCAGTTGTTCGAGCAAGGAACGTTCACCCTGGAGAAAGACTGGGAAACGGTAATCGGTGAACTGCGCGGGGGCAAACTTGATTTCGAGTTTCCCCAGCGGTTGTTCGACAGCGATTACCCCGGTCATTACTGCCGACAGATCACTTCCGTCGCGCTGTCTCTGCCCGTGGTGCTCGGTCCTTATCAGGACGTTCGCGCGATTCTCACGCAAACCGGCAGCACCACCGTGCACAAAGCCGATGTCGACACGCTTGAATACCTGTATGGCGATGGCAGTGACATGCCGCCACCCGGTGTTTTGCTGAATCCGCGCAGCCATCAACAAGTGGGCATCAGCCATGGCCTGGATGATTCCGGTCTGTTCCAGCTGATGTTCGGTGACGAACGCTACCTGCCGTTTGAAGGCACCGGAGCAGTTTCGCGCTGGCGTCTCGAGTTGCCACGGCCCAAGTCGGTTGACCAGGAGCGGGTGATTGACAGCCTGACGGACATCATTGTGCAGGTGCGATACCTCGCGAAGATCGGTGGTAGCGCTTACACCGAAGCGGTTTTGGATAAATTGGCGGATTAATGGATGCGCCCCCCGAAAGTCATTGGGGCGTGATGTTGGCAAAGGATCCCGGGACGCTATGAATCGTCGCCGGGAAAGTTGATCAAACGAGGTGAATGGATCATGAGCGACGAAGAAATCAGAGGCCGTAATTTTGTTGTAGAAGGGCAGTTCTCCCCGGACTGGGATAAGTACTGGACGCACAATGGAACGGGTTTCGCTGTGACCAACGAAGATGATCAGGGGCCGTATTTGTTGATGAATCAAAAGGCAATGGTTAGTCAGCTCTTCGACACGGTCGTTTTTACCGAGCGTCAGATGGCGGGGGCGACCTATCGGATTGCCTTTCGGTATGAAAATTATGGGGAGGGCCCAGGTGCTGGAGTAGTGATCAGGACCAGTTCGGGAAAAGCTCAACCCATAGATCTGAGCGGCAGAATTCCCGAGAAGCCCCTCGCAGACTGGAACCCCTTTCCTTCATATGCGATCGATGATGTGGTCGCGGCCGATACAGATATTACACTGGAGCTGCAGGGCCCTGACATAGGGGGTTCATCTGGACTGCGTATCACGGACATCGACGTGCAATTGCATCTCGTACCTCTTCAGTTGACGCGCATTCAACTTGACGACAGGGTTTATGAGACACCGACTCCGGTCAATGCCTAACGTCGTTCGCTGTAGCGGGAGCAATGATTTTATTTTGCCGGCCAAAACATCTGTCAATAAATGCGCCCGCGTCAAATCGCTCCTGCTTTTTTCCAGCTCAAGTAACGCGTCACCAATGCAGGCCCCAACGCTGCAGGGCTCGCATCCATCACCGGCACTCCATGAGCGTTCAACCGCTCATGGAGTTCGGCCCGGTCGGTCAGGTAGTCCACCGTCCCGCAATAGGTCAGTGCTTCGGACAGGGTCTGCACAGGTGCCTGGCGCAAACGGTCGAGCACCTCTTCGCGCAGGTTGGCGACCAGTACCCGATGCTGCTTGCCTAACCGTTTGACGGCGGTGAGCAGTTCTTCACCGTCTTCGCCACGCAAGTTGGTGACCAGCACCACCAGTGCCCGGCGTTTTTGTCGGGCCAGCAGCTGGGTTGCAGCGGCCTGGTAGTCGGCGGCGTGTCGGGTGCTGTCGAGGTCGTAAACCGTATTGAGCAAAACATTGAGCTGACCGGTGCCTTTCACCGGGGCGAGGTAACGCGGTTGATCGTCCGCAAACGTGCACAGCCCCACCGCGTCGCCCTGACGCAACGCCACATAGCTCAGCAACAAACAGGCATTGAGCGCATGGTCGAAGTGCGACAGTTCATCATCCTGACTGCGCATGCGCCGGCCGCAATCGAGCATGAAAACGATCTGCTGATCTCGCTCGTCCTGGTACTCCCGCGCAATCGGCGTGCGCTGGCGGGCGGTGGCTTTCCAGTCGATCTGGCGCAGGCTGTCGCCTTCGCGAAATTCCCGTAGTTGATGAAATTCCAGGCCCAGGCCGCGGCGTTGGCGCTGGCGTACGCCGAGCTGGCTGAGCCAGTTGTCCACCGCCAGCAGCTGGCCGCCGTAGAGGCGGGCGAAGTCGGGGTAGACGCGGGTCGCGTCGGTCACGCTCAGCAGGCGTTTGTCGGACCACAGGCCAAATGGGCTGGGCAGGTTGATTTCGCAGCGTTCGAAACTGAAGTGGCCGCGCTTGAGCGGGCGCAGGCGGTAGCCGATCTGGCTGCGCAGGCCGGGTTGCAGTTCGACCGACAGGGGCAGGTTGTCGAAGCTCAGGCCGTGGGGGACGTGATCGAACAGCTGAATGTTCAGGGGTTGGGCAAAGTCATGCTCGACCTCCAGTCGCACATCGCCCCAACGGCCCAGCGCCAGGCTGCCGGGCATTTGTCGATGCAGGCGGGGCGAGGGCAGGCGTTTGAGGCGAATGGCGTCGATTATCGCCAGGGCCGGCAGTGCCAGGAGCAATCCCCAGGTGATCGACGGCAGACTCGCTGGCATCGCGATGCCCAGCGCCCGCAAAGTGCCCAGGACGATGCCGATGACCAGCAGGATCGCGAGCCAGATCAACAGCAGGCGCGAGGGTTTCACAACCGCGGCGCCGGCACTTGATCGAGCAGTTGGCGCAGCACGTGATCGACCTCGAGCCCTTCGATGTCCAGCTCCGGCGCCAGGCGTACGCGATGACGCAACACCGCCAGGGCACACCCTTTGATGTCATCCGGAATCACGAACGCGCCACCGCGCAACAGCGCCCGCGCCCGGGCGCAACGCACCAGCGCGATGGAAGCCCGGGGCCCGGCGCCGAGGGTCAGCCCGGGCCAGCTGCGGGTGGCGCGGGCCAGGCGCACGGCATAGTCGAGGACCTGATTGTCCAGCGGCAAATCGCTGGCGATGCGTTGCAAGGCCAGCACGTCCTTGGCCTGCAACACCGTGCGCAGCGGTTGCACGTCGAGCATGTCGGCCCGGGTCGAGCGAGTGACCTGGCGGACCATATCCAGTTCCTGGTCGTCGTCGGGGTAATCCATGCGGACCTTGAGCATGAAGCGATCCAGTTCGGCTTCCGGCAGCGGGTAGGTCCCTTCCTGTTCGATGGGGTTTTGCGTGGCGAGCACCATGAACGGCTGCGCGATGGGCAGGGCGCGGCCTTCGAGGGTCACTTGCCGTTCCTGCATGGCTTCGAGCAGCGCCGCCTGGGTTTTCGCCGGGGCGCGGTTGATTTCGTCGGCGAGCAACAGGTTGGTGAACAACGGCCCCTTGCGCAGCTTGAATTGCTCGGTCTGCAAGTCGTACACCGCGTGCCCGGTGACATCGCTGGGCATCAGGTCCGGGGTGAACTGGATGCGCGCGAACTCGCCGCCGAAGCAGCGCGCCAGCGCCCTCACCAGCAAGGTCTTGCCCAGCCCCGGCACGCCTTCGAGCAGCACATGGCCGCCAGCGATCAGGGCCGTGAGCACGTCGTCGATCACCCCGTCCTGGCCGATGACCGCCTTCTGCAATTCGCTACGCAACGCCTGGGCCAACCGACTGGCGCGCTGGCGTTGCTGGTCGGCGTGGCTGGCGGCGTCGGGCTCGATCTGTTCACTCATAAGGTGTTCCTCAAGATTTGCAGGTGGGCGACCTGACGGCTGAATTCACTGCTGGAAAGCCGTTGCTTCGGTCGCGGGCTCATGACCTGGCTGATAGCGCGTGTGGATTGGCCGGTCAGGCGTGCGAGCACCTGCCATTGTTCGGCGATGCCGAGTTGTTCAAAGCCGGGATGACGGCGCCGCACGCGGCGCAGGATGTCCAGTTGCAAGACGTGCAGCAGGTGGTCCCGACCCTTGCGCCGAAACAGGAAATCGGCACTGGCGCGCAGGTGTTCCTGGAGTTGCCGACGGGCTCGCGGCATCGGATCCAGCGCCGGGCCATGGCGCACGCCAACCTGCCAGAACCAGACACCGATCAGGGCGATCAACGCTACCAGCGCCTGGGGGAAATAGCGCAGCAGCAAGGTCAGCAGGTTGTCGCGATCGGTGTTGAACAACAGGGTCACGTGGGTATCCGCAGTCAGGTACCAGAGCAGCCAGGCGTTGTCGTACTGGTCGATGGCCGGAGTTTTCCACAGGTCGGCGTCGGTGACCACGATGATCGAACCGAGCCCGTGATTGAGCTGCATCATGTGGGTGGCCTTGGCGCTGTTGGCCCAGGCCTGGGCGAGGTTATTCGGGTCTTCCAGATGGAAAGCGGGGTCGAAGCCGGCGTAGGCTGGCGCGTCTTCGTCTTCCAGGTACAGCTTGGTCAACCTGGGGTAGGAGTCGGCCCGGCTGTCGGGTGGCGGGCCCTTGAGGTTTTTGCTCAGCAACTGATGTAGCTGGACCCGGTCGAGCAGCAGGTCGTTGCTCTGACCCAATCGTTCATCCCACAGCGACTGGGCCACGAACAACAGGCGCCCGCCGGCCCGGGTCCAGTTCATCACTTGGTCGATCTGGCGTGGGGTCATGTCGGACCGGTCGCCGAGCAATAACAGGCTGTGCTGACGCGGCTCGATCGACGGCAAGACGTCCAGACCATCGGCATGCCTGACGGTCAGGCCCTGTTTGCGCAGGAAATGCTCGGCGGCCAGATAAGGATTGGCCTGGGCCTCGGGCGCGGGGCCGTGGTCGATCACTTGCTGATAGGGTGTCGCCTTCAGGTACAGATAAATACTCAATGCGCCCAGTAGCACCGCGCACAAGACACTGGCCGCAAGCCAGTACCGTCGGTTCAATGGACCGCTCCCTGGTCGAACAAGGCACGCCAGCCGTCACAGAGTTCCTGTTGCGCGGGCGCGGGGGGCAGACGATGTCCATAGGCCATGTTTTGCCAGTGTCCGGTCAGCTTTTTACTGAAGGCCAGCAACTCAGGCCGTTGCAATCGTTCGACGCGTTCCAGTACCTGACCTTCGGTGTCCGCGGGTTTCAGTGCCATGTTGAAGTCATGCAGCAAGTGGCTCAGCAGGGCGCGATAGAGCAAGCCAAGGGCTTCGCGAGGATGGGTCTGCCAGAGGCGTTCGGCGCTGGCGGCGATGTCGGCGGGCAGGGTTTCGCAGTCGAGGTCCAGGCCGAACGCCTGCCGTGGTAACGGTCGCGGGACTTTACGGTTCAACACTGGGCGACGACTGACGAAGGCCTGCAGCCAGTCCCGGTAATGCCAGATCAAAAAACCGATGGCGCCGATCAGTAGCCCCCACAGCACCCCCTCGATCAGCCTGGTCGACAGGTTGAGCAACGCCATGAGCCATTCAGGTGTTCGGTCACTGCGCGGGTCGGCGGCACTCGGCGAGTCTTCGCCAAAACGATAGCGGGTGACCGTTTCCTTGTTCTTGAATGGAGGCTGGTCGAGGATCGCCTTGATGCTGTCCCGGGACGCCTGGCTGGTCAGGGGCTGATCCAGCAGACGCGGGGTTTCGGGTGCAGCCATGGGCTCCGCAGCCCAGGCAGTTTGTGCGGTGGGTGCCAGTAGGAACGCCGCCAATATCAGCGTGACCGCGGCGCTGCCCAGGCGTTGGCGCAGGCGGCGGAACGCCAGCTCGATATCCCAGGCCTCCAGCACGGTGCGCCGGTTCAGGTAAAGGCTGAAACCGCAAGCCACATAGACCGGTTCCCAGATCACCAGCACCAGTGCGTAAAACAGGTTGGTCAGGTGTTCCAGCCAGCGCCAGTCCTGTGTGGCAGCGGTGATCAGTGTCTGCCAGCTCCAGTCGAGTTCGACCTGTTGCGGCAGGAACAGGTAGAACAGCACCATCAGGCCGATCCACAGGGCGCCCTCCAAATGTACGCCAATGATCGTCAGCCATTTCGCGGCGCCGGCGTTACGCTGCAACAGCACCTGCAAACGCTGCTCCCGCGCGTCGCCCTCGAGGCCTTCAAGTTGCATGACCGGCATCAGGAAGCTGCGGCTCAGGCTCAGGCGTCGCCAGGTCAGGCTGGCCAGCAGTTGCGGCTTGAGCAAGCGCGGCCATTGGCGCAACGCCTGTTGCAAAGTCGGTGTTTCGCCGAACATGGCTTTGGACAGAATGAACAGCGGCAGACGTTCGAACGCCGGTTTGAGCCACCAGAAAATAAACACGGCGAGGGAGGGTGAATCCCATAGCAGCAGGCTGAGCAGGGCGAAGACCGGCAGGGTCACGATGGCCCAACTGGTCATCAGCAGGCGTCGGTGGCGCTGACTCAGCAGAACGCCCATGTCCATGGCTTCCCAACCGAGGCGCGGGCGAATCACCACACAGGCGTCACTCAGGCGCATGGCGGGTCCGTCCGGCAAACAGCAGGTACACCGCCACCAGTAACCAGAGCGCTGCGCCGACCAGGTATTTGGTCATCGGCGCGACCCCGGTCATTGACGACCAATAGGCTTCGATAAACGCTGCAATCAGCAGAAACACCATCACTCCACAAATCAGCAGCACACTTTTACGCGCCGCCAATCGCAAGGCCTCGGCGCGCCGCAGGCGCCCCGGCGCGATCAATGCCCAGCCCAGTTGCAGGCCGGCGGCCCCGGCCAGGGCAATGGCACTGAGTTCGAAGGCACCATGGCCGATCACGAACGACCAGAAGGTCTGGCCGTAGCCGATTTGCGTCAGGTGTCCGGCCACCGCGCCAATCATCAAGCCGTTGTAGAACAGGTAAAACGCGCTGCCCAGGCCAAACAGCAGGCCGCTGGCGAAGGTCTGAAAGGCAATGCCGATGTTGTGCATGATGTAGTAGCCGAACATGACCCAGTCTTCACTGGCCGCCCGTTCCGCCGAGCGCCCCAGGTGACCGGCGTTGGGGTCGTACATGCTCTGCATTTCGCTGACCTGCTCGGCCGGGATCAGGTTGTAGACCAGGTCCGGAAACAGCATCACCAGCAGGGCGATACCGATCAGGCTGCCAAAAAAAATCAGGCCGGCCGCGAGCACGAAGCGCCACTGTTCTCGCACCAGTCGGGGGAAGTCCGCAAGGATGAAACTCAATGCCTCGGCACCCGGTCGGCTGCGATGCCGATAAAGCTGTTGGTGCCCGCGCAGGACCTGTTGCTGTAATGAGTCGATCAGGAAACTGCTGTAACCGCGCTCCCGGGCCAAGGCCAGGTGATGACAAAGACGTCGATAATCACCGGGAAAACTGGCGGCACGCGAGGCTTCTCTGTTTCGTTCCAGTCTTTCAAGCAGCAGGGAAAACTGCGCCCATTCGGCCTTGTGGCGACTCTCGAAAAGACTTTGCTTCATGCGGGGCCCAATAAGCCGCGGGCAATCCCGTTGAGCTCGGCGACCGCCTGTGGCGCTGAAAGCTGCAAAGGTTGCGCGAGAATAGCCGCCAGTTCAGCCACCCGCGCCTCGGAGAGTTCACCCTGGCGTTCGGCAAACCCGAGGATGGCGCGTTGCTCGGCCAGCGCCAGGGCAAAAGCCGGGCGCTGCGGCTCGGCGGCGGGCAACTGGGGGCGGCAGAGCGGTTGTTCGCGGTAGATCACCAGCGTGCCGGCGGCCAGGTCGCCGAGGCGCTTGAAGTTGGGATGCTGCAGGCAGCTGATGGCCCCCAGGAAATAGCCAAACGGCAACATGTCGACAAATCGCAGCAGGTTACGCAGCAACGAAGCAGACCAGCCGACGGACGTGCCATCGTCATGGACCACCCGCAGCCCCATCCACTGCTTGCCTGGCGAGCGGCCCTGATTGAGCACCTCGAACAGCACCATGTACCACCAGCTCACCACGAACAGCAGGATCGAGCCAAGACCGGCGCCGAGCTTGCCGAGAAATGCCAGGACCATAAACAGAAGGCCAAGGATCAGTCCGCGCAGGCCAAGGTCGATGGAGAACGCCAGCGCCCGCACCATCAACCCGGCCGGGCGCACTGGCAAGTCGATGCCTTCCGGCGTTTCGATCGGGTAGCGCGTATCCAGTGGCGGGGACAGCGTCGCTTTCCTTGGCCGTGCTGTGGTCTCGAGCATGGGCAACCTGATGATGTGGCCTGATCGGGAGTCTCTGTCCGTGTGATGCTAGCAGTCTCCCGGGGGAATACGACATAACTATGTATGGCACGTTTAAGCAGCCGAGGTGATTGAATGGCAAGATGACGGGGCCGGGCGGGATGCGAACGCCTGGACTTCGCCGATCTTCAGTTCAGGAACAGCCCGTGACCTCCATCTTCTGGTACGACTATGAAACCACTGGCATCAACCCCCGTTGCGACCGTCCGCTGCAAGTGGCGGGCATTCGCACTGACTTTGAACTCAATGAAATAGACGAGCCAGTCAATCTTTACTGTCAGCCCAGTGATGACATCCTGCCTCACCCCGCGGCCTGCGCGATCACCGGTATCACGCCGGGCCAACTGGCCGGGCAGGGCTTGAGCGAAGCCGATTTCATGACCCGGGTGCACGCCCAACTGGCTGCGCCCGGCACCTGCGGGGCCGGCTACAACACCTTGCGTTTCGACGACGAGATGACCCGTTACAGCTTGTACCGCAATTTTTTCGACCCCTACGCGCGTGAGTGGCAAGGCGGCAACAGTCGCTGGGATCTGATCGATGTGGTGCGTGCGGCTTACGCCTTGCGCCCCGATGGCCTCGTTTGGCCGACGGACGACGAGGGCAGGGTGACGCTCAAGCTGGAGCGCCTGAGCGCCGCCAACGGCATCGATCACGGCCATGCCCATGAAGCGCTGTCGGACGTTCGCGCCACGATCGCCCTTGCGCGGCTGATCCGCGAGAAGCAGCCGAAGTTATACGACTGGCTGTTTCAATTGCGCAGTAAACAGAAGGTGATGGATCAGATTCGATTGTTGCAGCCGATCGTACATATCTCCGGACGCTTTTCGGCCGCGCGCAACTATGTCGGGGTGGTGCTGCCCCTGGCCTGGCATCCGCGCAACAAGAACGCCCTGATTGTCTGCGACTTGCACATGGATCCCCAGGGCTTGCTTGACCTGAGTGCCGAAGCCTTGCGCCAGCGGTTGTATACCCGCCGCGATGAGCTGGCCGATGGCGAGTTGCCTGCACCGCTCAAGCTCATCCACATCAATAAATGTCCCGTGGTGGCGCCGCTGGCGGTGCTGCGTCCCGAAGATCAGCAACGCCTGGGACTGGACATGGCGCTCTACCAGGCGCGCGCGCTGCGACTCAGTGACGCACAATCAGTCTGGCGAGATAAAGTTCAGGCCATTTATGCCAGCGAGGAATTCACGCCGAGCCAGGATCCCGAGCAACAGTTATACGATGGTTTTATCGGTGATCGCGATCGGCGTCTTTGTGAGCAAGTCCGGGCGTCGGACCCGGCACAATTGGCACAAGCACAGTGGCCTTTCGATGATGAACGCTTGCCGGAATTATTGTTTCGTTATCGCGCACGTAACTTCCCCGATACGTTGAGTTCCGAAGAGCAACAGCGGTGGAGAATATTCTGTCAGAAACGTCTGTCGGCACCCGAGTGGGGGGCGCCCAATACCCTGGAAACTTTCGTAGAAGCCGCAGCCCAATTGAGCGCTACTGCTACATCCTTTCAGCGAGGGGTGTTGAATGATTGGCATAATTATGTTCAGGAATTACGCCAACGTTTGAATCTTTGAAAACGAAAATATCTTTAGCCTGAAAGTCAGGCATAAAAAACGCCAGCATCTGCTGGCGTTATCTTTTGTCGCGGACGAGTCTTTGACAAAACGCTGCGGCTTAGCCCAGCAGGGTAGCCCAACCCTCAACCACGTCGCCGCCCCACTTGGCTTTCCACTCTTTCAGAGTTTTGTGGTTGCCACCTTTGGTTTCGATGACTTCGCCGTTGTGCGGGTTTTTGTATTGTTTAACTTTGCGAGCACGTTTGGTGCCGGTAGTTTTTACTGCGCCAGCGCGTGGGGCTTTGGTTTTGGCCTCAGGATCCAGCAGCGCGATGATGTCACGCAGGGACTTGGAGTACTCGCCCATCAGGGTGCGCAGTTTGCCTTCGAATTCCAGCTCGGTTTGCAGTTTGTCGTCTTGGGACAGATTCTTCAAACGGGCTTGCAGCTCTTTGATAGCTTCTTCGGTGGCACGATATTCGTTGATCAAGGACATGAGGACTACCTTATGTTGGACGCGGGGTGCAGGTGACAGTGCGGCAATAATAGTCAGGCTGTTTCATCAAGTAAACATTTAACCGGAGTTTATTTAATTTAGTTGCGTTGAACGGGGCCGGATTGGAGGCGCAGTGTAATGATCGTCAACCGGGCATCACAGACAGTCACATTTTGGCACTTGAAGAATGGCTATAAGATCACCATCGCGCGGGAAGCGGTTGTCGCGAGAATCGTATTCGCCCACCTTCGCGCAACGCAGGGCGTCATCAATACTGCAGTTTTGCTGCGCAATCGCTAGAATGGCGGCCTTTGCGAAGTTCTGGAGTTTGACCCTCATGCGCACATATCGGCTGGTGATTGCTTGCCCGGACCGCGTCGGCATCGTTGCTAAAGTCAGTAACTTTCTGGCGTCACACAATGGCTGGATCACTGAAGCGAGCCACCACTCGGACAATCTCAGTGGCTGGTTCTTCATGCGTCACGAAATTCGTGCCGATTCACTGCCTTTCGGTATCGAGGCCTTTCGCGAAGCGTTTGCCCCTATTGCCGAAGAGTTCTCGATGGACTGGCGCATCACTGATACCGAACAGAAGAAGCGCGTGGTGTTGATGGCCAGTCGCGAATCTCACTGCCTGGCTGATTTGCTGCATCGCTGGCACAGCGACGAACTGGATTGCGAAATTTCCTGTGTGATTTCCAACCATGACGACTTGCGCAGCATGGTCGAGTGGCACGGTATTCCTTACTACCATGTACCGGTCAATGCGCAGGATAAAGAGCCGGCATTCGCCGAAGTCTCGCGCCTGGTCAAACAGCACGATGCCGAAGTGGTGGTGCTCGCCCGATACATGCAGATCCTGCCGCCCGCGTTGTGCAGCGAATATGCCCATAAGGTCATCAACATTCACCATAGCTTCCTGCCGTCGTTTGTCGGTGCCAAGCCGTATCATCAGGCATCCTTGCGTGGCGTGAAGTTGATCGGCGCCACTTGCCATTACGTGACCGAAGAGCTGGACGCCGGTCCGATCATCGAACAGGACGTGGTGCGCGTCAGCCACAGTGACAGCATCGAAGACATGGTGCGTTTCGGCCGCGACGTCGAGAAGATGGTATTGGCCCGGGGCCTGCGTTATCACCTGGAAGATCGGGTGTTGGTGCACGGCAACAAGACCGTTGTGTTCTGACAGCGATAGTGCGCGGTTGAAATCCGAAGGGCCTGGGCGTTCAAGCGCTTCAGGCCCTTCGCCGTTTCTGACCTGAGAATATGTTGATGAACATGATCGGGGAGCAGACCTGAATTGACGGTGCGCTGAAGATCCGTGTAGGAGCCGGCTTGCCGGCGAAGGGGCCCTCAAATCTTGCACAGGACTTCAGCATTCACGCCTGCTTGAACTTCAACAATTTCTTCAACAACGGCCGCCCAAGCATCAACAGAAACACTGGCCCGCCGACCAGCAAATAGAAGTAATAAGTCACCGCCCGCCAGATCAGAATCGCCGCCGCCGCAGTGGATTTGCCCACCATCGGCGCCAGCAACGCCGCCGAGGTCAGCTCCGCCGCCCCGGCACCACCGGGCAACAGGCTGAATTGCCCGGCACTCAATGAAAGCATCTGGATCAGAAAACTCCAGGCCCACTGCAAATCCGCTCCGAGCCCGCGCAACGCCAGGTACAGCACGCTATAGCGCAGGAGCCAATGCAGGCAAGTCAGGGCAAACACCGTGATCAATGTCTGAAAAGGTAACTTCAAGGTGTCAGTGAAGGCTGCCAGGAAGTGCAGGAGTTTTCGCGCCCAGCGCACGCGTGTGGCGCCTTTGACATTGAGACGCACGAGCAGGCGACCGCTCAGACGAATCAGTAAACGGTGATAGCGTGCCACCACCACACAGGTCAGCAAGCCGCCAAACATCGATACCGCGCTGACAGTCAGCAGCCACTCCATGCGTTCGCTCAAGTGCTGGAACAGGGCATAAATCAGAATCCCGCTCAGTGCGCAGAGGAAAAACAGCAGATCGCTCAGCTGGTCCATGGCGAACACGGCACTGCCCCTGGCCGGACGCACGCCATTGCGCGCCAGCAACGCCATGATGGTCAGCGGCCCCCCGCTGCCGCCGGGCGTGGCGCAGTAAGCGAACTCGGCGGCCATGACCACTCCGAGGCTTTTGACCCGGCTGACCTTGTCGCGCTGATCCCCCAGCAACAGTCGCAAGCGCATCGTATTCAGCACCCAGCACAGCAGGATCATGCCGAACATGATCAGCAACCATTGCAGCGGAAATTTTTGCAGTCGAGACCAGGTTTCGTTGCCGCCCAGCAGTGACGGAATCAACACCGCCGCAAGCAATGCGAGGAGCAGCAGTATCCCGCGACTCATGCGGCGCATCCGACACGGTCGGCGCGCAACGACAGCCAATGCGCCTTGGTCATCGGTATGCGCCCCTCGTCGAGCAGGCGCTTGAGCGTCTGCAGCCAGTAATGACGTGAAAACTCGTGGCGCATGTCCGCCGGGTGCAGGCCGAGGCGAATCACCGGTGCCTGCCGCCAGCGTCGTTCGCGCTGCTCGCTGAGCAGTTTCGACACGCCCCGACGCCACGCGCTACGTGCACTCCAGACCAGCCCGGGCGCGTCGACCGCAGCAAAATCAGGCAGTCGGTACAGATGTTTCGGATCGCTGGTGTAACTCAGCGGCAGTTGGCGCAAGGCCTGGCGGGTGCCCTCGCTCATCAGCCAGGCTGGGGCGACGAAACCTGCCAGTGGCCAGTCGTAACGGCGAAACACCTCGATGCCGGCGCGAAGTCGGGCGAGGGCGGCATCTTGGGACAGGCTGTAGAACTCGCCTTCGTGGGTGTAGATCCGGCGCATGAACCAGTCTCGTGGCGTGCTGGGGCACTATCACGC
>Ga0247818_10000590_pt1 | contig 22958 bp, 13 predicted proteins | sample 13C_Glucose_Day1_FD_192424 | JGI IMG/M metagenome (GOLD analysis project Ga0247818, IMG submission 192424) | Soil microbial communities from agricultural site in Penn Yan, New York, United States - 13C_Glucose_Day1 | ecosystem: Environmental > Terrestrial > Soil > Agricultural land | place... | reverse complement strand
GGGTATCGGGTATCGCGCAAACCGGAGCTGCGCAGGAAGGCATCCAGCTTATGGACAGTGATGGTATTCAGCGAGATAACGGCGCTTTTCGCCTCGGCCGCCTCATAGATGTACAACGTCTGACCATCGCTGTACCAGACCAGCCCCATTTGCCGAACAACACGCTCCAACGTCTGCTGCGGTGCGACCATTGAAAAATCGCCACTGATGGTGCGGCGAGCAGCTGCTTTGCTGAGAATGACCGGCTTATCCAAAGACGCTGACAATGCATCGAAGAACGTACGCAGGCCTTCTTGGCGAGCCACATAGCCCTCTTTTGCATGTACAGAGGCTACCGATAACGCCGCCGGCAACATACAACAAAGCGCTAGCATGAACGCGCGCGGACATATAGTTTTAACCATCATGAGTTCATTCGCTCGAAAGGCGGGTTATATCGATCAAACTACTCGGCGCCACCCCGACCAGCTCTCGAATCTCTTTGGAAAAATGCGAGGAAGAGGCATAACCAAACTCCAAGGCAACGTCGGTGAGCGAAGCAGCACCTTCAACCATGCTCAGAAGCGCACGGGCCGTACGCCACCCACGCAACTCGGACTTGGCTGCACCACCCAGCGCTTGACGGCAAAGCCTTCGAAAGTGCGAGACCGATACGCCATACCGACCGGCAAGGTCTTGAAGCTTTTCCCTACCCGAGCCTTGCTCCAACAAAAAACCGAGCAGTTGATAACTCTCACTACTGCGTAAATGACAGGCGAAAGCTCGATAGGCCACACCACCCTGCAACGCAAGGCTGAGATACCAGGACTCCAGCCCCGGGTCCGCGCCCCCCTTACTAAGACCTTCGCTCAGTACGCCCCAGGGCTCGCTGCGGGCAGGCCGCACCCCAGACACGCCCCCCTGATCGATAAAAAACTGCAATTTGAAGAGGCTCATTTGCGACAACGGGAGCACCCAGGCACTTCCACTGAGCACTTGCAACCCGGGACGCAAAACCAACAAGCCCTGCCACCCAGGCGCCAGGCACAATGGGGCCGAATGCTCGCGATGCGCGAGGCACAAAATGTCGCGACCATTGCGAATACGAAGAACCTGCTCACCAGACTTAACAACGGCACACCAATGCCTCAGGGTTACAGCTGAGTCCGGTTTTTCGTCGGCTCCCACATCAGCTACCACCATCACAATCACCCGGAATACATTCCCAGCTACTATGATGAAGATCCGCCGAACAATCTTGATGAGAAGCTGATGGCCATCGCCAATGGATGGGCGCTAACGCCTGTCAAACAGGCCGCCGTTGCGTCCGTCAGAAACGTGAGTTCGAAGGCCGTGAGGGGTTTCTGGGGTGCAGTGGTGTTGGTCTACCGGCATACCCAGGGCACCGGCCGGGGGTTGGCTGCTGGCACGTCGATGTCGGGCTGAGGGGGGGACTGAGACTGGGCATGGCAAGCCCAAATTTTCCACGGCATTCCATCATGATCCAAGAGCATCTGATAACTACCACCCACCCTTGAGCTTGAGCGGGCTGCCAACTGCAACCCGCTCCTCTCAGTCAACTTGCAGGCGCCCCGGAGGGCTGGGGCAGCTCGGCATTGCCATTGGCCTGGGGGGCGCCATTAGCTTCTAGCATTGGCAGGGTCAACTCCCGCATCAGCTGGAGCCGTGCAGCCGCGCGCTCGTCCCGAACACGGTTCGCCTCCTCCAGGCGCTCGCCGTCCAGCACACGCCGTTCATCCATCAACGCCGCCAGGCGGGTGTGGAAAGGCGCATCAAGCGCCTCAAGCTGCTCTCCATGCGTCCGCTGCAGGTAGCGCTGCCAGAAGGCTCTCTCCACCATCGAAGCCGCAACGCGTTCTGAGGATTCAGCTTCCTGGATCTGCGCCAGTGCCGCCGCAGTTCTTGGCTGGTCCACGCCAGAAATCTCTCCAAACAGCATGTCGCTGGGTTGTGCAGGCAGATCCAGCGCATCACGCAACGCCAAACGATAGGCTAGCCCCACCTCAACTTCGTCCGGGTTACCGCCTGCCTCACGCCTGGCTTGGATGTCTTCTAATGCAATGCGGTCAACCTCATCCAGACGCCACAGCTGCCTCCCCAGATGCAACAAACCCTCCGCTTGATTGTCAGAACTCTGCTGCGCCTGCCATACCAGCATGCGCACCTCCAGATTACTGAAGCACAGCGCCGCATCGTCCTGGCAGTTGACCTCAGTCACCTCGGAGAACAGCTCCTCGCGCAAGCTGGACCATTCAGCCACAGCCTCAACCATCGTACATACACGGTCAGCCAATGCCTGCGGTGCGCGTTGAAACTCCGCTGAGCGTAAAAGTGTCGCAAGCATCGACAAAAATTCGCTGGCATCAGGATCACTTTGCAAACTGTCCCACCTCAGCGAAAACTCACCGCGTCGCGCCCTTTGACATGCATCCAGCCATTGCCGCCTTGAGTCCGACGGTCCAACCGAGAACTCCTCTCCCAATGCACTTAGCGGTCCCTGCGAAGCGTTCCAGCGCTGAGACTCCGCCTCGGTCAACGGGTTTCCTCTTATCAGAATGCTGCGCCGAACCCAACCAGGAGCCAGGTAGAACGCGTCAGGTATCGCAGTTATTTGGTTATCACAAAAATCTGCAAGCATGAGGTCTGGACGGTCCACCAGCGCATTTGGAAAATCACTGATGCCGGTACTACGCATGTGCAAATGGCGCAATCGGCTCAAGCCCCTTACTGAAAAAGCACGCCCTAATGGATTGAAAGACAAGTTGACATACTCTAACGATTCACAGCATGCCAAAATTGTCGCCTGCCCCGCGTCCAAGGTAATCTGGTTACGGAACAAGTCCAGGCTACGCAAAGACCTCATCTGCATGAGATAAGGCGGCAACCGCGTCAATTGGTTGCCAGGCAGCTCTAATGTTCGCAGATTCGGGAAAGCCTGTATAAAACGCTCTGGCAACGAAGTTAGCCCCAGCTCGAACAGCGCCAACTCGGTGATGTGGCTGAAACTGACCCCCTCGGGGAGCTCAGGGAGTGTTGTCAGAGACAAATTGAAAACACTCCACCGGTAGTTTTGATCTTGCCCCGTCGCAGATCTTGAGAAGGAAAGACGTCGCTGCCAGCACCCTCTCAACGCCTCCCTGAACTCTCGCCTGGCATTACGCTCAGCACCCATAGGCGCTTGCATCTGCCACTGGTAGAGCTCTGTACCCAAGGACTGCAACTCCCGCCCCTGCCTGGCAAGCTCTGCGTACAAATTTCGACCTGATGCTTGAATGTCGGCTATCCAGGCATCCGCCTGCTCCGCTGAGAACGAGGGATATAAGGCTCCCACCATGGCGATCAATGCTCGTGGCCTCCGTCGTTGTGAGCTACCTGCCGTCCCACGCCCACTCAGCGGGTAGCCAATACGCCCATCGTCCAGCCGACGAACAGGATTGAACCAAGCATTAGCATCCTGTTTTGCTCCGAGCAGGTTTTCAACTTCCTGTCGCCGCCGTTGGACTTGCCTACCCAATAAGACCCGAAGATGGTGCGCGGGTGGGTCTGCGATCTCAAGCTGCTGCCGCTGCTCTCCGCTGTACGCGGCGGACATCACCTCAAACAGCTCTCCGGGAGTGCCTTCGGGATTACCCTGAGCATCCAACAGCTGAAATTTCCCCGCACGATGAAGCAAGCCTCGTGACTGGCTGCCCAGTTCACTCTCCATCAATACGATATCCGCACTAATACCGGTCTCCAGTACGCGCCAGCGAATCCCTGCTGCAGGGTTGGGTAGGTGTTTCAACATCGCCACCGCAACGCGTGCTGTGTCCGCGTTCTGGGGAGCCTCGATCAAGAATGCTTCGATCACCCGCGCAACGCGAATACGCTGCACGCTACGCCGCGCAGCCTCTGACAGTCGCAAAGAAATTCGGGTGCTGGGCTCGACCAATCGTTGGTCAGCCACGCTGGCTGCACTCAACAACCCTCTTGCTGCAGCCCCGTGCAAACTTGTGAACGCCCTGCGAAGAAATGCCACGCCCGGCGAATCTGTTTCTTGCGCACGGTCGTACAATCGCTGGAACAATTCACGACGGCGAACTGAAATCCGATCGGCCAACTCAGCACCATGGAGTGTGCTGTTTTCCAACAAGCTCTGTGCCTGCTCCACCAGCGCCTGATCGACTACCTGGGCACCCTCTCGTAAATCACGAATGGTGCCTTGAATCCGGTGATCGATCTTTATGCGCAACACAGTGTCCATGAGCTCAGGGTCAACCGGTTGCCCATATACATGCACTGCACGCAGGTGATCTGCGTTCGTTCCATGCGCAGCCAAGGCCTGTTCTATTTGCTCATCATCCAGCGTTTGAGCATCGCCCCCCAAACGACGAAACAGTGCGAACGTATCCTCCCATTGAGCAGGCTGCTCGCTCCACAAGCGCCAAGCACCTGTACCGTTGTGGCACAACAACGGTGCGTGTCCATTCTGTGCAACTAATTTCCACTCACCGGTCGAAGCCTGCTGCGCAACGGCGTAGTACCCATCACCCAGCTTGATCCATGCCTGCTCCCCTAAGCGGTAGATACCCTGAGTATCGCGAACAGCCCCAGAACCAGGGGCCGCGCGACGATACAAGGACAGGTCCTGGTTCCACAGTTTGACGGTGCCGTCTTCAAGGTGCGCAGGCACCATCTCGTCCACCACCGTCGCCCCTTGCCATAAACGCCTCGTCAACGAGAGCCCAGCTGATGTCACCGCCATTGCCGCAACATCACCCCCTACATTCATCATGTGACGGAGGGCCTCGTTATCATCACCCTCACGCCATGCCTCTATGCCATGGTAAACCTCACCCAGCAACTTCCACGCCGTAATCGCGAGCAAGCCGGCACCGATGAATGGTACAAACAAGCCCGCCAAACTCAGCAGTGTCCACCCCTCAGCAGCCAGGCGCCGGTTGTGCGCAGCCTCTACCTCCCGGTCTAGTTCCCCGACAGGAACAGCGATCATGGCCGCGTCATCTTTGATCTGCTCAATACGGGCCATCGCCAGGGTGTTGAACAGCGGCATCTGGTACGGCTCGACTTCTTCATCCAAGTCATAGTTAGCCGTCATCACCAAATCTGCATAGGCCGGAATGATTTCGCCGTAGAAAGCTTGGCTATCGCGCCTGCGCACAAAGCGACTGAAGAACTGTTGATAGCTAGGGTCGCGCAACCGTCGGCCCAGGGCATTCGCGAATTTGCGCAGGCTCGCGAATGCACACCAGGCACCGTGGACATCGCCCGGGATATGCACCAGCACCCGCTTGATCGTATTGCGAATCAGGCCTTCATCCATAACCGCGAGCACCACGACCTGCTGTATCGTAAAGCCCAGTAGTTGGAGACGGTTAGCGACGACAAGATCCCCATTCAATCGCCCAAGCGTATTCTCGTTACAGAGCCCTGTGATTAGTCGAAGCTCGGACTCCGTCAGTGTTCCTTTCAGCTTGGCCTCGTAGGCGTCGACCAATAACGCATCTCGATGAGCATCTGCCAACAACCGTGGAGCACCTGCCAGATCGTCGAAACTGGCAGTGGGCTGAAGCACTTCGTCCAGATGACGCTGATATTGCCCACCAAGATCTATCTGACGGCAGAACCGTGCAAACTGGTCGGCACTGGGGGGCACCACATCTCCCTGTCGGCGGTTCTGCAAACGGTTCCCTCTGGGTTGTGCACCGTCCTGGGTTCTATCCGAAGAACCCTCTGCCTCAGTGAAATTTCGTAGGGCCGCCTCCACGAGTGGCATCGGCTCATACTCTACATCTGTCAGGTGCGCTCCCACGGGTTGCGCATTGATCACGACTTGCCGGTTGCCAACCAGCATTTCCCAGCCGCGCACTTGATACTCATCCTTGAACTGCACTTGCATCTGCGACTCCAGAATCGGAATCGCGAACGTGTCGATCCCCTGGATGCGTGCCAGTACCTTGGACAGGTTGCGGCGCGTATCCAGGCTGCGATGCATCGCCACGCCAAGCTGTTGCAGTTCTTCCTTTGATGCTGTCTTAAGCCAGTCGGGCAGGCGCTTGGCGATGAGGCTGTCTTGGTAAGCTTGCGCTAAAAGGAGTGGATCAGAAATAGGGGTCGCTTGATCTGTCTGCATGGCATGAGCCCGATGGATGATTGAGCAATCAACCTATCGAGCCCCAGCGATCAGAAGATCTAAAGATGTACCACCCTTGCTAAAATTTGGCCTGGCAACCCATTAGCCACGCCATCCAAGGGGAACTACTAATCAGCCCCCCAGGCTTGAGAGGAATTGTCCACGCTCACAGTCCTCACTCGGGCGGCGAAGTAGGCGCTCGCAGGGCATACCCTTTGTCGACCATACCACCCCCTTCCCCAGCATTGACCACGGTCGGACGCACCCACACGCTCCGGCCCTTCAATCGGCGGATGTGACCTCGACGCAGATGGCTCTGCGGGGACGCATGGTGACCACCGCCATCCTGCCCACTTCGTGCCCGCGGCCCGCCGACCTGCAACACCCGATAGTTCGACCGCGTGAGCTGTGTAGTTCTTCATCGATTCCCCTCGGTGCAGGCGAGGCGTCCGTCTTCTGGAGCACCACTTCATTGGCCGAGCATGCAACTGAAGTTCCCAGCTGCAACAGCACGGATCAGAGTTCCACTCGCGAGCCTCTTTGGAACATCCCACGTCGAGTGCTCATCTGGCACCTGGAAACACGTGCTACTGCACCGAACAGACTCAATCGATAGCAGACCATGGGTATCTGCACTTTGGATCATGCACCAGCAACACCTACGCTGGGCCTCTGCCGCACCACGTTCACCGGTCAGCCACACGCGGCAACTCGTCAGGTGGACTGACCAGTCACATTCTCTGACAGCAGAGGGATAACAACGGACACCTCACTCAATACTGCGAGGCGTATTTCGTCATAGACCTTCTTGGAAAGCAGACGCTTGGCATGCCGCATGAACAGTGCCTGCTCGGAGAGCTGGGTCAGTAACGTCAATCTACGTCGGTCTTCCTTTTGCTGGTGCTGCGCTAGGCCGCGATCTACACGGATGCCAGCCAACGCCACGATGCATGAGCTTGAGTCGCTGCGTGTGTTGCTTGAGTCAGCGTTGATTCAGATGCAGATGCCAGCGGTGCCGCGCACCGAGCACTAAGCCGTTAATCGTATATTGCACCCAGGATTCAGGACTCCAGGGAGATCAAGCAATGCCTACAAATGAGATCGATATCAAAACCACGGTCGGCAAGACCAAGTTCTATCAAGGTGAGAAAAAGACACAACCGTTGTTCTGTATCGAGCCTGGCATCCCCTGCCAGGACGCCCGCGAGCAAGCTTCGGAACTGATGGGATGCGTGCGGGACCTGACCATCGCGGGCCTGATGGACGACAACCCTCAGTTGATCTGGGCCTCACATTACCTGAGCGCGTTGGCCAAGGCGCTGATGGATGATGCAGAGTTGGGCATGATGCATTGAGATGGGCTGACGTGCCTCGGTCAGTCTCATCGAATAAACGCAATGTCGCTCAGGTTTGAGGCTGGTAACCCAGCCTCCCCTCAGGGCCGAGGCTCAGCCCAGCACATCAAGCGCGTCCCGAGTAATACTCAACATGGCCTCACGCTCGGCCTCTGAACGTTGCGCCTGGAGCTGCGCAATCTGCTGCAGACGCACGGCCTCCGCTTGATCATGATCAGCGAACAGCGCCTCGAGCTGCGCCCGGTAGGGCTCATCGAGTTCGTCGAACCGCGCTTGATGGGTACCCCGAAGATGTTGCTGCCAGAAATCCCGCTCCACCAGCGATCGCGCCACTTGCTCGCTGCTCTCGGCCGCCAGCACCCGCTCGAGTGCCCGCCTGACGCGTGCAGCACCGACATCAGCCAAGTAGCCGAAGCGCATGGTGGTGATCCGCACCGGCAGGTCAAGGTCCGAACGCAGGGCCAGGCGATAGGCCAGCACCACCTCAACCTCATCCGGGTCTTCGCCCGCTGCGTGCCGCGAGAGAAAATCTTCCAGCGCAATGCGGTCGACCATCTCCAGCCGCCACAGCTGGCGCCCCAAGCGCAACAGTGCTTGCTCCTGGGTATCGGCCATGGCGCCATGCTGTGCTTCCCACACCCGTACACGCACTTCAAGATCACTGAAACGCAGCGCAACACTGTCCTGACAGGTCACCGCCTGGGCGTGGCCGAACAGCTCCTGGCGCAAGGCGTCATCGTCGTCCATGGCGCGTAGCATCTCCAGCACCCGAGTGGCCAGATTGGCGGCGCCAGCCGGGCTGCGAAAATCCCCGGTCTGGGTGAGGCCATTGAGCAGTTCGAAGAACGGCTCGGAGCCTTCGTTGGCCTCCACCAGCGCCCATAGCGAGCCAAGGTCATCACGGTCTTGCGGGGCGACGGTGTCGAGCCAGCGCATCCGCGGAAACGCCTCGGGGCCTTGCGGCAGCTCAAGTGGACGAGACACCGTCAACGCCGCCTGTAGCGCTTGCGCCTGCTCGGCGCTCAGCGTGTTGCCATGCAGCCAGACTCGGCCCTGGGCCCAGAGCCGTCCCTCAAAGAAGCCGGCAGGCAGCGCGGTGATCTGATTGTCGCGGACATCCAAGGTATGCAAGCGTGGGCACTGCAGAATGTTGTAAGGTAAACAATCGATTCGGGTGTCCTGAAGCCGAAGCTCGGTCAGATGGGCCATGGCACCGACCGAGAACGCCCTCCCCAGCGGGTTGCCCGACAGGTTGAGGTAGCTCAGTTGTTCGCAGCCGGCCAAAATCGTCGATTGCCCGGGGTCCAAGGTGATCCGGTTGCCGCTGAGGTCAAGGCACTGCAAGTGACGCATGTTCTGCAGGTGTATAGGCAAACGAGTCAGCGCATTGCCGGGCAACTCCATGACGCGCAGGTTTTCGAAGGCCTGCAGGAAGCCGTCGGGAATCGCGCTGATGTCCATCTGTCGCAATGACAACACCACCACGGAGCGAAAGCGGATCTGCTCTGGCAACTCAGGCAACCCGCCCACCCGCGCGCCCATCTGGCTCCACCAGAGATCGGTACGCTCGGGTCCCTCGCGAAATTCTTCACTGCTACTGCGCTGCCAGCACTCTAGCAAGGAATTGCTGAGGTAACGTCGCTGCTGCCGACCCTCCTCGTCAGCCGCGTCTTCCACCCAGGCCTGCATGTGACGTTGCAGCAATTGCGATTGCTCGTCCAGCCTTCGCAGCAAAGGTTCCACATGCTGGCCAGAGGCCCGAACGTCCCTCAGCCAGGTGTCGATCTGCGCCTGGTCCAGGTAGGGAAACAGCCTGTGCACCCTGTCCCCCAGCGCCTGCGGTCTGCCCAGGCGCGTGCCTCGTGCAGGCCGTCGCCCGCTCAACAGATAGCCGAAGCGACCATCTTCCAGGCGTCGTGGCGCCTGGAAGCCCCCTGCCTGGGCCTGCGCAAGCATGTGTTCCACGCGTTCCGGCCGGGCAGCTGCCTGGCCCGCCAGCAGCTGCCGCAGCTCTTCTCCTGAGGATTGTGACAGCCCCATCGCTGCCCGTTGGCTGGCGTTGAAGGCGCCAACCATTGTCTCGAACAGCTCGCCAGGCTCACCCTGGACTGCATGGTACTGGTCGAGCAACTGAAACCGGCCATCGAAGTGAAGCAGGTAGAAAACGCTTTGGCCTTGTTCGCTTTCGGCCAGCACGGGGCCGCCAATGCCGCCATCCTGGTAGTGCCAACGGACCCCCGCCGCTGCCCCTGGCAAGTCATCGAGCAAACCGATGGCCACGCGCCCAAGGTCGGCAGGCTGCGGTATGTCAAAGTGCAGCGCCTCCAGTACTCTGACGCGGCGGATACGCTGGACGCTGGCCCGGGCCAGCTCACCCAGGCGCATTGGCACCCGCTGATCGACAGCCAGACGCCGGAGGTCGCTGGCGTCGGCGGCGTCCACCAGCGCCTGTGCGGCCCTGTGGTGAAGGCCGGGGAATACCCTGCGCAGCATTGCGACAGCTTGGGTATCGCTGGGTTGAACACTATCGTAGAAGTCTTGCAGCAATCGTAAACGTTGCGCTTGCACCTGCTCGGCAAGTTCAGCCGCGGACACGCCAGCGGCATTGCGCAGCATCTGGGCATGCTGCAGCAAGGTACGATCGCTGCTGGGCACGCCGGTACGAAGTTGCTGGATCAGCCTTGAAATACGCCTGTGCAGATGCACGCGCTGGACCGTGTCGGTCAACCAGGGGGCGGGCAACTCGCGCGCCATGTGCAACGCCCGCAGGTTGTCGTCTGCCAGGCCATGAATGCTGAGCACCGTGTCGATATCCGCGTCATCCAGCTCGCCGAACGTTCCGCCAAGGCGGCGGAACAGCATCGGGGCATCGGGCCACCACTCAGGCGGGTCGCTTGCCAGCCGCCAGGCCCCACCTCCATTGCCAAGCAGCCGTGGGCCGAAACCGTCGCGAGGCATGATCTGCCAGCTACCATCGGTCACCCGCTGACGCACTGGGTAGTGATGCCCCTGCATCTCGATCCAGGCCTGGCCACCCTGTTGACGAATCCCTTGCACATCCGCCGGCACCTGCGGGGCAGTGCCTCGAAACGCTGTAAGGTCCTGGTTCCACAATTTCGCGTCGCCCTGCTCCATGGGCGCCGACACCAGGCTGTCCACCACTGCCGAGCGAGACCAGGCGCGACGCGCCAGCGATGCTCCCGCAGCCGTCGCCCCAGCCAGCGCGAGGTCCATGGCGACATTACTCAGGTGATCCAGCGCAGCGGCGGTATCACCGTCATGCCACTCCTCGATGCCATGGAACAGTTCGCTTAGCAGTTCCCACGCCATTATCGCGAGCAAGACGGCGCCGATTTCGGGAACGAACAGGCCTGCCACTCCGATCAAGGTCCAGCCTTGCGCAACCAGTTGGCGCTCGTGCTCGCGCTGGACGGCACGGTCGATCTGCGCAACCGGCGGCAGAATCACTGCCGCATCGTCTTTGATCTGGCGGATACGCATCGCCGCCAGCTGGTCAAACAAGGGCTCCGGGTACGCGCGCATGTGCTCATCAAGGTCGCGGGTAGTCCATTTCGGCACACCGCGGTACAGCTCGGTCACTGTGGGGAAAAAACGCTGTCTGTCGCGGCGGCGCACAAAGCGGCTGAAGAATGTCAGATAGCGGGCACTGCGCAGGCGCGCATCTAGCAATTTTCTGCTGAACTGCTGAAGGTCGGAATAGGCACTCCACGGCCCATGGGGGTCGCCCGGTATGTAGACCAGTACCCGCTGGCTGGTAGTGCGGAACAAGCCTTCGTCGAGCACGTCGAAGACGATGATTTGTTGCAGGTCACAGCCAAGCACTCGTAGCTGCTTGGCCACCACCCTGGCCCCGTTCAATTTCGGCAGCGTGCCACGGGTGTAGAGCCCAACCAGCATCGTCAGCTCGGCCGCGTTGAGCACGCCTTCTGCCCGGGCCTTGCACGCATCGACCAGCAGTGTGGAACGCTGCAGTTGCCGCAACAGTGAGCTGGCAGTCGCACCAGCGTTGCCCGGGTCGGGCGTCGCATCCAGAGTTGCATCAAGGTGAGTCTGATAACGCGCTCCAATGTCCAGCGTTCGGCAGAGGGTGGCGAACTCGATGGCCGTCGGCCGTTTCAGGTGTGCGCCGCTCTCGATGACCAATGCGTTGCCCGGCAGCTGCTTGTGCGCCTCCTCGTCGACAAAATTGTTCATCGCCGCTTCAAGCAGGGGTATCTGCACATATTCAGGCACCATGGCGGGCACCCGGCTAGTAAACAGCTGCCCTCCGGACGGCACCAGATAACCTTGCCGGAAATACATCGTGGAAACATCAAGCCCGGGACCGAAGCGTTCGTCCAGGGCCCGTTGCAAGGTAGTGCCTGCGAACTCGCTGATACCCCGAATACGTGATATCCGGCTATTGAGTTGCTGTCGGCAGGCCAGGCTGGTCTTCAGGGCGGCGCGCCACTCATCCAGATGATGCTTGCCAAGGCCCGCCACCCACTTGGGTAAGCGCCTCGCCAACAGGTCATCTTGAAAGGCCTGCTCCAGGGTGAGTGTCTCGGTACCCTGCATCTCAGGGTCATGGGCCATGGCTTGCCTCCAATAGGGCTGAAAACGCGAAGCCTATGGCACGCTCCTGATGACCCAGGACTAGATAGCTACCACCCACGTTCACCGGCTCAGCGAGCCTCGACGGCAAACTTCAGCTCTATTTACCACCTTGGCCGCGGCCACTTCCTGCCTTCTGGGTCCCCCTGAGAAAAGGAGTACCGATGATGCCGTCCATAGACCTGGAAAACCCTTATCAACAGCTGATAGAACGCCAGCTTCCGACCTGGGGTCATCACGCCTCACCCGAGCAGTGGCAGACCTTGCACGAAACCCTGTTGCCCGCCCAAGGCCTGCCCGCCGATCAGGCCGACTGGTTCGCCAATGCTATTCCCGATTTGCGCGAGGCAGTACAAGCCAGCCAGGCGCGCCTGGCACATTCCCAAAGCGCACTCGCCCGCGCACTGAAGGGTTTGAAGAACATTGTCGAATTTGCAGAACCGCTGCTTGCGCAAGCATTGGCGACCGACCATCAATTGTCAGTCCCCTTACGCACCAGCGAACTGATCCACATCCGGCGCCTGTTCACCTGGCAAACCTACGTCAATCAACACGAACGCCGAAGCCTGCTCGAGGCCGCCTTGCACAACTTCGAAGATGAGGTTGAATTCAGCCGCGAAAGCTCGCTGGCGCTCAAAGGTGACACGCACGTTGAAAAGATCACCGTCATTGGCAAGACCACACTGGGCGACAGCGAGACACTGGTCGACATAGCCCTGGACTCCGAGGCCTACACGATCAAGCCATTGAGCCTGTCTCCAGCAGATTTTGCGCGGACCTGCCGGTCCCTGGACCTAGGCCAGCGCTACCAGGCACACCTGGCGTCCGTATTCGCCCCCCCGCAAGTCGCTTCGCTGGCCGTCAGGGTTCACCAGGATCGTCTAGGCGTGGCAGCAAACCTCGCCTTTCTTCGCCATCAGATAAGCGGCGATGCGCTGGACAACGTGCAGGCGTTTATTGACGAAAGCTCGACGCTGACCTGTAGCCAGCTGAGCCTGTTCGGTATTGGCCTGCATGAGGTGCTGATAATCGACCTCGGCGCAGCGGGGCTGTTGCTCTATTTACCCGGCCACGAGATTCCGCTGCGCCAGTTCGCGAACCTGCCCGCACTGCAGGACCAATTGCACGACGACCTGCAACAGGCGGATTTCCAGCAGCGGTTCCTCGCCTACGTACCACGCGATCAGCAGCAGGCTTTCCTCAACCGCTTGGGGCAAAACCTTGATGCTGAAGGCGGCGCATCCCTGTACCTGGTGGCAGTCGCCATCGACGGTGAGTTGTTCAGCTTCCTCCATCAGGATCATGTCGCGCGGCTGCTACATGAGGCTCGTCAGCTCGCGGTACCGACCGCCGATGCCGACGAACAAGCGCTCAAGCGGCGCCAGGCACAATGGGAAAGCCTTGGCCTGAATGCACTGATGCTAGCCGGTCTGTTCGTCCCCGGCGTCGGCACATTGATGACGGCAGTGATGGTCTGTCAGCTGTTAGATGAGGTTTATGACGGTTACCAGGCATGGAGCATCGGTGATCGTCAGTTGGCGCTGCGGCATCTGGAAGCGGTCGGGTTGAACCTGGCACTGATCGGCGGGCTGCATGTGGCCGGCAAAGCCGTGCCAAAACTGTTCAACAGCGCTTTGATGGAAAGCCTCGAGCCGGTACGCACCGCCGAAGGTACACAGCGCCTGTGGCGCCCTGATCTTGCCACCTACATCAGTGATACTGCGCTACCAGAGCATTTGCCGGCCAATGCAGCCGGTCAGTTTCAGCACCAGGGGCGCAGCTTCATTCGCCTCGATGGCCACCTCTACGAACAGCGACTGGACGCTGCCTTGGACCGCTGGCGAATCGTCCACCCCAGCGACCCGAAGGCCTATGAGCCGCTGCTGGAACATAACGGCGAAGGCGCCTGGCGCGCCGAACACGAACAACCCCACGCCTGGTCCGGCCCACGCCTGGTGCGAAGACTGAGCCCGGCCTATCAGGAACTGGCCGATGCCGACCTGGTCAAGGCGCTGCAGGTCAGCGGCACGAGCGAGGAACAAGTGTTACAGAGCCACCTGGGCAATGAACCAATCCCCGAGCCGCTGGCCTTTACGCTTGCATGCTTGCGCGCGAAGGGCCCGATATCGGCAGCGCTTGAACAACGCGCCAGCCAACTGGCCAGTGACCTGCCGCTAACCCGCGCCGCCCTGGGGTTATGGTTGCCGCGTCTGGCCAGTCATGACAGCGAGCGACTGTTACTGGCCTGCCTGGAGCACGTGCCCGGTTGGTCGCCCGATCTGCGCCTGGAAATTCGCGCGGGCGGCCCACAAGGTGTGGTACTGCATAGCATCGGCGACGTGGGTGCAACCGAGCGAGCGGTGGTCGTCAAATCGCTCGATGGCTACGAAGCCTATCTAGGTGAGCGCCCTGCTCCAGGGGTAGTTGACCAGGACCTGTGCCGTGCGGTCGAGGCGGCACTCCCCCGCACACAGCGTCTGGCCATGGACCTTGCCGTCGATGAAGGCGAAGCGTTGCGGGAGCGTATCTTGACCATGATCGCCAATGAGCGCACTGCACTGACACGACGCCTTTGGGGTTATCAACCAACTCGTTGGGGCGAAGGAGTCTTGCGCGGGGGCGAACCCCCTAGGGCGTACTCGCGACAATTTTTGCGCCCGCCGACGGCGGCACGCTATCGGCGCTTATATCCCAGTGCGTCCGAGCAGGAAATTCAGGCAGCCATTCAGAACTGGCGAAGCCAGGGCCTGTCACCGACAGTCGAAATCGACCGGTTGCAAGACCGACTACAGCAACTGCGCAGCGACCTTGCCGAGTGGGCGCAGCCGGTACCCAACCGACGAAGGGCCATCCAACGCATAGAAAACGCCTGGCGTCGAACCTTGGATCAGGGAAATGCCTTCTATTCGCTTGACCTTTCGGCCCTGGATCTGAATGACGAGGACCTTGCCGCACTGGCACTGCCCAATGATTTCACGCATATCGGCGAACTGAACCTCTCCGGTAACCTGGCTGTGACTACATTGCCAGCAGAACTGTACGAACTTTTCCCCGCGCTGGAGCGGCTGAAGCTCTCCCGTTGTGGCGTCAACCAGATTCCCCGGGTGGGCAGGCCGCAGACGCTGATATGGCTGGACCTGGAGCGCAACCCATTGGTATGGGACGCGGTCACCCAGGCAAGGTTCGACCGCCTCGTCAATCTACGTGTGCTCGACCTTTCGCATAGCCCGTTGAGTAGGGTTCCGGACTTCACCGCGCTACCCCGCCTGCACACCGTTTACCTTACTCACTGCGGGCTGGACGAACTGCCCAATGGCCTGCAAGGATTGGTTGATCCCATTCTGCTGGATTTCTCTCACAATCCACTGACAGTATTACCGGAAGTAGCAGCCATCCCACAGCATGTGGCACGAACGTTACGCCTGGAGGGGGGCGTCTTGAGTCCACAGGTGTGGGGGCAAATCGATGCCTACTACCAGGCCACCGGCCTGGATTTGCTGGTTCCAGACGTTGACTACGAGGAGCTGCTCGGCGGCGCCACTACCGACCAGATCAACGTTTGGGAGCGCCTGCCACTGCAGTATCGCCGTGACCTGCGAGCCCTGGTAGAAAGCGATGAGTACCTCGATGCCCTGCCTGGCTCGCATACCGAAACTTGGCGCAGGCTCACGCGTATGGACGATGATCAGTATTACCGCAGGCGCATGCTGGCGATGCCTGCACAACGGCTTCTTGATCCGGAAATTGAACACCGCTAACTTACTCAATTTTTATTGATCTCTGAACACGGCCTCTTCGGAGGCCGCTGTCGTATAGACTTTCTGAGTTCCAAACGAAGCTCAGATGCCTCAACATCCCTCATACACGGCGTGTTTACTCCTTCCGCCCATGCCTGCCCTATACTTGACCAATGACAGCCTTTCCGACAGTTTTGACGGCTAGGGGCGTTCCTACATGGAGGTTAAATGCTCGACAGAACGGCACAAGAATGGGAGCGCTTGCGAGAGCTCCCGGCATTACTCAAAGAACTGCCTGTTCTTGCTGAAGCAATAGGGTTCCATTTCTACAGTTTCAGCTACACAAGCCCTGCTCACGTGGTCAGCTCATCAAACCTCTTACCCGGCGGACAGGCAATTGTCCAAGCTGCGCTGGATCTGCGACCCGCCTACCTTCAACGCTCAGACATCCCATTGTTATGGGAGTCTAAAACCTTTGCCAAGGCTCCCTCCATCTGGTCAGCGGCTCAGGCACTGGGCCTGTGTCACGGGTGGGTGCAACCCCTGCATCAAGGGGCCATCCGAAGCTGCTTGGCCCTGCTACGGCCACACGTCAGCATGTCCCTCACAGAGTGCTACCAAAAAGCTGCAGGCGTCATCTGGTTGACGGAACGCCTGCACCTTGCCGCTCGGCGCGATGCGGATGTCAATGGCCCTCACACGCCTTGTGCACCTTCACGAAGCACTGGACCCAGCCGCAGATAGCAGCTCCAGTGCATCGCATGTCCGCCACTACAAGACTACAGTTCGCATCGCCGCCTCCTTACATGACAGGTATGCCCGCCTGTCCGACCTGAGCCACCCTGGACGGCTGTTGCAGCAACCCTCGCGGTAACCGGAACCCTTTGAACGGTTGTTGAGTAATGGGGTTGAAGGCCTTTTCGGCATTCAGCCGATAGCGCATCACGCCGTCACCGGTCCGGAAGCTCAGGTCCACGCTGGTTGCCGTACGCCCATTGAGCGAACCGCGGCTAAGCAGGCGGAACATCGACCATGGGCCCCGGTATTCCAGGCTGCTGCTATTGCCGTTTTGCCTCAGCAGGGTCAGGTTGCTACGCACGTACTGGCCCAGCGTATTGGGCCAGACGATGCCGGTGATCTGGCTTGGGCCGTGGGTGTAGGGAATCAGCTGGCCATCCAGATCCAACAAACTGGTGCGTTGATTTGCACTCAGCCCCAACGGCTCGATGCTGAACTGCAAGCTGAGGTTGCCGCGCTGGTCGAAAAACGTTTCGCGGATGCGGTCTGCCAGTTCCAACTGCTCGATCACGTCATTACGAATCAAGGAATGCCCCTGAAAACCAGACTGCAAGGCTTCGAGGTTATCCTTGAGGAAGACTTTCAGGTACTGATCGTGGAATTGCTGCAGTCGCCCTTTCGGTCCAAAGAATGCTTCGAAGTCTTCCAGCGATGCATCGGGTGCCTTCACGACGAAGGGGTAGCGCCCGGCCAGGCGTTGCTGGAAGAAGCTATACACATCAGCATCCCAGCGTCGCTCCAGCTCGCGCAGTGCCTCGACATTCAGCACTTGCGCCGTTTGGTCCGCCACCTTTCTGACCTGATGATTGATCGGCTCGGGCAAGCCAGTGGCAACGCGCTGCAAGGTGCCAATGGGGTCGTGCCCCGTCATTGAAAAACGCTGATGCACGACGTGCAGCGCGGCCTTGCCTCGGTCCGGGCTGTCCTGCACCGCTTTGGCGTAGTCATGCAGTGCAGCTATGGCGCTAAGTGTCTCATCGTAGTAGCTGGGTTTCCGGCGTGGTGAAACGATCACTTGCCAGCGTTTCACGCAAGAAACTCAGCAAGATCGGGCGTAATCCGAGCAGCTGCGCATGCAGTGAGTAGAGACGCGAACGTGGCTCAGGGCTGCTCTGCATGTGCAGTTGATCGATCACCTGCTCGAATAGCTGGCTCAGCAACCTGTCGTAGTGTTCACCATACTCGCTTAGCCATGCGTCGAAGGTGTCGACTGCATCCAGCTTGAACGTGAATCCCAACAGGCGCTCGCGACTGGGGGCTGAAAGCTTGCCATAGAATTGGTCGAAGCCATCCAGAAGATCGAATTTGCTTAGCACTACATACAGCGGCAGGCGTGAACCAAGCTGGGTGCTCACCTCGTAAAGACGTGTGCGCAGTACGTGGGCGAGTGCTGTGCGTTGCTCGACGGTACCGTGCAGCAGCGCGGGCAGGTCGACAACCAGCAACAGACCATTGAGCGCTCGCTGACTTCGATTGTGCTGCAACCAACTCAAAAGGTGTTGCCACAACTTGGCTTGGGTACCGGGTGCTACGGAGGGTCCGCTGTCAATTGAGGCACTTGTCGGCGGGCCTGCCGGGGCGTCTTGGCTGATAAAGGCACCTGGCGGGTCGATGATCACCGCTTCATTGCTGATCCACCACCCCACTGGGTAGGCAAGCGCTTGCGCTTCAGCATTTGTAATTGCGGCAGTGGTTGTCTTTGTAATCGCAGTGGTTGTCTGATCAACCACCAACACCCGCTGGGGCCTCTTCAACCAAGAGGCCCAGCGGCTTAACGCCTCACATCATTGAAAGCGCTAGACCGAGAAGGCGACATAGACACGTACCTACTGGGACGAGCCTCATTGTCTAGCGCAACGCCATCCAGATAGATCGTCAACTGCCGGGTGGCCGCATCAACTTTCCCCTGCTCGCACAGATCCAGACGATCGGCCCAGTCCTGCATCATCCGACGGCGCTGCTCCACATACTCGGCATGGTTGTAGGCCGAACTAACCTTGTCCGGGTCCGCATGGGAGAGTTGGGCATCAATTCACGGCTTCGGATAGCCTATTTCATGCAGGGCCGTAGAAAGCGTTCCGCGCATGCCGTGCCCCGTCAGCAAACCGGCGTAGCCCATACGGTGCAAGGCCGTATTGATGGTGTTCTCGCTCATGCGATCGGTCAGATCGCGGCGATTGGTAAACAGGTACTTCTGCGCTGGCCGCACTTGCTGCAGTAGCTGACGTACAACGCCTTTCGCCTGCTCCGACAACGGCACGATGTAAGGCGGAATATCCTGGCTGCGGCGGCCCTCCTTACGCATCTCCAACTGCAGCTGCTTGACCACCTCGGGCGGAATCGTCCAAAGCCCCTGCTTCAGATCGAACTGATCGGGCTTGGCAAGCCGCAGCTCCCCCGTGCGCACGCCCGTCAATAGCAGCAAGCGCAGCCCGAGCCGGGTCTGTAACGCACCGCCGTACCCTGCGATGGATCTCAGCAACCCAGGTAGCTCGGCTACCCGCAGGAAGGGGTTGTGGGTCACAGGCGGCTTAGGCGCCGCCACTACATCAAGGTCTGAGGCGGGGTTCTGCTCCAGCCCCGGCGCCTTGACCAAGGCAAATCGAAACAGCTGCTTCAACCAGGTCCTGACCTTCTCGGCCACGGTATAGGCACGACGGCGCTCGATCTTGGCCAGCACGTCGAGCAAGTCATGTCGCTTGATGGCGTAGATCGAGGATTTACCCAATGCCGGCAGCACGTCGTTGTCGAAGATGCGCTGGATCTGCTCCAGCGTGCTCTGCCGACCCTTCTTGAGCGATCGGCCGCGGTGCTCGAACCACAGCTCATACATCGCCTGAAAGGTATTCTGCTCTGCAAGGTTGTGGGTGTGGCGTTGGTGTCGACGATGGGTGCAGGGGTTGGTGCCCTGGGCGAGCAACCGTCGCGCATCCTCGCGAAGCAAGCGCGCCTGGCGCAACCCTACCTCGGGATAGGTCCCGAACGACACGCGCTTCTGCTTGCCGGCCCATGAGTAGCGGAAGTGCCACGACTTGCCGCCAGTAGCGGTCACGCCGAGTGACAGGCCGTCGCTATCGCCGAGGGTGTAGTCCTTGCCAGTGGCCTTGGCCTTGGCCTGGCGAACCGTTGCATCTGAGAGTGCCATGTGCGAGCTCCTGAACATGAATTCAGGGCTAGATGCTCGTCACGTCGAACGCTCCTCTCTAGCAACAAACCGCCACGGTGGAAGTCCGGATTTCATGGACTAATTTCTGGACTAGAAAAGTCCGGATGCCCATGGATCGGAGCGGCTTTGACTGGAACGAAAAAAAACGCCTAAGCGTCTATTTTCAAACCATGCGCGTGACCTTGTTCTGATACGGAAAGAATACGCCACCCAACGGCAGCTTCCAGCGCCCTTCGGCATCTCCTCAACTGATCGAAATCCTCAGAACACCGCCTTCGGCTTCGTCCAGAAAAGCCTTCGTACCGGGAATGCGCTCGGCCAGCTCAGCAGTCAATGTCATGCACAGCGCAATGCGCTTGGTTGAGCGTTCCCCGCCCTGCTTGCTTCCTCCTCGCCCATCAGCAAATGTTCACGTCGCTTCAAGCGCAACAACGGGGTACGGCAGGCGGGCCATGTCCACATGCGCCTACCGCAGCTCCGACATGTCTATCAGTTCTGCATGGTTGGGCAAGATGAACTTGATGCTCTCGCAGAGCAGTTCGATGACTGTCTCATACAAAGAATCCAGCGCTGGGTGCCCGCTATTTCCCTCTGCCGATCAGCGCGCAATTGCTCGACCGCGTGAGCTGCGTAGTTTAATGGCTGCATAAACCTTCCCACTGCAGTTGTTAACGCATAAAACCGCCAAAACTCCACTCCCAATGGCCGAGCGCGCAACTCAAGCACTCAGCTGCAACCGGGATAATCTCGCGATTTCTTTGAACATCTCACGGCTTGAGCTCATCCGACACAGGGAAACGCTCGCATCCGCGCAATTGAGATTCAACCGGCAATAAGCAAACATCTTCTTACATTTCAGTGCTCGACCGAGAGCACTTTCTCAATGCATGGTTTTTCTCTAGTTAGGAATAATTGCCCCGCATCTTGTTTAACTAGCGAGCATATCACGGTAACTATTCCTACAAAAATAAATATGGAAGGGACAAAACTCCTGATCCCTTACTATTTGAGAACTTCACATGGACGATGAATCAGACAAACAGCACGTTCGTCGTGCGGCGGACATTGTGTTGAATGAGGCCCATCAATACTCGTACTTCCAGCTGCTGGAACTGCTCCATCAACTGCACGGCGATGACCTGGAGCAGCGACCGCCCTCTCGCGAAACGCGTCGGCGATTGCGCTTGAACGTAACCCCACGGCTCGCGTTCCCTGTCGCCGACGTGTTGCGTGCGGACCGCATAGCCGATGACCGCTACCGCGTCCAAGCCACGTTCCTTGGTCTGCATGGCACCGATTCCCCCCTGCCCAGCTATTACCTTGACGATATTGCTTACGAGCACGCACAGGGCATTGGTCTGCGCCCAGCATTCCTCGACTTCTTCAACCATCGCCTGCATACCCTGCTGCATCAGGGCTGGCGCAAGTACCGCTACTACCGGCGCTTCCAGCCGGGCGCGACAGACGGTTTCTCCCGTTACATCTTCGCCATGGTCGGCCTGGAGGATGCAGCGTTGCGTGGCGCCACCCCGCTGCCCTGGAGCCGGTTGCTCAGCTTTGTCGGCATGATAGCCAGCCGCAGCCGCTCACCCGGCATGGTGGCCGGGATGATCGCGCACTGTTTCGACCTGCAGCAGGTCAGCATCCGCGAGTTCGAGAAACGCAGCGTGTCGATTCCTCAGTCTCAACGTAATGGCCTGGGCATGCGCAACTGCGCGTTGAACGACAACTTTCTGGTGGGCGGCAGCACCGAGTCACGCAGCAGCAAATTCACCATTGTGATCGCGGGCCTGGACCAGCAGCAGTTCCGCGCCTTTCTCCCCAGCGGCGACAACTACCATCGCCTGGCCCGGCTGGTGGATTTTTTGCTTCGCGATGTCGGGGCATATGATCTTGAATTGCGCATGCGCGCCGAGGAAGCACCGCCCTTCAGCCTCAGAGCCGAGCATGGCACCCACCTGGGCTGGACCAGCTTTATTGCCGACCGCAAAGACCCCACACCTCCTCCTATTCGCATCATGGTACGTGCATGAATACACATGTGCTCTCTCTTGATCTCACCCTGGCCGTCCTCAAGCGATGGATGCCACGTACGAGCAAGTCGAGGAAGGCTTGGACAAAGCTAGGCAGCGGCCAGCACCTCAACACCATCAAGCATGTGAACAACGAGCCCTATGACTGGCTGATCAAAGGCGTGCCCGTGCGCGGCATGCGCACCACCCTGCACATCGACCCTGCAGGCTTCGAGTGCGAGGGCGAGATGCAGCTGTTCGGCAACGTGTTGTCCCACTTCATGGCGCTGTACGCCAGCACCCGTTCGTTTCATCAACTGCAGATCATCAATACCGCCAACGCAAACCGCCAGCTGTGGCCCGCCCGGACGGGGCGGCAGCCGGTGATGTGACCAGGAGGTCCACCAATGAAAAGCGTGCCCGAACAAGAGTATGAAAGAAGTCACGCAGACACACGTAGATCTCAGCCTCAGAGCGAGCTGTTTCCACAGGTCGACGAGCTGGGCTTCGAAACCCGCTCCAACACCAACAACCCAATCCTCGACATCGCCTCCCCCCTGCTTGGCCTCGTCGTTCGCCTTGAGGGTACCGAACGCTATGAGCATGTCGAACAGCTGTTCGCCTATGTGAAAAACCAGATCCACGTCATGGTCGAAGAGGTGCGACAGCTCGAGCACTGCGATGAGGGCGACCGCGTGGTGTTTTCCTACTGCCTGTGCTGCGTAGTCGACGAGGCCGTGATGGCTACCCCCTGGGGACGTGACTCCCCTTGGAAAGCCCAATCGTTGCTCAGTGCCATTCATGAGGAGACCTGGGGCGGCGAGAAATTCTTCAGTGTGCTCGAACGCCTGCTTGAGGCCCCCGAAGGACGCTATGACCTGTTTGTGTTCCTGTTCTGGTGCCTGGCCCTCGGCTACCGGGGCAAGTACGCCAACCAGACCCATGGCGACGACGAGCTGGAAGTCTGGCTCAACCGTGTCCATGACCGAATCGTTGAGTTGCGCGGACCTCAGCCCGAGTTACAGCGCCTGACCGACCCATTGAACAATGTCGCGCCCCGGCACTACCGCATGAATCGCCAGTGGCCTTGGTGGACACCGTGGGTGGTCATGGGCGTGGTCTGTACGGGTGTCTATGTGTACC